>JAAUYG010194359.1_pt1 | contig 10090 bp, 4 predicted proteins | sample 7278091 | NCBI WGS metagenome assembly JAAUYG01 (sample SAMN14350201, study PRJNA611818) | marine sediment metagenome | isolation source: surface marine sediment (0.6m) | place: French Polynesia: Moorea | collected 2018-08
CGCCGGTTATTAGCTGGTGCTGCATTCTCTGCTACGATCATGCAAAAGTTAGGACCTGATGTTCGCTACGTTAAAACAATATAAGGACTCGTCCGAGTCCATAAAATTTTCGGTCTATGGACAGCCCGTGAGATACGGGCCGACTTTCAAAATTTCCATATTTGGGCATAAAATCTGGAATTTGAACCACATTCGCGACCACATTCTTTTGGGGTTTCTGTGCCTATTAACTGTTAAGAATTTCCCCGGTCTCACTGTCTGCTTGGTATGTATATATAGTGAATGATGCTTTTACAAATCTCACGCCACGGGAACCTAGCAACTCCTTTGCTCGCCGGAACGCTACGAAGGCTTCATGTTCGTTTTCTAGATCCCAGGCAGTCCACGTCTTTCTCTGTCCACGTCAATTGAACTTGCCACGTTCTTGCTTTATAGGCTAAGAAATCAAAGTGTCTAAAGAACAATAGAGATTTTCCCATTGTTTTTCTACTAGATTTATTTTAGCTCTTGTAAAAAGCAATGAAACAGACTGGTTACTAGTACATTATCCGTTTTTTTTGTTGTTGTTACATTATCCATTGTTACATTAGAATTTTCGGAGTTACATTATCGGAGCTATCGGGCGATTTTGTTACATTATCAGTTGTTACATTTATGTCGATAAATTTTGAGTTACATTATCGGTTGATGTTACATTATCGGGCGTAACGGCATGACAGGGCATACTAAATTCTAGCATAAGAGTTTCCATTTCCACAAGTACCGACGTTTTTCATTGACCGTTGTGATTGTCCTGATTCCAGGTGCACAGATCGCCAAGTCTTCGTTATAGAAATATTCTACATAGAATATATATTGTGTAATGCGGAGTAGTCGTCTAGCTCGATCTGGCTTAGCTTTCAATTGAATTACATGTAGCCTATTAAGAGAAATCTCACAATTCGGCTACCCTTGTTAGCCGCCAGAGTAGCGTAGTAGGTAGCCAGCTAACCATTATTGTCAGCTGTATTATAGGATGTGTACTTGAATGCCACTTGACAGGTGGACGTACATGTACCAGGTAATGTTACCATTAACCCCAGTCTGTTGCTTGCGGGTGGTTCCGGCCTGTCAAAACCATCTCCGGGGCCCCCACTACACGTCACAGTTTCTGGAATTATGTTACCATTTGACGGTCTTTTGTCACGTCAAATCATCAGTTGCTGATCTCCATGTGCAGTTGCTCAATAGAGTCCTGTATATTCTGTAAGCGATTCTGTAAGCCCACCTGCTCATACAAGTTCGGTGTAATACCTCTGTTAACACTTGTATTAATATCATTTGTGGTACACACACAATACTTTTTTGGCCATACATGCATACATAGACTGCCTGTGAATGTAATCACTTTTTACACGGATGCTTATTTATATGGAGGCACAAGAACATGTCAATCAGCCTTTCTATACTGGTACATAGATAAGCATGATAAGTATCGGAAACGTTGATTGGTATTTTCAACTTTGATCAGGTTCTTGTATCGCAGAATCTTAGTTATTGTTAACACATGTACCACACTTGCAATAGTCCATGCTCGTACTATGTCGAACTATGTCAGGGAGCAGGCCACTGTAAATACAACCGGTCTACAGTTTTACCTAATCAGAGACCAGGAATTGTCACATGTCTCTGTTTAATATTAATGGGGATCATCTCTTATCTAATGTTTATGAGGGTCACTTGGAAGTCACATGAAGAGTATGGCTGATTTTTGCTGTAGAGTGGGCCATTAATTCCGAACATTTATATACAAGGGTACTTACTCGATTTTTTACTTTTTTCTAATGCTTCATGAACACATGCGTCAGACCACCTGAAACAACACGGTGATTGTGACACGGGGATGGGAATTGACTCGCTAATCTCTAAACGACCAGGCAATGATCAAACGCAACGTAATGATCGTCATTATCTTTCAACCAAGTGTTTTGTAAATACTTGCTGTTGTCATACTTCCAAAGATTACTTCCTGTAAGCTGGGAATTTCAAGTTTTAAAAGCTGAAAAGAAGATTTGATTTTTTTTGCATTTTGGCTAATTTGGCTAAATGAAAAATTGTCAGTTTCGTGGAAACTGCTAATCGTGGAGCGAAACCCACCGAAATTCGAGTCTCTGGTGTACGTATTACATATATATGAGGTACCTTTGACCAGTCAGGCAACAATTTCATTTTAAGAGTCATTTGGTGCACTTGTCTCAAAATAGCCTTAACTGGAAAACAGTTTGTTGTAGAGCAAAACAGGGTGAATTGTTTTCACTCGGGGACACTTAGAGACATGTTTAGGATACACTTGACCATGTAGCTTTCAAGGTAATTTTTGATTCATTGGTTCTCATGTCTCAAAATGGCCTGTAACTTGAGAACGGCTGACCATAGAATGAAACAGAATGAAATATGTGATATTCAGTGGTAATTAAGGGTTACATTTTTACTTGTAGTGCACAAGATCATATTGGGTTTTATATTCCGTATAGTTTTCTCAAAATGGCCTGTAACTCGAAAACGGTTGGCCATAGGACAGAACTTTCTGCACCATGAGCACAGCTTGAGAATGGCGCAATGCAAGCCCAATGATTGGTTGACTGATTTGATCGATTGCATGAAAATTGGTACTCAGGCAAAATTGGTACTCAGGCATGTTAGTAACACATATGTGGTGTAGTTTTGCCCTGGTAGTCTTCAATGTTGTTTTGCCGTCATTTGGTGCACTTGTCTGAAAATTGATATGATGAAATATTTGTGTAATGCTTCCATGCAGTTATCATACCTACTGCTGTTGTCAAGCCAAGTGTCAATGTTCATGGACCTATTGTTTTGTATTGCAGTTGGATTCCTCTGTAAAACTTAAAATTGGTTCAATGGCTGACATTGACACCTTAACCATATATCTTTGTTACATTGTTTCATAAGTTATGTGCCAATGAATTTGTGATACATTATAAGCTATTATAGGAAGCAGATATCTCCTGCCTCTATCGGTAACTACAAATAGGCGGTACCAATATATATTATTATTACATGTAACCAGCCATATCAGACCATAACGAATATCAAACACCCCCAAGAAACCCTCGTCGATGTTCATTCGGACAAGATACATTTTGTTACCTCGTTGACTCTTATTGGCTGCTTCACCAGATACCTGAACCTTGACCTTATATCATCGAACAAACGTTCTTTCCTGGTACAAGAAGTCTATTCCTATCACAGGCAGGCACATTATCACTAAAATCAAATGCCCGGATGATATATCAGAGAATGGCCACCACGGGACAAAAACAGTAAATGTAAGTATCATTCAGACGCTTTCTGGATCAGATCTTATGTCCTCTCGGGATCCTCCTCTCACAGCGACACTGTAACGTCTGGTCAGAGTTATTTTATCTGGTTAAGTAAAGCGTAAATAAGTTCCACTAGAATTATTCACTGTATGTACATGTATGTAACTTTGTGGCCGTAATTTATGACCAAAATTATTGCCGAATAAACATTTTGTCATAACGGTATCGTTTCGTTGCCAGTCATAACCAGCGTTTCAAGACCTAAAGCCTAGGCCTACTTCATAATATCTCATGTACCGTAGTTGTATCCTAAGCTCCTAAAACTAACTTAGTCAACGTGACTCGCAGTACACGTCCTGCTTCAGTACACAATATTTATGTGTATGTGTGTGTAGTTTATTGTGTTGTTCTATGTCGTCATGTGGTCGTCTCTTGTTGTGACTGTAGTGACCGCCTCTACTGGGATGTTGCTCATAAAATAAAACCCTCCCCCTGAGCCCTTCCTGGTCAGACAGTTGTGTTTGTGCTTTATATTCGTAGTATAGCAGTGGCCAGAGACACTATCACCTGGCTCTTCCAGCGCCCAGGGTTATTGCGTCCTTCAGGATCCTGGGAGCTCTTACGTTGACGTGGCTGCCCGAGTGTGGCACTTTCAGACGAAAAATTCAATCTACAGAAAGGTCGAGCTTACTACTGGCCTCTCTCCACTTCCTTATAAGCAGGTCTAGGCACCACGTACTTTGGTTAGTTGGCTTGAACGGTCGATGCTAGAAAGCCTGCCCCGAAGTCCAGACACACATGTCCAACTCAGGATACGTAGGCAGTTGCGATTTGCCTAGTTCTGCATGTTCTGATAACTTTCCCTAGACATCACTTCCACACAGCCCAGAACACTACAATACTAAAAAAGGCAACCGTTGGCAACCTCATACTTTAACGCTTGTTCTTAAACATGTTAAAAGGCAACCAGTAACAGTCACCTACCATAGCATCCATAGTGCCACCTGTGATAAATAAAAAAAAGAGTGTCTCGTATCTTGATCTCCTGTCCTTATGATGCCCCCTAACATAAATAAACACGTACAAGTCATAAAGGAGGCAGAGGCAACATTTTCTTCTTTAGTTAATTTAAAAGTACACGTATTTTCTACTGTTGCTTTTACTTATTTGCTATAATTTTTGCCTCTTTCAGTTACTAAGTTAGTTTATGTATACTTTCACATATTTGCAATTCAGGTTTCGCTATCAAACCTACACTACTTACAGGTACGTCGATAAAATTACTTGTAAAAATTTTGAGAAATCACCTGGGATATCGGCAATATAAATTGTATGATTTAATAATATTGCAAATTATCTATCATCTACATTAATTATCCCCAAAACTGATTAACACTAGATCCTCAGTGTTAAATACTCATGTAATTTTTTAATTATATATGTTTAATACTTTTCAATTAATTAACAAATCTGTCAATCATTTAACAAGCAGATGTATCAGCAAATGTATAATTATGCAAATAAATAATGAAGCAAAGACAAAAGAGGAAAAGGAACTAGTGTCGGTGTTTTTGTAATACTCTGTAATCTTTTGTAGATCTCCAAATGGCGCACTTAGACCTGGAAGAAGCCTATTACAAGGCACTTCAAGCTGCTAAACTAAGCGAATCCACCGATCGTTCTCCTGGTTGCTCAAATCAGGCGTTTGAACTATGGGCAAGGAAGGTGGATATCTACGACCTCGACAAAGAAAGAGCGGACTTTTCTCTGGATGAGGAAATAGTTGGCAAATTCGGAGAATATCGCCGTGATGTGGAGAAGGTGCTTTCAAAAAGCCTTGTGTATGATGGGAGACCGATCACAGGACACTTGGAAACCATTGGATCTTGCCGTGATGGAAGCAAAGTGGGGAAAATGAACGAAGTGGACAGTCTCTATGTCGTGGAAGGAGAAAACATCATTGTTGAACAAACTGACAAGCCGGGCATTTATCGCATGTTTCTGGAAGGGCAGGCTCAACAATGTGAAGTTGCACCACGCAGTATGCGTAGAATCTTTGCAGATGCCTATTGCAATGCTATAGCAACAGTTCCCTTGCCTGGTTGCCTGGAACACGGTGGATACAACTCTCCCGCATACAGTGGTCTTAGGTATAATGGACCAGCAGCAACATCCCAGTTCCTTACTAGAGACGGAACACTGCTAACTTGGGACATCACTCCGGTTTTTTGCTTACCAAAAAGTACTCAGATCTACAGAGGTTTGAGAAAAAAGATACAACCCTTTCTCAAAAGTCGTTCAGACATAATGTTTAATGTCACTGTACACATCATCCCGGATGCTTTGGAGAATGTCTGGCGGCTGTCTACGGCACAAATGGAAGCAGAAATACTGCGAGTCCTTGATTCCCATACACCCCTGATGCAGGCTCTGTGCTATTGCAAAATTCTTGCAAGCATGTTGAAGAAATGGAATTCAAAGAACTTATGGGTCGGTGTACGGGGGGAGTGTTGCTACGTGGACATTCCAAAAGAACTTGAGGCATACAGCAAAGTTACAGTAGTGAAACACTCAGTAAATGAAATTCTGAACAGGAAACTGAGGTTCGCCCACATATGGATACCACCGGGGGAACGGCGGGGGTACAACGAGGATGAAAAGTCCTATATTTCCATCAACACTGCTGCCATCAAACATATTCTCCTCAATGATGCCTTTAAACACCCAGAAGCGTTTGTGTCAGAGAAAAACATGGAACTAGTTGTCAAACTCATGCAGGGAGTATTTAACACTTTAGGGAATCCGTATCACTTGAGTTCACCACATGCTTTTCTACATAGAAGCAACATACCACATTTGTCTGTCCTTGCTTCACTGAGAAATGGGATGACATTGGCGATGGATATGAAGACCGAATGCAGAGTTTTGCTAGCACTGACTATGCAACAGGTAAATCAAATATAGTGATACTATAAAGGAAGCTGTAAAAAGATAAAGCATCACAAATTCAATAACGTATAAAACATGCAATTCAGATATAAATGCATAGGGGTCCCTGTTCGGTTCTTTAAAACTCATTTTCTAAAATTTATTGCTATCCAGACGTTTCTTATTGTGTATTTTCAGGCTGACTTATCATCTCGAGACATCATTGAAAGTTTCTGGCACAAATTAAACAGCTTTGCAGTTCCTTTGGTGGACCTTAAATGTGCCGAATACTGCTTCCGTTGTTGTATGAATCCTTTGCAACACCCTTCATTGGATCCCAACATCCATCACCTAGTTGCCATGGTGACAGCTCTCGGTAACACATGTGGAGGGGTGCTTTTTCTGGCGGCCCCCAGTGGAATCTTACGTGAAGAAATCAAGTTCAGCAAATTTCAGACACGACTCCAAGAAATGCTCCCTGCTTCAGCCATTCTCCTAAGCCCCTTGAGTGCATTCGCTGAAATTCCTGAATATGATCAATTCTGGGCTGTGCTAGTTGTGAAGAAGGGCCAGCAATTTTTGCCGTACCGTCTTGGCAGAAATAGCCTGCAACTCTGGGGCGACATCAATGGACGCTTACATTACATACCACACCAACAGTCCATTGCAGAGACAAAAGGAAAACCGCTCAACGAAAGTTCAGAGTCCGCAGCACCTTCTGCGAGAACAACACAGGCTACCCGGAGTCTCGTCGGTACAGAGACATTAGACACTGTTGAAACATACACCCCAGTGGAATGCTCCACCCTCCGTGAGTTGAACTGGGATCAACACAAAAGCAACTGGAAACAAACCTTAAAAGTACTAAATCATTCTACCGAAGAGATCGTCAGCTCATGCAGCATATGGCAGCCCGACATGCCAATGCAGCTGACGCCGGACAAAGAAGTGCTTGCTTATTTCTTTCTATCGGAATCCGAAATGAAGCAAACATTGAAAAGGATCGAGTGTAAAGTTCCTGGTTTTGCCATTGCCAGCAGAACATGGCTTTCTCTGTTGCCAGAGCACCACATTCACGCATCGCGCCCTGCTAGGCATCTTTGTGATGTTCTGACAGTCTCCCAGCAATGTGAAGTTTGCCTCTGGGTCGTTGTGTCAGAGAGCAGAGAAAATCTTATCAGTGAACAGCTGCAGTACGCGATGATAGTCGGGAGAACAATCAAATACCAGATAGCAAAGCACAATAGATGGGCATCGAATCTCACCATTCGCTGCATGTTGCACAGTACTCAGGCAGGCAACAACGAACTGATAGAAAATACATTGACGCAGTCAGGGATATTCTGCACCCATGAACTGCTCAACCCACTGTTTCAGGAACAATGTAACTTTGGTACACTTCAACGCGGCATTGCCTTACTGCTTCTAGCAAAAGAGTCCCATATCAAAAACTGTGCCGGGGACCAGATTGGTGTGAAGCTCTCAGCGAAGCAAGCAATGACCTTGCTGAACCGCAAAAGGGTTACTTATATATCTGCAGCACCTGGAACAGGGAAAACTTTCTGTGGAATATCCCTTTACAGGGAGTTTGGGAAAGACTACAGTGTTTATATGTGTACCACTCAACCCCTACTCCAGTACGTAAGATACAATGGCTGTGAGGGCACTCTGGTTTTGAATGACGAGGACCTTTGCAGGAACATTGATATTGGAACATTTGACAACAAGAAATGTGTCATCATTGATGAGAGTCATCAACTCAGATGCTCCAAGGTGTCGTTGGAGAAACTGTTCCTGACACTAAAGAAGAACGGGCAGTGTTTCTTGTTTGTGTTTGCTGATAATGAATATCAGTCCTTCGATGTACAAAACCAGCAAAATATCGCGAACTACATTTTTAAGCTATCCAAAAAGGTTTTGGGGATCATTCCGCACATGGATACTTTCACAGAAATTTATCGCAACACAAGAAAGGTGACATCCTTCTTGCAGCACGCAATGCAAGACACAAAGTCCAATGTTGCAGACATAGCATGCGGAAACAAAGTTGACGGTGATGGAATTCAGTGCATTGTTATGGAGCACGTTTGGAACAACAGTCGTGACAACGAACTTGTTCGGTACCTGTCTCCATATATGGATGCTGCCAGTTCTTTCACTCCAGCTAAATACCATGTCACAGGTGTGGCCGTTCTTTTGCATGCCAAGTACATGACATCTGACATACAGGCCCTTCGTGAGATTATGAGGACCCAATTCCCAAGAATAACCATCCAGTCAGCAGATGAGTTTCCAAGGAAGGGAATCATTGTAGATCGAGTGGAGAATTTCATTGGATTGGATGCGGCTTTGTGCATTTTCCTTCTGTCTCCACGGGAAGAGGCTCCAGACCTGACAATGCACAATCCTCGATACAGGATCTTTCTGGCGTCAAGGGCAACACACAAGGCTGTGTTCGTGGTGCCACAAATTGACCCCACGCTCATTCAGTGCATGAAATTTGATAGGATTAGGGCAAGTATTATCGGTCCTTGGCGATATAGATATATCACGGGCACAAGCTGTGGTTCTAGATGCATATGTTGCCAATAAACCTCTAAATTATCATAAACTATTGTCAAACTAGAGAAAAACGTTGAGGTGCAGAAGTACACAACAGTACCAGCGTTAGCATTTAGGTATTGTTCATTCTAGATCATATTAGTGTCAGACCTGTCTTATGCCAGACCTGTCTTCTCTAAACTATATTTGTGCAATGCAGGTGACTATTATTACATCGACTACCGTAGTCATATGTAGATAAAGGGGCTCATTTGGCTGTGGCCAAATATTTAACGGCCTATGTGACTTACGCGATGCCATCAAATGGTTATTTTGAAAACAACGGTGGGTTGTACAGGCACAGTCACGGTAGTAGTCTCCATATGTCCTCATGGTGATACTACAGCAGCATCTATCAAGCTGATACTGGCCTTAAAGTGGGAGAGAACAGCATCATTTTTTATATGTTTTAGGTGTCTGTGGACCATTCATCCCAAAGCACCAGTACTTCTCCATCACTGTCTCCTCCCGTGGCAACACCGGTATGAATACTATGCTATTCCTTGTATATTAATGTTGTTGTGCATATTGATTCAGTTTGCCTCTAGTTCTATAAGAAATGGAACTTGATTTCAACTTCAAATCTAAATGTTCAAGGAGTGGTCGAAGTACCCAAATATTCCTGGAATAAGAGATGAAAGTTTGGCGTATGTCGATCAGATATTGACTTTTGCACAGCAGTGGCATTAGTAACAATAGAAGGCCGAGGCGGAGGGAGATACGAAGTGGTGAGCACGTGGAAAACTTTGAACCGCATTTCATATTAACATGACTTTGATGTAGTATTATTACCCCCGGTATATCTTTTTACCTCCGTTACCTCTACAATGTATAGCAGTAAATATCATCCGGAAGGGGTGATTACTAACCTCCTACACCTATGTAGTGTTGTGTCTCCAAGTGGAAGCGATGAATATGAGGTGTAAGCAAAATGTCGAGCCAGCCTTGCATTTTGATTTAGGGGGCTACCTACCAGGCAGAACCATGGAACCCATCTCCACAACAGGCAAGCTCGATGCCAATATCGGACGATATGGTGAGGATGGATTTTAACACGACCAACGGACTTTAATATATTACACGGACTTTAATATATTTAACATATTACAGTATTAAAATGATACTTTCATTGACATTTACACTTTACATCGCTCATTATTTAAGTTCTTCAAGTAGCTGCTGTAGTGCACACACATCAATACGGATACTCATGTTCTTATACACAGTTAACTTGTATTTTA
>JAAUYG010267203.1_pt1 | contig 10089 bp, 7 predicted proteins | sample 7278091 | NCBI WGS metagenome assembly JAAUYG01 (sample SAMN14350201, study PRJNA611818) | marine sediment metagenome | isolation source: surface marine sediment (0.6m) | place: French Polynesia: Moorea | collected 2018-08
AACAATTCCCTGCATTTTAAGACCGGATATCAGTAACACCACTTGTATATTTTCAGTATAAATATCCCTCTATTTTAAGACCACCTTCAATTTAAGACCATATTTTGCTGGATGAATGGGCGGTCTTAAATCGCAGGGACCACTGTACCTCAACTGTCATCTTATAGTTTAACAAATACCTACACCACATGGCATCACTCTGGTCACAGCAGAGCAGTCTCAGCAGCTGGGATAAAATCACCACCACATGTACATCCATTTGTACATGTAGGACAATATCGGTTACTCATCTCTAAGTATCACTAATGGCATAGGCATTTGCAATGTGAATGCAGGTGTCCAGGTATTCCAGTACATGTAATTCAATTACATGGAATATCCAGGTATTCTAGTATAGTAGTCTCCCTAAAATAAGGCCATCCCATTTGCCAAGAAATAATGGCCACATTAGAGCGGTGGCCTTTGGTAAAAGGGACAAGTAAATGCATTCATGGTAGTACTGACACAAATTTTGCCCACCTTAGGGAGGGTGGCTAAGAGAGGGACAACCGTACATGTAGATAATTTAAATGGAACCTAAAGTACATTATGTACCATAGTGTCCATGGTCTTAAAACTATCAATATTATCATTGGTGAAATGCTATACATGCAGCTGATAGCTAATAGAATACACATGTACCGTATTTAGCATGTTCTCTAGTAGATTAACAGGTGCATATTAGAATCCCATAGTCTTTCAGAGAAGAAAATCATTTAATTTTTTTGTTTGTGATGTCTGTTATAAAAATAAGGTGGTTACCCCAGTATGGTCATTGGTCTCTTTGTGGTTACATGTACCTAGAGAACTTAATCCTATGCATTCACATAACCATATATTAGGGTTTCCTAGAAATATAACAAAGCTGACCTCCAGTTTATTGAAAATTTGGAACAAAAAAATTAATAATTTTTTTTTATAAGTTTGGCAACAATTTTTTTTCTCAAACTTGCGATTACATTATTTTTTTTTCAACAAAAGTGGCTGACATATACCAGCATCTAAATTGTAGCTGAGCTCAATTCTTCTTCAACTGCAATATTAATCAATCTTGAATTTTGGCATCTCATTGAGGGTATAGATGTAATTACATTATCTTTTATTTCAAACATTTTAGCTATAATCTTTGATGTGCAAAAATGACACATTAATTGAAAACTGAATGGGTAATGGACACCATTGTGTAACAGTTTGCCAATCAAAGGTCTCCGGCCTATAAAATCAGGATAGGATAAGTGCTAACAAGAAAAACTTCGACAACGGGTTTTCGATAACAATAACGAAAATCTGTTTGTACCTGATGGCTCTGCTTGAAGGGCAACCTACACATGGCATTGTGGGTTCTGATTTAACATGAAGTCGTAAAGAGCCGGCTTTGATGTTACTGTGGTGAGAATGCCATAAATCCCACTGTCAAGTGGACAGCTATAACCCTTTCATCCACAGCCGCAGTTACTAGCATGTGTCAATGGGTACAGCGCTTAGCGGGCATATAAAGTCAGTTTTCCGAGTTCATGGAACTTATCGGTCATAGGAGGCTATAACATGTATTTCACATTGTAAATCTGAAACTGTGCTGTTATTGGTTCATATTGCGATGTAGCGGTACTCAAGATTTTTATTTATAATTCATGGTGAGTGAAGGCGAGACATTTCTGTTGAGGATTTTCTTCAAACAGGCTCATCAGCTATAATATGTAATGATATGATCAGAGTACTAAATCTACCGGTATTTATGTTACGATGCTGGGAAAAAAGGAAAATGTAATGACTCCGGTCTGCTTTCCCCCAAACCAATGGTAATCGAAGTGATATCCTATAAATGTACTAATAAAATATTGCAGACTGACTAGTTGACTGGTTGTCTAAACTTAGTTTAGGCAACCAGTCAACTATTTATTGGTTGTCTTATAACAGTCTTTTTAACTAGACTGGTTGTCTAAACTAAGTTTAGACTGGTTGTCTAAACTTAGTTTAAGACAACCAGTTAAGTTAATATATAATATGACAGTATACCTGTAGTTAATCCAATTACCAGCATTTAATAGGGTACTACCATGACAAACTGGAAAATTCCCTCAGAATACCGAGACATTAATTTTCCTGATTACAGTGAAGGCTGACACCATTGACCATGCAGTTTTTGTACAAATGTATTACTTCTAAAACAACTCAACACCAAAAACGCGGACGCAGAACGTGGATGTCCCGATTCAGTACACTGTATCCAGTTTGAATTTAATTCAAGTTTTCATGTAAACTCATTGTGAAAGGGATGTAAGTCTGAGCATAAAGCATACATGCCGGTATATGATAGCTACAGGTACATACAAAGGGTTCACTTCAATTTCCAAAATACTTGGGGAAATTTAACCTTTGGAATAAAGTTGACCAAAATTTACTGGACATCACTGAGGTGTGTACAAAAACAGGCACACAGTCTTCCAACCCTGTTGGCCTCTGCGGATATTCTGTTTTGCCTGGACTGTTGTCAAGCAAACATTAGAATGCTAATGTAGTACCTGAACACCAATCCGAAGTACTGGTATGGAAAACCAAAACCAGTCCAACAGAATGCTTCATTGCACTGCGCAACCTTGCGGTGTGGTTTGCTATGCAAATGCAACACACCTTTGATTAGTATACAGGTTCCCTTGGCAATATTCTGTTGGCACTCAATGCCACTACCTGAACATGACCATGCAACACGGAGCAAATCCAGAATACCACAGGGACCTTAATTCCAGTCAATCGACTGAATGAACACACAAGTACGACAACTCCCCCCGTTTCCTAATAAGATCAGTAACGCCCCCTCCAAGTTGACCTCAAACCCGATGCCCAATACCTGTACATATAAAGCAAAGTGACTATTTGATTGTTTCAGGGACGGTAAATGTTGGCTTTGGCTGGGCAATCCGGTAGGAAGTGGGTTCCTGTGTGATCACAAGAAACAGGTAAGGTTGTTCCCCCTCCTGACAGGAGAGTCCTTGAGTGCAGTGTTTTCTTAGGCAAAACATGACACGATCCGTCAACCGAAATAAGGCGTGTACCTGCTGCCCGAGAACATGTGTGCCCCCATATTTGTCTTGTAATAAAAACACGCCCTTGGCGAGCGATTCATCCAATCAAGCGAAGCTCTGTCACCAAACACTAAGTGCGATCACCTTTGTGCCTTACATAATAAAGAGACAGAGAGTGAATCGCATCAGTCTGACCATAGACAAGCCATGCAGACGCATGTGGAAGACTATATATATGCTCTTAGGGTTTTCATGTATTAATTGGACATGATGCTTTGCCAGAAAGTGTACGAGTGCCTTAAACTCTGTACAAGCATGTTCCAGTGTGTACTGAGATAACAATGGGATAGAGATGCTGACGTCTATTGAAATCATGGCTACATTATTACAGGTCATTCCACAATGCGCCAGCCACCTGTGGCATAGGATCGAGAAGGAACATCTCATGTCTGGCACTGATCTGAGACTGATCAACAGCTGCAGGTAAGGCATTCAATACCAGTATATCCCTTAGCATAATGCACATAGAATAAGTACGCAAATGTATGCCAGGAGTATTTTATGATGAACAGAAGATATATGTCACATGCTGTAGTGTATTTTGTAGTAAGCTTTGTCATAACAAAGGATATGTGCACTGTCACAAGACCATTTACAAAATTATTACTGGTGGCAATGGAAAGGATCGAGATTTACTCCAACACATGCAACAAACCATTGTCAGAATTTGTGGTACCCGGTGTCTGCCAAAAAAAAAGAGAGATACTTTGGGTAAACAACTGACTCATTTATTTTTACTGTGCTGTATATGTATTAATTAAAAGATTTCTGGCATGACAGAGAAATAATATGTTTAACAATATATTAAGTAAACTTTAATGGTAGCTATTATACCTGAATAGTCTTACGGGATTCTCTAATAAAGCTTGGAGTGTAATGTACCGGAATGGTAACTCATATATATATATACCGGCCGGTATATATATATATTCATATGAACACAAAGACTTAACTGATTACATGTATCAATCCATGTGTATTATAGGCAAAAAATCTAGAAAAAGTATGCAACCTTTATCTTCCAGACATGGCAATCGTTACGCTGATCACCATGGTTTTTGTTGGCATAGTTACAGCAGTGGCATCCATAGAGAATCCTTATCATGAGAAGATTCGTATCGATATGCTAGGAGGGCCAGTGTTACTGCCATGTACGGAGAGGGATGACCTGGTTTTCCATTACTGGGTTTTACCGGACTTGATCACAATAGTACGCGAAAATTTTACTGCACGGCCAATGGATCTCTGTCTTCTTAGCAACCGATCACTTCATCTTCCTGCAACCCACAGACAAGACCTTGGTGATTATCTTTGTCTAGTGGAAGACCCGGCCAATCAAAAGCTGTTTTACTACAAAAGAACAGTCTATCTATACAGAGCTCCACTTGCAGAGATCTACCGCACCAACCTTATCATCGCTGCCTGCGCATCTGGTGCTGTTCTCGTAATTTTTACCGTTGGCTGCTGCATCTACTGCAACCGATATGAGATCAAAACGCGCAAGAGAAATGCGAAGGACATTGAGCTGCTTCAAACACATTACAGAGAGAATGGGACCACAACGCAGATCAACTACGACCACAACGTGGCAGTCATTTCTGTTCCAGGTAATGATGTAACCGTACACTCCATACCCACTGAGTATGGCGCAACCAAAATGTAAACCTGGATGGGCAGGGTGATGAATGTCGACTACTCTGTTTAAGTCTGTTATTTTGTCTTTTTTATTACTAAATCAGCATTCATATTCTGTGTAATACAGTCAAGCATGCTCTGAAGACCACCTGTATATAAAGACCATCTGCTTATAAAGACCACATTTAAATAAAGATCCCCAGGTGTATAGTTTACATGTTATTGAATCTGCATGTAAAGACCATCTGTGCATAAGGATGACATTTTCTTGGTCGCTAGGGTAGTCTTTATATACAGGTTTCACTGCATATTAGTGGCTATGTAATCAGTAATATATTAATATACTTCTGTGTACTAAATCACGATACCAGTACAGAAGAATCATGTTTTTATGGACACACAAAGCTCGCTGCAAGATTTCAAGACTAATAATTTAAGCTACTTTTAAGTTGTTTTTTTTTTGTCATTTTGGGCTTTGACCATATTCGAAGGCCATGCAGTTAGTTACTTCTGAAAAGGAAAAGGAGTAGCTACCCGGGGTAGCTACATGTACCATATCACAGATATAAGCCGAGTATAGGAGTTTATTATGGCCATAGCTGTACACTTTTCCTGCATGTTTATGAACATGTACTAATGGATTTGATGCTAACGGAAGCATCAGTTGATATCAAAATGTTAGAAGGCTAAAAGTGGGAATTGCATGGACATTCACATGAAGGCATGAAATGCTTGTAAAGTACCATAGTGTGTATTGGTATTCCAGGTTAAATTAATTAATGTACAATAATTGTTTCATTACATGTATAATATATGGTGTAATATTAATATATCTAGAAGTTTGTACATATAAGTAGTTCAGTGTACTGCTCTGGTTGTAAAATGTCTCCATGCATTTCTAAAAAGGTACCAAGCATAATACTCATATGTTCAAAAAGAACCACACAAAATCAAATATGATAGCATTCCAAATAATTTATGTAAGTGATTTTATTAAGTAAATTCAAATCGCACAATTAAAAAATATATATACTGCGTGTGAACAACGACGTTATTTTTCTGTAATCTGAGCTGGAGTGGCAAGTAAGCCGCAAAGGTCTTTCAAGATTGCATAATGATTTTTTGCGGGGTTTGGGGTGATCAAATGAAGAAAAGTGAAGTTTTGCTGTGTACATGTACCTTAGTATACTATGGTTCATATTCCTAGGGCATTTAAAGACATCCTTTAAAGTTTAAAAAGTTATATTGTGTCTGTTGGAAGATGATATTGATGTACCATTTTTTTACCAAAGACAGAAATCTATTTTTATATTGTACATGGTCTATGTTTAGCCAAGTTGGTGAAATTACTAAAGGAATAATAACTGCATGTTCACTGGGAGTTTTTCTGGGGCTTGGCTAGGAATAAACCAGTGGTTCATATGTACCTAAAATGCATGTTTATATATATATCACAAGTGCAGGCACAGTCATAAAATAAAGTTAACTGCCACTCAAAAGACAACAGTGGTCCCTGCGATTTAAGACCCCTCCATTTAACAAATTTAATTCCCTTCATTTTAAGACCAGCTATCAGTGACACCATTCTTATGTTTTCAATATAAATATGCCTCTATTTTAAGACCACCTCCAATTTAAGACCATATTATTCTGGCTGAAGGGGTGGTCTTAAAATGCAGGGACCACTACACATACAATAGCAACTACTGGATGTGCCAGAAAAATAGAAGGTCTCCACTCTGTTAGTTACATTTGGAAATTTCAATATGCAGATGTGTATGTTTGTACACAATACATTCTTCAGTATTTGTTAGGAGTATTCACCAATGTTGCATTCATGGAATTATGCATACAGAAATATCTTTCATTAGCATGCTCGCAGTGTATCATTCTATAATCATGATGCTTACCAGCTTACCATTCGTGAAGATATGATGTAAATGCACTCTGCTACTATTGTAGTGACAACAAAATGACATATTTCCACACTGAGGTGGTCTAGAAATAAGTCAGATGCCAGACAAAAGAATGCTTAACTGTTGGAAATATAAAATGTGGTAGGAAAACTTGAGGGATCCCACTATTTTTGTCATAAATAGCTCAGCAAGTAGGCATGTCATTGTATGCTTGTACACAACAGATATTTTCTTCAGTATTCGTTAGGCATATTCACCAGTGTTGCACTGACGTGCATATTGGTTTGCAAGTAGTATTTTGCTATTGCCGGTATATTCCTGAAAACTGATGTAATGTACAGTCTGCAACTTGAAGGTAACAACCAGATGATGTATTTCATGGTATGTCGTGCAATTTTACATTGCGGTACTGATATTTCCTAAGCAATAATTAAACAAGCACTTTTACTTTTCTTTCTTTTTTGTTTTGAAATCTTTGTTTAATACATAGCATGGCTCTGTAAATTAGCTTGGTCAGAATTGATAAAATGGAGTGTGATTAGGTATAGCAAATTTCCAGAACAGAAAAAGTCCGAGGAAATACATGGACTGGGAGCTGGAACTGGGTCTGAGAGGAACACAGATTATGTCGAACAAGCATAACTGGAATCTCAAAAATGTATGTGTGAACTACCATGGTACCGGTATTCTGCAAAACCTGAAGCAACCCAACTAGAAATTGTTCTGTTATAGCCTTGCCATTCTTATGGGATCAGAAATGCAAAACTATGCACTGTTAGTGTCTTTATGTGACATTACTTGTATATGCTGTGTAAAAATTAAAATGGTATATCGTAGATATCGATTTCCTATTTTGGTAATTGACCTATATTGTAGAGTACATGTATTTGTCGATCGTTAACAGCTACAGGCCAGTGAGTGGTGTGTTGAACCTCTCAAGATTTGAGAACCTGTATCTATATTCTATAGGCCTCGATTCTGTCAAGTTTTGAGAACCTACATCTATAGGCCAACATAGTCTTTATTCTGTCACGGTCTTAGTTCTGAAGCAGAACAGCATTTTGTGTTAGTTTTGGATTTGTGTTAGTTTTATCCGTGATAAAGTAGTCTTAATTCCAGGATGCTCTGAGGTGGCCTTCCGCTGTAGCTGAAGAAGTCGTAGCGTACAATTTACAGAAGATATTTACACTGTAAAGTATGACACAGATTTGGAATTGATATATCTGTCGATTCAGTTGTGTGATTATCTGCAAATTTTGTCAACAATTAAGTTCTGGAACTAAACTGTAGGATATTGGTCACTTCCTTAACTAAAACATATCCACAATACATTGTAAGTCCATATACATGTGGATGGTCCACATACATGTATTGGTGGTAGCATGTGTAAATATATCTGTGTTAGCAGCACTTTTTGTATTAATTTATACAAAATCCAATATATAACACACTACATATGATTTTATTTTTAAGGATCCTGACAGGGCCGTCATATAAATGCATTATATGTTTTGCACAGAATATTTTTGATCAATAAAAAAGTAAATATATACTCTCATGTTTGTGCTTTTTAGTTAACATTGTGAAGAGGCTACTCAATCATACCTTTGAATTATTTACTGAGGGTGTTTTTAGTTACACTTAAAAAAAGACTTAAGTGTGAGCTTTGACTTAAATCAGCAACCTGAGTATGGTGATTGGCTATGATTCTGATTTAAGTAAAAACTTATTTTGTTTTTCCAAGATCTCTGGCCCAGTCTTAATACCTAAGGCATGTGGGTGGTCACAAGCCACAAATATAGTCACTACTGCAGACTACACTGTACAAATATGTAAACCATGGGATACAGTAGGAGCCACTGGCCTTGCCAGACCATGGCAAACATACTGATATGGTACAGGAGCATAAAATGGCTGTTATGGTTTCTCACAAATTATCTTTTTATATTCTACAAACATCCACCTGTCTCTTGCATACAGAGAGACCACTGTTACAGGGGCAGTCTCCTAAAATTAAGACTGCACTGTGTCATAGTAGAGACACGCTTCACTATACAGTAGAACCTGTTTTGAAAGACCACCACATTTGCCATAAAAGGTAGTCTCTCTGAGACTCAAGACAGGTGGTCTTTGGTGACAGGTTCAATTTCATTGAAATATGGAACCTTTTGTCAGGAATATGTACGTGTATGTGGTCCTTCAAGACATGAGGTCTTTTAAGGCAGTTGCCTCTAAGATTTTACCCTCACACAGATTATACCAGGATATGTGCATATAGTGTTTTTAACTGTGGCCCATATTGATATGAGAGAAACAAGGAATTTTTCCCGGTAGAGACTAAAAGTACAGTAGTCCCCCTCTAGTAGGGATGCCACTTCTATCAAACAATCCTGTCCTTAATACAGAGGTGCCCTTTGGTGAGAGGGAGCATTACATGCACTCTCAGTACTGGCAGCCAAGAATTTGTGTCCTTTCTAGAGGGGTGTCCTCTCTAGAGAGTGTCCTTTAAGAGACAGATCCCTGTATACAGAAACATATCTTTACTATATGTACTAGCGTACATACTAACTACAATCTTAAGTAATCTTGCGTTCCCTTGTTTACTGTGAACCAGTAAAGCAGCCATGCATGCCAGACTTGTCAACCAGTAAACCTTTTTCCTTGAGCTGTTTGCATACCTCTCCGGTCTCTAAGCCTATAACACAAGGTACCTGTTTATGGAAATTTTCGTTGACTTTTTGTCCCCAGGATGAACATATTTTCCATCCCCCAGTGTACCTCACCCAACTTGAGCCAAACAGGTAACATTACTACAGGCCCCTGGCATTAAGTTTTATCTGCAGCCACCTACAAACATTGTGAGAATTAAACACACCAGACTTTGAGCAAGAGGTCCACGAACCTAGCAGTATGATATTAAAAGTAGCAGTGAATGTTGCAGCAACTGTTGTCAGAATTTGACCAAACTATTTATTTTTTTTTAAATTTCCCTACAAATTTGCCAAATAACAATCCGGCATTATTACCAGGTAGTTGGTATATTTGGGTAAATGGAAACGAAATTTGGCTACCTACATGTAGTAGGCTACATAACAGATGTACCAACTGGCAGTACTGGTATCAGTAAAAATACTTTTGTGAATCAAGTTCAGCTAGTGTGTCAAAGTTAGGGAATTAAGGTGCTAAATTTAAGAAATTAAGTTCCTCCCTGCTTTCTTTCTTTCTTGTTTTCTTTCTTTCTTTCTTTCTTTCTCTCTCTCTTTCTTTCTTTCTTCTTTTATTATTACTGGCATTATTTTATTATTATTTTTATTATTTTTTTTTTTTTGGGGGGGGGGGGGGGGGGGGGGGCAAAAAAAAAAAATTGTGAAAAAAAATTTTTGTTTACCAAAAAACAAAAGTGAACACAAAAAAAC
>JAAUYG010155106.1_pt1 | contig 10088 bp, 11 predicted proteins | sample 7278091 | NCBI WGS metagenome assembly JAAUYG01 (sample SAMN14350201, study PRJNA611818) | marine sediment metagenome | isolation source: surface marine sediment (0.6m) | place: French Polynesia: Moorea | collected 2018-08
GCTTTGATTTGCAAAAAGTGGGGAATATTCAGGTCTATTGGATCTCTTTTGGCGACTTACTGTAGTTGGAGATTTGCGTGGGGCGCTTTCACAGGGAAAGCTCTCTTGGTCCAAACACAATGCAGATCGCACTGTCTGAGAGGGAATGCAAGAATATCCGTCGTTTTCTTTTGTTGCAACGTTTTTATCTGCGTTTGTTCCGCGTCAGTGTTCATTTCACACCTCAGTTGTTTGAGACTAATTTCTGCTGTTTCCTGCCATTGATCACACGAGCAAGAGCAATGCTCTTTGAAATCAAGTTTTCAGTTTTTGTAGCGTGAAATCAAAGAAACTTCGGAACAGGAAGACGAACTTTGGGTGGTATTGGAGCGGACGCAATGTCTCCGGTTTGTCTACCTTGATCCATTCAACTCTCAACTGCGGCATTCAAGACGTTATTGATTTCAAACACTGTTTGATGTAAGAACGTCTGGGGGACGTTGGTTGCCAGCGGGAACTTTCACTGGAGAAGAAATGGGTCTACGGACCCTGACGATGTCGGGGTCACCCAAGAAGCTATGTTATTATTTCTTGTGTCAGTGTTCACTTTTTATTTTGACGCCTTAAAAGGGAGGGACAAATCTTTTCTGTTGTGATTCTCGTGATTAAAACTTGTGTCGTGAATTCAACAAACTCTGTGTGCGTCGGAACATTTCTTTGAACGTAAAAAAACAGGATGGGAATTCAACAAAATGTTCCTGAATGGCTTTGAAAGCTGTTCAAAGGTGTCCTCAAGAGCAATCAATGAAACAATTGTTCACACTGTTACAAGAAGAATGGTGCTTGTAAATGCTTGTGTGAATCTCCGTGCGTAAAACTTAAAACATTCCCAGAATAACCTTTTTCAAGATGAAAGACGACCAACGTGCATTTTTTGTAAATTGCGTTTTGCACGCAGAATGGGATTTTCATTTCAAGGTGGAAGGAAAATAAACAAGATACGAAAAACGACGGGAAAGTGTGCATCTGCTTTGTGTACTCATCCTTCATTAATCACAACTATTGGCACATCGAGCATTAAGAACAAAGCAGCTGAATCCGCTGTTTCTCTAGCTGTTGCCAGAAGCAGCAAAGACATCCACATTGTTGCCTCCAAAATATATAATTGAGGCAATTCACGGTCAGCTATTGAGGTCCTGTTTGTTGAACAATAACCAGCTGTGATTATCTCATGTGCAAATCCACACCAAAAAGGAAAGAGATTCAAAGAATGGGTTTTGTGACTTTGCACGCACAGCTTTTCAAATTTAAAATTTACGAAGACAAAACTTGAAGCTAACGTTTAACAAGACAAAGATTGCACCAAATTGCAGGTAAAAACAAGGCAGCCAATTACAAATACAGGTACATCGGAGCAGCCACAGTTTCTTTTTTCACTTTTACTTTCTGACAGTTTGAGACTTTAATTACTTCAAATTACATTGTTTGCGCAGGGCTAAGTTACGCATACTTTGAAAAATGATCACTTTGTTTTCATGGCTGAAATATTTTTTTCTGAAACCTGCAGGCAGTGATATGACAGATATGTCGAGGCTTAAATGGATTCATCTCGTCATACGAAGGGCCTGGGAAGTGGCATTGCCGGGGCGACCTTCACAGAGGTGTATCCCAGAAACAGACAGGTTACTGACACTATCTCATGCACCGAGCCTAAGTCAACACAACGCCTTCGAAATGCAAACAAAACAGAAACGTAGGGGAACATCAAAAGCAGATTCGTCAATTGCAAGTTGCACGCAAAGCTGAACAAAAAATGAAAGGTCTGCGAGATTTTAGTTTCCAGCAAGCTGTGTTGCGATTTTTTCCCGCAAAAATTGATAAATGGAACCAATTGACTCAGATCGTTGCGAAGAATACGGTGCATCAGGAGCTAAGACGATGACAGCGTTCGAGTGAGTACATTCCCAGTGCAATTGAGCAGAGGTGACTTAAAAATAGGCGTCTTTCTCAGGATAATCTGCCAGGATCGAGAATGTCTCTTCTGCAGAAGATATTCGAGAGAATTGCAACTGGTTGACAGGTAGCAGAAAACTTGTCGTGCGTACGCACGCCAGAATTCCGTGTGCTACGACTCGTGTTCTCTCATTAAGAAATCAAGAATGACAATCTTGTTCTGTTAATGACGGGAAATGAAAGGGCTCTGTCCTTAGTTTGGCCAATTGCGGCTATATACATGTACACGCGTACACGAAAATAAAAACAGCTGTGTGCATGTACGTCCTTATGCACCTTTGTTCACATTTTGGAGTCTTTCAATCTCTTCCTCTCAGTTTCACTTTTTTCCCCCATTTTGCGCGCGCGTACCTTTGCTGCTGTTCCAGAGAGATTGTCCTGAAAATGTGTGACATGTGCAAGACTGAAGAAACCTTCCACAGGATTCGGGTCATTCCCCAATGAAACAGATGCATTCTTTTGAGTTTGGGAAAATGTCTCAAAGAAACAAGTTGAGAGAGCAAAACTTCGCCGAGCCAAAGCAGCAGCGAAGACGCCTTTGAAGGACTCGTTCTTCACTTTGAAAAACTTGTCGTGCTAAGAGAAGAAGGAAAAAGCGTCTTCATTTGGTCCGGGCGTTTGTGAAATGAAAGAAGATGCTGTCTAGGCAGCGTTTTAGGCTTCACGCAGGGAAAGAACGGTTCAATGTGGAGGCACTTAAGCTTATCAATATTGACAGATGGACCAGCCTGAGGCGGCAGAAAATGTTTAAGACCTTGATCCCCGTTTCTGATTCACCATCATTTAGTTGGACCTTCTCTAATTGGCAAAGTTCATAACATCATTGATCTGTGCTGCCAGCCTCTGATGGTGTTTTCGGCAAGCAAATAGAAAGCTTCCAATTTTGACATTGCAGCCTTGAGAGCTCTCCTCTTGAAATGTAGTGAAGGCCTGAAGGTGTCACAACTTTTTCTCCTGACGTTTTTTGGGTGAAATCTTGAATCAGAAATCAAAAGTACACAGTACGTCAAAGACGTGTGACCTTCTTTGCCAGATCTATCCGGTTTCAGATTTCGCTGTCGTAAGCAAACTGGATTCATGGCGGATTCGCTCCTGTTTCTTGTTATGGATTTTTCACAATGATTCACCTTGTACCTCCCAATACGAATGGGTTATTTTTTTCGAAATCCTGCACAATTCGAACTAAAATCCAGCAAAGTTGAAGTTAACACATCTGTCCGTGATTTTCCACAGTGCATGGTGATGACCAGAACAGAGACTTTGTCCTGGCAAATGTCTTCGACTCATTCCCTGGGTTCAAGATGTGTGATAAAGGCTGCAGAAGCAGGAATAGCTCATCAATGTCAAGTCACTTGATACTTCTTTGTCTGCTTTTGCTAAAATTAGAAGCATTGCGTCTAATTGCGGTACCTGTGCCCTGTCGTTGTCAAAGACACATTTCCCACGCAAAACTACATCTATTGAACCTGCGCAAAGAAAGCAACACGAAAAGGCATCAAATTTCTGAACTCAGAGAACACTGCGTTCGTAGTGAAGCATTCAGGACCTGAATTTCGTCGTTGAATTCGTGATTCGGCCAATCTTTGTGAAATGTTTGCCTGGAGCTGGCGCGCATTCAAGGTTCTTACAAACGCCATCACTCAGCACGCTTTATTGTGGAATGTTTATAGAGCAATGAGGCGTTCACAAAGGGCCTCTTCATTGTCTCATACAGAACAATAAAGCTGTTGTGCTGATTGACACTAATGATGAATCCACAGGTTATCCGCTTTTTGAGGATGGTGCTTCTGGCCTTTTACAGCCTTTGGCAAAAGGAACTCAGTTTGAAGCACATTTGTTCACTCTAGTATTGAAGATTTACGGGCGTCTCCTCTGGTTGCGCCTGATCTGAGTGGTTACAGTTTATAGGCACATCTGTAAAAAACTTTGGCTCTTTGTTATCCTTGACTCTGAATACAAATGTTGGAGGCATGAAGGAACCTCCTTTCAAAAAGCATGGTTTTGTGTTGCTTGTCTATTTCCTTGAGAAGTTTGGTAATTTCTTTGTGTGAAAGGCTAATGTTGAGAAAGAAATTTTTGCAAACATGAGGTGGAGTCGCCCTTTATGGCCCTGTTCTGAGACATTCATTTTGGTTTCACGGCCAACAACTGATGTACTTGAAGAAATCCGGTTTTTGCTTTGAACAGGAATAGTCCGGTTATGGATTGTTGAACTGGATGAGCATAGCTGAGTGAGATCACATGAGTGCTAATCAATAGGCGTCTACAGGCGGTTTTATCATTGGTTCCTGTCGTCAATGCAAACCGGTGAATGAAAAACAACCATTCTGATTTAACTCAACACTGTTAACACATCAGAACTGCAAGGAGGCCCGGTACGGAAGATCTTTGTGCCAGCAGATTTGTCCAAAATTTCTTGCTGAGTGTGGAAAATTTAGCTGCGTTGGTCGTATAGACTTGGTCTCACTTCCTCTGTTCCAAATTTGGCCGATTCCACGCACTTGAGATTCCACATTTAGATGTATATCATTGGAGAATTCTGTTATTTCTGTCTCTTGCCCACGTAAATGGAGGTCTCACTAGGCGTTATATTCAAGGCAAGGTGAAGCAGTTCACATGATATGACACGCGTCTGCTGTGTGACAGAGCATGGGGGAACAAACAGGGTGAACAACCAACGTCTCGTTTGCAATACCTCAGTGGATATTCTTGTTATATACCAATGTTCTTTGACAGTCTTGTTGCGTTCCTTGGCCAAGATCACCATTGCAGACCAAAACGCGGATGGCTGGCAGAATAGGGATCAATGTCCCTTGTTAACTCACACTGGATGAAAATTGGTTCACATTTCTGTTCAATGAAGCTTTTTTTAAGCGGAGTTCCCTTCACCAGGCATCACATTAACTCACAAAGACGCCACTCATCATGTGCAATCTTTGAAGATAATAGTCATGTTCTTTGTCAACGACTTTTAAATCAATACCAAGCTTTTTTCTCCATGTTTTTGAAGATGTTTTTTCTGCAGGGATTAAGCGTTGCTGCAAATGAAAGGTGTGCCTTTGTATTTCACATTTATACGCTTGTAATTTTAGAACACACGTGTGTTCTCTTGAACAAAGCAAAGATGTGCAGCTTCAAAAATATTGAATCCATGAACATTGTGTTTTTGTCAAACATTGGGCTTTCAGCCTTGTCACCTAGAAAGTTTCGTTTGTGCAGGAGAACTTTTTTTCCAAAGGACACACAAAACAAGGTTCAAACTTGAGCTCTGTGGACTGATGTATTGGTAAACTGCGCCCAATGTTGTCACAAAGTGCAGAGTGCTCACCTTTTAGACGCCTGCAGTTGCACTGCAGCTCTGCAGTAGTGAAGACTGGGAGCGAAGCACTGGTCGTTCAGCTCAATTGGCTTAATGGCAGAAAGGCTGGGCAGATTTATTGCGCGGTACAAAAGACCTTTGTGTGTCTTCATTACCGAAACAGCACTGATGACTGATGGTACTTGAGCCCGGGCCAAATGGTAACTGTCGTGGAATTAAAGAGCACACGGGTCCCTAATTTGACCAATTAAGTGTCTTGAGTGGGGAATCCTGTGCCTGAACACTGCAGCTGCGAAATGAACGCCTTCACGAACACACAATCCAGGTCTGTCATGATTATTTAGTGTTACCTGCAAACGATCTCCGCCCCATTTCTAACGAATGAAAAGATTACACGCGAGGTTAGCAGCAGGTTGTGACCCTCATTACTTTGATGCGATGTATCACCACGTCCTTTTGCCTTTTTGGTTTCCGTCGTCTGACGCTGCAGCTTAACGGTAATGGTGGTTCCATATCACAATTCCTTGGTTATTTCCTGAAGATGTGGTCTTTGTGGAATGTATGTCGCTATCTTTCAGTCAAAAGAACCGTTTTCCTGCTTTGGTTTTCTTGATTTCCAGGTGCGTCAAGGACACTGGTACCTGCCTTTCAGACTGTTCCACCTGAAACGACTCCGTTACAAATTCTTAATTACAGTTGCCTTTGTAGAAGTCTTACCGCAATAAATACGAGACGTGATGAAAGACCCGGGTTCCTCACAAAGTAAAAAGTAGTAATTGTAAAGAGGATTCCGACGCAACTAACGATCACAAGAGAATATATATCTTGAAGGGAAACATGAGGGCACTTCTGTTGAGCAAAACACGTCTCGGCAGTAGGGGCCAGTTTCATGAACATTTTATGAATCTGCAAAATGCCATTTGTTGTATAACCAGCACTCGCAAATGGTTCAAGAAATTCTCCCCTGGCAGGCATTCTCGTTTTACCTGACGTTTTGTGCACCTTTCTGGGTGCAGCCAGGACAGAACTGTGCGAAACCTATGAGAAATAAGGTTCCAAGATTCAATCTCAGGGACTCACAAGAACTTTTCCTGCAACAAAGGCTGAGAATGCTTTGGATTTTTGCAAAGGAGTTTTGTGAAGTGAACGTTGTTTTAAAGTGGCATTGAGTCAGGATCAGACAAACTCAACTTGATAGAATAGAGGTGCACCAAAAAAAGCCAAAACGCAGCAAAATATTGCGTTGGTACTCGTGGTTGCCATTCTCCTTCCATGCAGACCCTGGCATTGTCAAGGAAGCACAGCATCACCAGCAAACCGTTACACCAATGAATTCTGAAAAACGTATTCTCACGACAATCACACAAGGCAAGCAAGAGCTGAAACGTCCATGCACTTATTTCTGTTCGAGAATATAAGCGCAGTTGAATTTCTGGTCACACGTCCTGAGAAACGATTGACGGTAAAATGTATGAAACGTTGGAGGATGTAGATCTCTTGAAGCGGCTCTCACCGGTGTGGCGAGTTTGCGGCCGATGCCAAATGAAGGGGAATGAGTTAGATTAAACAATCCACTCGTGTGCAATTTGTAAAAGCAATGCTGGACTGTGATAACAGCTTTGGGTCTGGTGGACTTTCTCAGCATTTGAAGAGCAAACATCCGTTTTGAAATGTCCGTCAATGATCATTGTTTATCTGCTGAAGAGAAGACAGTCTGGAACCAGTTATATTCTGGCATTGTGGCAAAGGTCAATGTCCGGATTCAGCCTTGGTGATGAAAACAGGAAGGAACAATGCTCCGACTGCAACCAGAAGGAGAAATCCTGTGAAAGTTGCTTTGGCTTTCAATGCTTTGAAGAATTCCTGCCACTATCACCGAGAAACGTACACAGGACAGACAAAGGAGGCAGAATAAAAGAGCTGTTCACTGAGTCTGTCTTGGTGTGTTGCAAGTCGCCCCTTTAGAATTGTCAACGGGAGATAAGCAAAAGCCCCACATTTGGTCGGAGCTTTCTGCTGACAAACATCAACTTGGACCTTTCGCATGACTTAATTCTGAACACTGGAAAATCAGCGCATGTTTCAGAAAAACTCTTACGTTTAATGTTTTCTTTCTTTCGCACATGAATCAAATCGATGGCAGTGCTATCCAGAAGCTACTCGTGAAGATTAAGACAGTAGGTTTGCTGGCAATCAATGCATGGGCACGCTTGTTCTACAGCTTCTCGCGTGTAATCAATGTTCCGTAAGCAGCTTTGTGGTTTTTATTCAAATATCAACACCTCTGGTGATTTGACACTCTTAACTTGTCATATGTGATGACACAGGTAGCTAATCCTAATTACCTTTTGCTGAGGTTGGGTAAGTGCGCCAAAGAGGAATTTACTCAGTCTGCAGGGAGTCGCCTTGTCATTCTCAAGCTGCAGTTGCAGGTGCAGGCATGCTCACTACAAGGGTCGAACAAGATGTGGGGTCCTTTCTGACTTACAAATATTTTTCTTGTACATTCTCACAAACCAGAGGGAACTGGTGGTATTGTGCCATGTCTACCAGAATGCCAAGCTGCCAGTCTATGATTAGAATAATTGTCAGGATAATCATTAACTCTGACGCAAAATTTAATTGCATTATTTGAAACTTTTAATTTGAAACGATTAAATTTCTGTGACCTTTCAAAATGTCACAGGAGAAAGAAAATTCAGGTATTCAGGTGTCGTGGCTGTTGCGACATCTAGACACAAAGGGTTCTTCTTCACTGTCAGGCTTATTGCCTTGACGGTTAAACAAGAAACCACACCTCTAAGGATGATTGTGGAGATTTCCAGAACTGGGTCACACGCAAATGATGATTTGTGCAAAAACTTAAGATTTTGTTAATATATCTTGTTGAGGCACAGAAGTGAGTGGTAACATGAAGTGTCAGGTTTTCTGTATGATTCTGCTCAGTGTTTCTGCGACTTCTTGGCAAAGAGCACGGGACTGCAGACAAGAGGGTGTTGAGATTTCTCGTGTCACTGCCTCCAAGAGACATAAAAAGCAACACGGATGCACCAAACGTTATGCTGGGGTTGTCCAAGGCACAATTAGCCCATGGCTATGCGTCTTCATTGCAGTTGCCACCCGTTTTGAATCTGTTCAGTTCGGAGTCAACTTTTTCAACCTCAGTTGCAGATGTCTCGTTTTGCGTCCTATTCGTCATCGTAGATTCATCATTCAATGTTGCAACCAAAGCACACTGCATCATGATCGCTCACAAACGTGACTGTGAAAAATTTCCAGGTGTCTAAGAGTCACTCATAATTTTCATTGTTTAAGGCTTCTGTTGTTTGCTAACTTTTCTCCAGGCCACAAGATATTCCAGCTTTAAGATGCACAGGAAGCAGACAGACCTGTGAGAAACGAAGTGTCTGTCCTGCAGAGAACCGTAATGTGAGGTTCGTGGGAAACTTGGAGAAACCATGAAAATCAATGGCTGAACCCGGTGATAGCAAAAAATCTCAATTGCATCATTTCAAAAAGCAGCTCCGGAGATGTTTCAAAAGAAAGCCAAGGACATCTGAATGTTTGCAAGGAGTGCAGTGTGCGGTGGCGGTACCTTGCCAGGCTCATGGGGCAGACATGCTACCTTGCGTCGTCTGGTGGTAGACCTACATTCAGGTCTGTGCGGCAACAGCGGGTCGATGCTGGAAGCCATTAGACAATTGCTTTGTTTGGCAAAGGAGGCAAAAAGCCGCCGTGTTGTTGCGTTTGATGTAAAAATAATCACGAGTCACAACCTTCAACCTCGTCGATCTTTATCTTTCCTCCACAGGGCAAATACACATCTTTCACTTTCCTGAAGAGGATGCTCCTGTGTTTTGTACCTGCCAGGGGTGTTGACCTCTTTTCCATCATCTTCAACACATGTCTTCGTGTTTTCAACATCCACGCCAGCTACGCTTCACAGAATCATGTCACCTGATTGATTGTGACTGTGCAGTGGTATATACCCGCGTAATTCGAATCGGCTTGTTTTAGAACTAGACATGTTATATACAATTCGAACAAAACTCCACAAAGTTGTTTTTGTTTGGATCCGCAATGCAAAAAAGTTGTGCCTAATTCTCAAGAATCTGCTGGAACAAACGGATTCATATTGAGCGGGAATGACTGTTTCTTGAAACTCATGGAAAGCAAAACGCTTGAAACATCATCTCAACATCATCTCTTATCATTCAGAGATGATAAACTAGAAATGCTTGGTAGCATTGTGTCGCGCCTTGCTTCACCCAGAAAAATTTTAGGTGAGAATATTTTTGAGCACTCAGGATAGCATAAAATATCCAGAAATGTATAAAAAAGTGAAAGGAGGTGAAAAAAAAAATTTGGATGAAAAAAAATTTTGGGTGAAAAAAAGTTTTGGGTGAAAAAAAATTTTGGATGAAAAAAAATTTGGGGTGAAAAAAATTTTTTTTGAAAATTTTGAGATTGGCCACAGATAGCTCTGGTAGTGAAACTGATCCGGATGAACTGTTTGTGGAGGAATCGGTGGTGCATACCCCGGGTATGCCATCTGGAACACCTTTACCACATGTTTGTCCAGTTTGCTCTGACAGTTTACAATCTGGTTTGGCACTGGAACGACATTTGCGATCCCTACACCCGCTCTCGCATTTGTTTGGTTGTGACCACAGCGAATCTCGATTCAATACAACTAGGCAATTGTCTAGTTATGTGGCCAATGTTCACCATGCGCGCAAGGTTGCTTGTAAAGAATGTGAGTACCGCACAGTCTCCA
>JAAUYG010202592.1_pt1 | contig 10088 bp, 9 predicted proteins | sample 7278091 | NCBI WGS metagenome assembly JAAUYG01 (sample SAMN14350201, study PRJNA611818) | marine sediment metagenome | isolation source: surface marine sediment (0.6m) | place: French Polynesia: Moorea | collected 2018-08
AAGCGCGGCGCTATTATCAACAAGCTCTCGATCTTAACATCGAATTCGGCGCTCGCTACGAGCAAGCTTCCACCTATCACAATTTGGGAATGGTTGCCCAACAAATGAGGGAATACGAACAGGCGCGGCACTATTATCAACAAGCTCTCGATATTTACATTGAATTCGGCGCTCGCTACTGGCAAGCTGACACCTATCACCAGTTGGGAATGGTTGCCGAAGAAATGAGGGAATACCAACAAGCGCGGCGCTATTATCAACAAGCTCTCGATATTTACATCGAATTCAGCGCTCGCTACGAGCAAGCTGACACCTATCACCAATTGGGAAGAGTTGCCGAAGAAATGAGGGAATACCAACAGGCGCGGCGCTATTATCAACAAGCTCTCGATATTTACATCGAATTCAGCGCTCGCTACGAGCAAGCAAAAACCTATCACCAGTTGGGAATGGTTGCCCAAGAATTACGGGAATACGAACAGGCGCGACGCTATTATCAACAAGCTCTCGATCTTAAGAGCGAATACGGCGCTCGCTACGAGCAAGCTAGAACCTATGGACAACTTGGTTTACTTGCTGAAGAATTAGGAGAACTAGCAGAAGCAAAAACAAACTTGCTGCAAGCTTTACAGATTTATTTTGAGTTTAATGACGAGCATTATCTAGATGCTACCCTGGATAATCTTGCTCGCATCTATAAAGCTAGCCAAGATGAGAGCCTTTTGGCAGAAGTAGCATCTATTTTAGACACGACAGTAGAGGAAGTGAGGGAAGGCTTTGAGGATGGTGAAACAAAAAAAAATCAAACTTGACAATCAAGACAATCGCTTTTCCCTTTTCCCTTTTCCCTTTAACCCTTGCCCAGTCTTTACAGATCGATTAGTGGGTAACATCAGTTAATAATGGAGGGGAATCGTCATTAGAGGCAAAAATAACCAACATACCCAACTCCAATTTTGCCAATCATCTAAATAATTAATAGATATCGGTTCTGGCTGAGCTAACAAAGAGTTAATTCTTTCATTCAGGCGATCGCCAACTGTGGCATGATCAAAGTTAGCACACAAAACATTAGAAGACTCATAGGGAGCTTTAACTACAGTTAACAAAGATTCTGCTAAGAGTAGAAAATCTACTTCTTCAGCAGCTTTACGATCTGCTCTTAATTCTCTAAGCAATAATAGCTCTTGCCATAGTGCTTCTGTATTGGGTAGCCATAGGGTAAAAGAGCGGAGCAAACCCAACCAAAAAAACCAAAAGGTATCACGGTAATATACATGAGCTTGCTCATGAGCTAAGACTGCTGCTAAATGTTCTTCGTCTAAGGTAGTTAATAAACCACGACTAATAACTAATTCGGAGTTCCAAAAGCCGATCTGCGCACTGTAGGGAAAGTCAAGCTCAACAATTCGTGCTGTTGTTCCTGCAAGCAATTGTGGTTGATAGCTATTTAGCTTTTTCAATGAGCAATTACCTTGATAGGCTAGCTTCAGTAAACAGCAGAGAGCAAAAAATACCAAGGTGGCTGAAATAAAATAGCCTAAAAAACCAGCCTCAAATCCCAACATTGCGCCATCGCAACCCATACTAAGTATAGCGATCGCTGTAGTTAACAACAATAAAGCGGGAAACAATAACAAAAATAACGCTTTGTGCCAACGTTCTGACCATGTTACCGCTCCTAGTATTGACTTCCTGCGTATTATCCAGGCTATAGCGATGACAATTAAAATAACTAATAAGTGCATTACCTCTGCTCCTCTCTTTCTCGGCGAATAGTGTTAAGACGAGCAGCAATTTCTTCAAGTTGATCTAAACTGGCAGAATCTAGGCTATCAGCGAAAGAAGCCACTACATCAGGGTTACTAATAGCGAGAAATCCGTTTAATCTTTCATAAGATTGAATAGCTTGTGCTTGTTCCTGAGAAATCAAAGCGTGCCACGAAAAAGCTCGTCCTTTTTTGCTACATTTTAGCCAGCCTTTTTTAGTCAAGCGTCGTAGCACTGTAGTAACTGAAGTATAAGCAAGTTCCCGATTAGGATCTCTTAAAATACATTCGTGAACGTCTTTTACGGTTACAGTCTTTAATTTCCAGACTATTTCCAGTATTTCGGTTTCTAGTGGCCCTAGTGACAACTTTTTGGGTTTGTGTTTCGGTAAAAAAGCCATTTATTAGGTTGTAGTCAATAACACTCCTAAATATTCTACCTGTTATATATCGTCATAATTGTTCTCAATAGTTTAATTTAACAACTTGTTTACCTGAAAAAGAACTTATTTATGTTAAAAAGAACTTATTAAAGGAGAGTATCTTACTTTTTTTATTAAGTAATTATACTTATTGTTAAAACAACTTTTTTCCAGGTTTTTATACACTTGACAAAAAATGGAAATGAGGATTTTGCTAAAGTGGGATAATCTCTTATTAAAGTCTTATACTTGGATTGTTTCCAATTACTAGTAACCTATTTTTCTTAGTGAAAGAAATTAGCGAACGAGAACGTTTTCTAACTCTTTACTCTTTAAGATTAAACTTAGTTCATAAGTGGGTCAGAGGCTTAGTGTTTTTTCAAGTCTATGGCTACACACTCACAAATTACTCCGCCTTCTAACGACCGATCTAAGATAAGCATTTCTTTGTTTCTATCTTGGTGCGCGTTCCTGAACGGATGACAAATCTACTCTCTTAGTGAGCATTTACTTACTAAGTCAGCTGTCATCATTCTTTCGTGCCAACACGGGGTCTAAACTCTGAGTTAACTGTGCAAGGCGATCGATTTTTTACTTAATTGAAAAATCAAAATAAATATATTTCTGGAAAATATGCTTGACTATGACTAATTGGCGTAAACAAACAGCTTTATTTATAACTCTTACTTGGGCAATTATAGGAATACAATTTCCTAATACTGCAACTCAAAAAAATAAAATTAGCTCGGATAATACAACAAAAACTGAACAAAAAGTACATGGCTTATTAGCTCAGAAAATTTCTAGCTGTCAAGGAATCAATTCTGACTATCAAGAAGTGTATGGCTTTGAAACGGAAGATTATCATATTAATATTTGCCAGTTAGAAAATAGTTTTTTTTATTACCAAAAATCTAAATTTAATGAAGGCAATGATTTATTTATTCCTGCGGAAGCTGTTTTTGGGGGGAATGTTTTCCAGGCTACTGATGGCAGAACAACTTATTTTGTTGGCAAGGAAGGAGATCGCTATTATTCATCAGTCATGCAAAATGATAATGAGATAGTTTTTGAGCCTGAATTACGCTCGCCGCCATCTACTTTAGCAAGAGACACTACAAAACCTAAGGTTGAAATGCCCGTAAGTAGTGTCACACTAAATAATGTTAGGAATGTCAGTTCCGAATCCCATATTTCTCAAGACAGAAAAGAAGATAATAGAAGCCAATCATCAGTTTGCACTCAAGATAAATCTGCTTTTCACCCTCACCTTAGTGTTTGGCAAAAACTGATCGGTAAATTACCAGATACAGCTAATAGGTATGCCATCAATTATGGTCATAATTTTAATAATTTTATTTATGACGATCATACTGCTAATCAAGCTCTAATTGAAACTCCAGCAGGAACCATTACTAATTCCAATGTCGCGCTCATTAGTGAGACAATTGAGCGAGTTTGCGTTCAAGCTTTGGCAGAAAAACAATAAATATTAATTTTGAGTTGTATTTGGACTTTCAATTGAATAGCCAGTTGCCGCCTTGGGAATGTTTATAGCAGGTTTATGAACTGCTACTGCTAACATAACTGAATTATTAGTAACAGTATTAGGAGGCTTTGTTTCTGCCATTCTCAATGAAAAAGGAGTAATTCCAGGAATAATACCTGATATAGTAGCCAAGAGAGAAGCGGCGACCGCACCACTGCCCCACAGTAGTCTGCGTTGCCAATGAGAAGTGCGATCTATCTCCCGAAAAACTCCTGCTGAAATATCTGCCACAGATTTATCGCTAGGTGGTGCTAAAGAATGTTGCATCTGACTCTGCAATGTTAATAGCTGAGTATAAAGATGCTTTATTTTAGGGTCTTGGTCTAGCCAAGCTTGTACCTGATTTCGCTCTGAAGCAGTTAATTCTCCATCGATATATGCACTTAGCAACTCAAAATAGTCTGGTGCTAGTGCTAAATTGTTTTTTTTTGCCTCTTCTGGCACATTAGTTGATTGGTTCTGCTTAAAACCTTCAAATTTAGATGTCATTCTGGCATCACCACTGTTCTTAATAATAAATTAACAATAATTTGGAAGATAGAGATCAACAGAAATGAATCAAAGTTGAATCTTGATTAAGGTAGATACTATTTAGCTTAATATTAATTTACTCCTCATCGAGATAGTTTTGCAACACTGACTGAAGTTTCAGTCTAGCTCTGGCAATTCTAGATTTTACTGTTCCCAAAGAAACTCCTGTAATCTCAGCTATTTCTTCATAAGCTAATCCTTCGATCTCTCGCAGCACAATAGTTGTGCGAAAAGTTTCGGGTAATTTGGCGATCGCGGTTTGCAAATGCTCATAAAATTCTCTAGTAGCCAAATCATCACTGGGACTGGGGGCATTATCAGGCAATTCCCAACTCATCTCGCCATCTTCTACATAGAGTGGTGCATCTAAGGATAAAGGCTGACTAACACGCTTACGTTTACGTAATTCGTCATAAAAAAGATTAGTAGCAATTCGACTGAGCCAACCGCGAAATTTAGTAGGGTCTTGAAGACGATTAATATTGCGATAAACTCTAATCCATACCTCTTGAGCTAAATCTGCCCTCTCTTGCCAATCTGGAGCTAGATGATAAAAAAGACGATTTAAATGAGACTGGTATCTCCGCAACAATTCCGCAAAAGCTGCTTTGTCAGGTTGGTTGTTTTGTTGACAAAGAACAATAAGATCGTAGTTAGAGAGTTTTTCGGGAGACACTAAGCTATTAGTTTCGCTTACCTCGGCTCTTGACCATGATACAGGAAGAGATAGACTCATAAACTTAATTCACCTCAGTATTAAGACTTGCTGTACACTCCCCTAAGGACTAACAATGAATTACAAAAGTTCCTCAGCGATGTATTTCCTATTTTGTAAGGGAGTAGATTAAAACTAATTACTCTGTATATTTATCTGTATATTTCATTAGAAGATTGGGTTTTTCCACGCCAATCTTAACGCTCCAACTTAAGCCACAGCGATTACGTGAACCGTAGCAGTTGCGATTACCCTTTGGTTACGCTTCGCGCTCGCCAATAATAGCCAAAGTTAGTGGTAAATTCAGAAATTAGTATCTTTCTCGTAATTGGGAGCATAATCCTGTAGTAAACTACTCAGTTGACCAGCCACATTAGAATCATTTTTAGCTCCAATAGCCTGTCTTTCGGGGAAAAATTCTGGTCGATCGAGATAGCGAGAAATCGCTTCAGACACCTGTGCTTGAATTAACTCCTGTAATTCTTCTCTTGCCCGTTGACGTTGATAATTTGCTCCTTCTTCTGTAGTTGCATAAAGAGGTGGCAGGCGGTTAAGGGCATAGGCGGCAATATCTCCCACATCTAGAGAACTATCACTAGTCTGTTCGATCTCAGCAACGCGAGTAATTGCCTCGCTTAAAACTAATTCTTCCATGACATTAATAAACTGCTTGCGAGGAACAGCTACAACTTCTCCTGTAAGCAGAGAACCCATAAGCTTATCCAAAGCCATGTATTCTTCTACGGATAGTTCTGCTGCTGTATCACAAATGCGCCCTACTTCAGCTTCCATGCTGGGGGTTAGATAACCATCTTGCAAAGCTTGTTCGACGATTGAAGTGATTCCCATAATAATTCAGATAAATGATAAATAAATTCAAATTAAACAAACCTTCGGACCTATCTTAATCGCTATTGTTGAGAATCGAAAAGATCTTAGACTGATCATCTCTAGGAATTACCCACCAAGCTTAGGGAATTTTTTCTCAGGTCTATTTTAGTTAATGACACCAAACCTCCAAGGAACAGGATCTACGGCTACCTCATTAACGTACAAACCCCAATGTAAATGAGGCCCTGAGGAAGCTCCTGTAGAACCAATCGTACCAATTTGCTGACCTGCATTGACCATTGTTCCTTCTGCTACATCGATGTCCTGTAGATGCATGAATACGCTTACTACCCCTTGTCCATGGTCAATGCCGACAATATTGCCGTGAACATGAAAACCTTCACTTTCTTTTCCTACTAAACTAACTCGGCCTGCTGCAGGAGCAACTATAGGCGAGCCATAGCCACCAGCATAATCTACTCCTTTGTGATAGTAGTCATTGGCAAATTCACCATTATAATAACGACGCACACCAAATACCGTCGAAATTCTCGCAGTATTAGGTCTAATAAAAGAACCCTGCCAAAATTTTTGGGGAGTAACTAATTTTTTAAATGCTGCTACTCGCTCTAGCTCTATTTGAGTTGCTGGACGAGAAGCTTTACCGCTGAGCCAAATACGTTGTACGGGAAAACTGCGATTTTTTAACCAGATACCGATATTACTAGTTTGATTATCTCCTTGAACACGAAGAGTCATTTTCCCAGGAGAATTTAAGGGAGAAGTTGGAATCAACGCACGGTATGTACCATTATTTTCAAAAAGAGGATAGTTTTTTTGCTCTACAGCAACACTGGGAGGAGTGTTAGGATTATCAGTGGTGACGATGACGGAAATAGTGTCCCCTAGTTGCGGAGTTTGGGGAGAAATTTGAACTTCTAAAGCTTTAACAGGAAGAGCGATGACTAAAAATATTGCTGTGGTAATTCCAGTGAGATTGGGTTGGAAACGCTCAAGCATATTCAATAAGATTGTGATGAGATTTATCAGTAAAAACTAGTTCACAGTTTATTCTAACTTTCGTCAAACTGTCCAAATTGTTGCGAATTATAATTACCGATCGCAGTAAAGTCTTGAGTTTTTTGTAGGATATTGATATAGAAAAAATATTTGGGGTCAAGGTGGTCTGCCAAACGACAAATTACCATAGTATATGCCAAGGGTAATTGGGCTAAGGAATTAATGTCTGAGGCTAAAGAGCTAATTGATCGTTAAATTTTGCCTTTTGAGGTAAGCAAGGGTACTCTAATCCCTGCTGGGATTGGTTCTTAATGAAAAAAATTTATAGATGAGCATTTCTAATTCTGTGGTACAACAACTGTTAGAAACTTGCAAGGGCTGGCGACCACAAATGTACTTCAAGTCTTCTTTGACGGCGTTGTCCCACGCTATGGAAGATCTAGTATTAAATGATTCGGATACACCTTTGGTAATTGCCAGTTTTCAACGGGAACGTTTTTATCGTCAGGAAGCTCATCGTTATCGACGGATTTCTCGTAAAACCAATCAAGTATATGTTTTGGCTGCTCCTGAGACGGATTTTGGTAATAGTTCTGAAGATTATGAAACCGTTGCTTTTGAACCTACTGATACTCTAGCTCAAGAATGGCACTTAGTGATTATTGGTCAAAACTATTCCAGTTGTTTAATTTGTCGTGAAAAAAGTTTACCTACTACAGAACGTAAAGACGGTGCGGCAATGGATACTAATCGGCGCTTTGAAGGTATCTGGACATTTGATCGCACAGTAGCTCTTAGAGCAGCCAAAATTATGCTAGACCGCATTGCTGTTTATCGCCCAGAATTAACTGCCAAAATTGGTCAAGCTCATGATCTGTATTTATCTTCTAAAAAAGGAACAAACGACACTGTACACATAAATTCTCCTCTAACTAATCCCGATCCTTTTGTTCAGAGATTAGTTACTTATCTTCAAGCTGGTCAATATAAATTATTAAAAGCTAATAAATCTTTAGCAGCAAAACAACAAAAAGAACAATTATTAAATTCTGTTAACGATGCTGTAAGGCGATCGCTAAATACAAAACAGATCTTACAGGTGGCAGTACAAAAATTAGGAGAAGGACTAGGGGTTTGTCGCTGTATTATTTACCGCTGTCATGAAAATGATACTGTCGCCACTGTTGATCGAGAATTTATAGGGTCAGGGATTAAATCAGTCCGAGGTCATAAATGGCAGTTAGCAGGTAATCCCTTATTTGAAGAGGCAGTGGCATCTACTGAAACCATTAGCGTTGATAATACCCTAGAAGACGAGCGGGTAAACGAAATCGCGTCAGAAAAAGGTACAGGAGAATTTTTTCAAAACTTAATTCAAAATTATTCTATTTCTTCTTGGCTATTAGTGCCAATTTTTTATTACGGCAGACTCTTAGGAGTGATGGAGTTGCATCACTGTGCAGCTGAACCGATCGCTTGGAAACCAGATGATATTGCCCTGGTAGATGCGATCGCCACTCAGGTGGGGGTAGCCCTAATTCAAGCAGAAGCCTATGCGGATTTAGAAGACCTTAACGAACAGTTAGAAGCTTTAGACCGTACTCGTTCTAACTTAGTGGCAATCGTAGGTCATGAACTACGTACTCCCCTCTCAACTATTCAGGTATGTTTAGAAAGTTTAGCAAGTGAGCCTGATATGCCCCCTGAATTAAGCCAGATAATGCTAGACACTGCGTTGAGTGATGCCGAAAGAATGCGTAACCTCGTACAAGATTTTCTGACTCTTTCTCGTCTAGAAGGCGGTGGTGTAGAGTGGAATTTAGAAACCTTATCGATTAGCGAATGTATTGACTTGGCTGTCAGCAACGTCAAGGCACGCCACCAAGAAGAAGAACTACCTCAAATTAACAACTTAACTACCCCAAAGGATTTACCCTTAGTACAGATAGATGGGGAATGGCTGGTGGAGGTTTTAGCAAAACTTTTAGATAATGCCTGTAAGTTTACTCAAGCCGATGGCAAAATTGCGATCGCGGTTAAGACTAATGGTGGGAATACGATAGAAGTGACTGTTTCTGATACAGGTAGAGGGATAGAGACTAGCAGCTTAGAAACCGTGTTTGATCGCTTTTATCAAGAAGAAGGAGCACTACGACGTAGTGCTGGAGGTACTGGCTTAGGTTTGGCTATTTGTCGACAAATCGTCAAAAATTGGGGAGGGGAGATTTGGGCAGAATCCCCAGGTAAAGACCGAGGCAGTAAATTTCACTTTACTATTCCAATTAAAGCGATGAACCAAAAATCTCAGCAACCTGCACAAAAGGCCACTAAATCTAGATCCAACAAGAAAAAAAGTAACAAAAAGCAAGATAACTAACTCGGGCACTCGAAAATGATTTCGAGTACTGCGAATCAGCGTTGCTAAAAACTGTAACAGTTTTTGACATACTCACAATATTGCCCTGAACTGAATGATAGGATGCCGTAAATACCTTTAATTGAGGATTTTTATAAACATGGCAGAAGAACTTTCTGGAAAAATGCCCCAATTTGGTGGCAGCACTGGTGGCTTATTAACCAAAGCAGAAGTTGAAGAAAAATACGCTATTACTTGGACAAGTAGCAAAGAACAAGTATTTGAAATGCCCACTGGCGGCGCGGCTATCATGAACGAAGGTGAAAACCTGCTTTATTTAGCTCGCAAAGAACAGTGTTTAGCATTGGGCGCACAATTACGGACTAAATTTAAGCCTAGAATTCAAGACTATAAAATTTATCGCATCTTCCCTAGCGGTGAAACTCAATATCTGCACCCCGCAGATGGTGTATTCCCCGAAAAAGTAAATGAGGGTCGTGAGTACAACGGCAAAATAGACCGCAGTATTGGTCAAAATCCTCAACCATCTACTATCAAATTCTCTGGGAAAGCTCCTTACGAAGTGTAACGGTAAGCAGATAAAATATAGGAAGGATCGAGGATGAATTATATGAACTATAATATTCTTCTTCCTTCCTTCCTAAAAGGTAGTAACCAAACCGCACTTTAGATAAATCAGATAAATTTAAGGCTTAAAGTTTTTTATAATTGACATTTAGATGAGGTAGTTTCGTTTCATCCTCCACCTCCAAGTCCTCATTAATTTTGTCATGATCTTTCCTAATTTCGCCCAATTTACTGAACTAGCCCAACAAGGTAATTTTGTTCCCCTATATCAAGAATTAGTCGCCGATTTAGAAACCCCCGTATCTGC
>JAAUYG010056711.1_pt1 | contig 10087 bp, 8 predicted proteins | sample 7278091 | NCBI WGS metagenome assembly JAAUYG01 (sample SAMN14350201, study PRJNA611818) | marine sediment metagenome | isolation source: surface marine sediment (0.6m) | place: French Polynesia: Moorea | collected 2018-08
CGATGCAGAAAACGCGAGCTAGTGTGCCATGGAGGTTGTACAACCTCAACACAATAATTTTATAGAAGTCTCGAAATTTCTGCAAAATATTTCGCTCGTGAAATCAATAAGACCTGGTATAGAAAATGCGAAACCATAGAAAACGTGAGCCACTGTAAAAGTCTTGCAACTTTCGCATTGTAAATGCGAGACTTGAGAAGGTTGCACTTTTCTACAGTAGAAATTATCGAAGTCGCGCAACCTCTATGCGGAGGTCTCGCAACTTCTACGGTCTCACAACTTTCACGCAACAGTGTCGCACTTCATTTTTTACCCATGGGGAGCCCTAACCCTGGGCCCCCACCATTCCCAGGCCTCCAGCATCACTGGGCATTATCGAAGTCGCGAACCCCTTGACTCCAACCACCTCCCAGGCCCCCCAACCACGGACCACCCACTCCCCCACAGGTCCCCAGCATCATGCCCACCCACCCCACCATCCGTGGGTCCCCACCCCAATACTCTGTGTGCTCAGCTGGCCACACCTACCCACACAGGTGACGCCATCTGGTGCGTAGTATCCAGACTGACACTGGCTGTCTGGAAACAGGGATACAGACAGGAATGTACAGAGATCCTGATCAACTCTGGAAACATTGATTACCATCAGGTTTATAATATACTACCGGTACTTTCTATGTTGCAGACATATTTGTTATATCTGTGCATACAAATCACAGCAACGACGCCTGATTTCGCTATTAGGTATGCAGTACAATTATCTAACACTAAACAATCTATCCAGTAAAACTGCCATGTAACGTGCACTGTATTCTTTACACAAGTCCTTCTCAAAGATGAGAAAAGGGAAATTTCATTCAATTATATTTTAAATGGCATTTCTATGACATTAGTTAGAAATTTAAATGTAAACTTGCATTAAATTGGGTTTTCTAGGCCAGAGGCCCTGTTCTTTCTTTCTCTATCTCTCTCTCCCTCTCTCTCTACCTGTCTCAGTAGGGCAGTGTTCACATGGACTCCCCCAGGCTTTCCCAATCCCCACTGTACAGCACTCGGCTTTAGTGAGAGGCCGTCCCAGTCCCATCTCACAGCTTTCTCCACGGACCTGGGTCCAACATGTCGCTCGGCGCTGGTCTGTGGGCAGACAAAATATTACATACCGGTTTTTCCTGAACATAAGACCACCCGCTTATAAGACCATGGTCTTATACACGGAAAAAAATCCCGTATATAAGACCATGGTCTTTTATTCTACGATTTTTCTGGAATTTGTCTTCAACAGTTCCCGATTATTAGACCATGGCAACGAAAGATATATACGTCACTTGCTAGCGCGTGGCAAAAAGGCAAATCTGTGAAGACTTATTTTTGTGTTGAAATTGTAGATCTATAAGCTTAAAGTGCACATTGTCAAATGAATATTGCGGGAGAGAGGTTGACATGTGATTCTCTTGATGTTTCAATAGTCCAAGCTCCCATAAGAGGTTTTCACGTCTACTGGACGTTATGGTCGCCTGATAAAACCAAAGTATTGGCAACGAGTTGGATCCGTTTAATTATCACGACAAATATGCAGTTGCAGTTTTAGAGGATGGAATAACAATAGGGCACGTGCCAAGAGAACTAAGCAAGATCTTTCACTATTTTATAAAACGAGGAGGTGTGATACAGGCTCAGGTGATCGACTGCAAGAGGGTGAAATCGGACCTTCCACAAGGAGGACTAGAAATCCCTGCTGTATTCATATGTGTATCATCAGTACCGGAGATTCTTAAACTCAACAATATTCTTGGAAGAACACATTTTTTGTGCAATGGCTGAGTCAAACACAAAGCGAAGATCATACACGATAGAGTACAAGTTAGACTGTGTTCGTCAACTACGAGATGGATTTGGTGGTAACTTTTCGAAGGCTTGTCGGAACTTGGGCATTAGTCGCAAGGTATTTATATATTTAGTTATTTCTTATCATATTGTCTTCTATACAGCGTCTAAATGTTTTAGATCTAGTACGAAGTCAAAGTTTTAGGGATGTAATTATTGCACCCTGTAGTTTTTAAGGATGATGCGGTATATACCGGTAGCAGTCTAATAGGCCTAGTAACTATCATAACAAATCTCGACACACCTGCGCATATTTAAGTCCTTTTCCAGCAAAGAGAAAATTTTGCATTTTTTTATATAAAGTTAACTGATAATTTTAGCTATGATCTTGTCACAGATGCTGAGAGAATGGAACAACATGGAAATGGGTCTAAGTAACTCGGCTAACAAAAGGGTCAAGAGACGTCAGGGAGGAGGAAGATTACCCGCTCATCCAGACCTGGAGAGTCAACTCTTCGAATGGTTTAGGGCAGAACGCATGGAGCGGAGAATAATCAACTACCGGCGGTTACGTGAGAAAGCTCAGGAACTGAGGGATGAGCTTGGTTTACCCGATGAATTCAAATGCAGTGACCATTGGATCTTCAAATTCTGTAGACGTCATCGCATATGTTCCAGGTAAGATATTTGTTGTTATCCATGGATTGTCTTAACCATGATATTGGTATTCTAGTGTATTTTGCTGTCATTGTTCAATGTCATTTCTAGCTCAGCTGGTATGCTAATGCTACTAGCCTAGCGTAGATAATGGTATGGCCAAAGACCTATTATACCTCCAAAGGTACATAGGGGTTTGGTATCGGCGTGCTCCTGTCCTTTGCCGTCCTTTAAGTTGATTATCTCTGAAACTATTATGCCGATTTGCTTCAAATTGTACATGTGGATTCCTCTAGTCCATTCGCCCAGATGATGTTGAATTTTGAAAAACAAGTCAAGTTGTGCAAGTTTTTGTGGAACTTTTTAATTTTCATTAACATGCAACAGTATGGGAGACAGTATATTCTAATTAATGAAGATGCATGATTTCAAGCAGTTGCATCTTGCTCACAGTATGGCTATAAACCGTTTACTCACCTAATTATTGCCATTCGGTGATTCGCACTTAATAATCACTTGACCATTCTCTGAACCAAGTGTTCACATTTACCTTTACAGGGAAATAACCCACTGTGGTCAGGAAGACTCAAGAAATCCTAAAGAAATAAAGATGATTGTGCAAGATCACATTCGTGGTGTAACCCAGCTTACAGGTGCCATGCAGCCCAGCCAGATATTCAATATGGATGAAACCCCATGCTACTTTGATATGACCTCTGAGAGGACGCTGGATTTCAAAGGTGCCGATGCAGTTGATGCTGCTAACACAGGGAATGACAAATCATGGTTTACTGTTGTCCTTTGTTCATCAGCTGATGGGCGCATGTTGAAGACACTTGTAATTCTAAAGGGTTTGAAGAATGTTCCGAAGTGCAGTATTCCAGCAAATATTTACCTATGTGTGTCACAAGGTGGATCGATGACAGAAGATGTTATGAAGATTTGGATCACCAACTGCTTCCAGAACCGGGGGCCATACATGGCAAATCAGCCGGGACTCCTCTTCATGGATCATCACAAATCTCACTTAGCCGATAGCGTCATTGAACGTCTGAAGAACCTTAATGTTAAGGTGAAACCCATTCCTCCTAAGATGACGTCATTCCTCCAACCATTGGATGTTTCTGGCGGACCAAATGGGGTTTTCAAGAGGAATCTAAGGCATCAGTGGCAAGATTGGTTTGAAAATGGTCCTAAAGAGTACACACCCAAAGGTAACCGCAGGAGGCCGTCATATGGAGCGATTTTGCAGATGGTTTCAGATGCCGTTGCTGCTCTGGGTGAAACGATCATCAAGCAGTCTTTCGAGCTGTGCAGTATCACAGCACTGGCAGCATCTCAACCTGTGTCCTACCTCAATGCGCGCCTACGTGGCATCTTGGGCTATGAGGAAGGACTGGACATCGAAGACTCAGATGATCCCTTCTCTGATCAATCTGACGACGAACTTGATGTGCAAAAATAATTTTTGTTACTGCTACCTCGTACTGAACAAACTGAACAATCTACAAGTGTCTGGTGTTGATGGGGGGGGGGGGTGTAAGAGTTTGTTCTGACTCTCTAATATGGCTATAGTGCCGGATTGGACAATACCGGTGGTGGACATGCATATGTTTCAATCATGGAAGTCAAACATTACTTCATGTGTCCATAACGCAGTGTGTATATTACATTTTATAAAATGTATCTAAAGTACGGTAAGAATTTTCATAGTTGTTTGTTCGTTTATCTTAATAGTTTTATTGCAATAAATTAAGTATGGAGTAAAAACCATTTACATAGTGTGATATTTGTGATATTAGTGTGATATAACTCCTATATTTCAACTATACGAATAATCTAATGGTGGGTCCGGGTGCAGATAGTAATAGAAATAAATAGATCGAATTTGTGTGCCCAGCATAGCCTGTTAATTGCGAAAATAGCTGTATATATACCTATAACTAATTACTGCTTATTCCAATTAAAAGACCACGGTCTTATATTCGGGATATACCGATCCCGATTATAAGACCATGGTCTTCTATTCGGCGCCACTTTTATGTCCACGTGAAGGCCATTTTTCGAATAGAAGCCCTGGTCTTATGCTCAGGAAAAACCGGTTCCACCAGAGCATATATGATACATTATAAGACATATGTTGGTCCCAACATGCTTCACAAACTATACTGTACTGCAAAAGAACCTGTAGTCATTAAGAGACCACTACCTTGAAGACCACCTGCCTTGAAAGACCACCGCCACAACAACATAACAAGCTATGGAAAAGAACCGTTAGTTTCAATTTTTTTTACAAAGAGTTACTTAGTTACTGTTAGGTCAAGAAGTGCATATGACATTTGAACTATTTCCCTGTAGAAATTCATGCTAACAATTACATTATTATATGTGTCTATGCATGTTCACAGCATATTGAGTTTGCTGTAATAGCCAAGAGCTGGCACTAAAGTTCTGAGAAACACTCAAGTTTATCTTTACTTAACTCAGATTCTCGACCCATCAATCTGCTCCGACTGGTGACCTACCACAGCCATCACTAGGTCAAGTGTTTCCATGTTTACCAGTTCACCAGTGCTAAATTTATCCCCAATGCCTTTAGGAGTTGTTCAGTGAAGAAAATTCCAAAAGTGCATCCAAGAAGTCTTATATACCAGTACAGTGTCCCTCTATTTTAAGACCACCCATGGGACCAAGAAAATGTGGTCTTATATTGCAGGTGGTCTTGAAATAAAGGTCATTTAACACAGAAGACTGTCCTTTAGGACCAAATCGAGCGGTCTTATAATCAAGGGTGGTCTTAAAAGAGAGGGTTGTAAAATAGAGGGACTACTGTATATATGAGTTGGAAAAGACCAGATATTGTATTTACCAGGTTACCAAACAGGCAATAACTAAATTACATCTTGATTTTTTTTTCCAGAACTCTGAGTCTGTCTGACACTTTTGGTCTATTCATACAGACATACATGTCTTGGAGTTTTTACTCTATATTCTGTGTAGAATGTATTTTCTTACCCAGACAGACTCTCCCTGTGGGATCCAGTGTGGTTCCTGCGATGTTGCACTCGCAGTAGAAGCTACCCGGAGTGTTAGTACACAAGGCATTGGTACACGGGTTGTTAGGGTGACACTCGTCATCATCTGGAACATCACCATGACAACAGAAACATATTGAAACTTGTCTATTAAAAAAATCATCATCGGATCAGATTCAAAACACAATTATTATATCTTGTACAGGTATAGGTTTTCTTAATTTTCTGCAGTTATTTTTAACTGTTATATATTTTTTTGTGTGGAAACAATTAAGAGAGCATTATTACATGTAGGTAGACATGATATGGTAGGAGATGTGCAGTGCTCATATGTACACAAACTACCGCACATACACGTAGTATAACTGCGCTACAGCTAGGAAGTTTTACCTGGTTAGCCTAGGCTAAATGACATTTTCTTGTAGCCACAAGTCAGTTTGTTGAGGCATGACATAGGTTTGTAAAAGGTATAACAGTATTAAATTCGGATCTAAAGATTCTAATCAAGATGCATGCATTTGAATAAATTAGTATTTAGTATCCAAACAACTTAAATAACAGCTATCATGTATGCAGTATTGATCGTGTGAATTATATAAAGTTGATGAACTAAAACTTAAGGCTTTTAGCCACTGTGGCTAACAGCAAAAAAATTGTTTTAGCCACGTGGGAATTCTTCTTCATTTGGCTATGTGGCTAATGGGTAGCGCTAGCCCAGTATAATCCACAGGGTATAACATGACTCTCAGTTATTAACACTTGATAACCTGCTCCATCGAACATGTTGAAAAAACTGTCATCAACAATGTCGAAAAATCGTCATTCTAAACCCACATAGGCAAGTTGTAAACTGATTTTCAACCGCCTTGGTGGGCAGAACATCAATAATTGCTGTATTGTGACTCTAGTAACCTCTGTTCTTGTACAGTGAAACCTGTCTTTAAGACCACCTGGGAAATCGGGACAACCTGGCAATTAAGGACACCTACTCCAGTCCCTAGGCCTATTCAGCACACAGAAATAGACCTGAGAAATAAGACCACCTCAGAATTCAGGAAAGTTTTTCACAGTCCCTTTGGGTGTCCCTAATTCCCAGGTTCCATTGTATAAATTATGAGTTTATATCTATTTACTTCCACATTTATTCCACATACCTACACATTCCCGTCCCCTCTCATCAAAACGATAGCCAGCTGAGCAGACACATCGGAAGCTACCGGGGGTGTTACGACATTGGCCGCCATCACACAATCTGGGGTTGTCAGCACACTCGTCAATTTCTGCAAAAACAGAGCAGAAGCACAGAATGTCAGACTCATGAAATGTGGCAAAGTGACGTACAGCGTTAATACCTGAGAAATACTCCACACATGATTGTCTACATGGAAGGGAAACCATCTACTGAATATGTTAAATTCATAATGGATGCAGCAACAAATGATAACAAATCATTTCACGCCTTAACTACGAACTGCTAATTTGTTTCACATAATGTCCTACTTTGACAACTTCTGCCCTGGGTGTTGGGTTTAGGCTGGCATCCAAGGTAACACAATATCCTACCTTGACAACACCTGCCCTGGGTGTTGGGGTTAGGCTGGTATCCAAGGTAACACGTACAATGCCCTACCTTGACAACTCCTGCCCTGGGTGTTGGGATTAGGTCGGTATCCAAGGTAACACAATGCCCTACCTCCTGCCCTGGGTGTTGGGATTAGGTCAGTATCCAATGTAACAAAATGCCCTACCTTGACAACTCCTGCCCTGGGTGTTGGGGTTAGGTCGGTATCCAAGGTAACGCAATGCCCTACCTTGACAACTCCTGCCCTGGGTGTTGGGGTTAGGTCAATATCCAAGGTAACACAATACCCTACTTTGACAACTTCTGCCCTGGGTGTTGCGGTTAGGCTGGTATCCAAGGTAACACAATATCCTACCTTGACAACATCTGCCCTGGGTGTTGGGGTTAGGCTGGTATCCAAGGTAACACAATTCCCTACCTTGACAACTCCTGCCCTGGGTGCTGGGGTTAGGTCGGTAACCAGCGTAGCAACGACAGCGGTAGCCATGTTCCAGGTCCTCACATGTGCCGTGTTCACACAGGCTGGGGAACTGCGCACACTCGTTGATACCTGGGACACACAGACAGTGGACAGACATTCACATTTCCATTATGAATTTTTAAGAAAGGTGATTTCAGTTGGTCTTAGACTCTAAAGCCTCCATCTGCAGATACATCACACGATGGATGGCTAACTGCACCAACCTGTACTACAGTATGACAATTGAACAAGACCAGTGAAATCTTACTCCAGCAAGGTGCCGGCCAAAATACTACAGCGTGGCCCACATGCCAGTTCACACAGACACAGTGAAATCTGCCTCAAGAGACCATAGCTGTGACAGATCACCTGTCTGAAAAGACCGTAATACTCTATATAGATGGAAACTCACGTTGACACCAGCAAACATCGGGCGAAATTTTGAGCTGTCGACCCGACTCCACAGGTTTTCTTCAGAAAACTGAGGTTTCCGCGTTGTCGTCACGTAACTCCGTTATTATTCGGGTCACTAGGATTACGTGACGACAACATCTGTCTTATACGATAATACTCCTGGCAGATTTAGGTCATACTGGTACATTTCAATATAATTGAAGCCACCACAGAGTCCACCTGTCTTGAGGAACCATATTTTTATGTCCGAGTAGGATTTTTCAAGACAGGTTCTACTATATTACTGGTGGGGAATTAATAACACAAAATGTTCACCACTACATATACAGTGGCCGACATGTAGAATATCCGAGTACACACAGAGTTCACCTTACCACATATTCTAGGAGACAGAAACAGATGTTTAGAATCATCCCCTCACATTGCTGTAGACTTCTTGTTACCACAATTTTATCCACCGAAATAACATTATAAAGTTGAGAGCCTATGGCCCTGGTGTTGCCCACAAACTGTACCATTACATTGGTCCCTCTTTACAGTGACCACCCTCTCTAATGTGGCCACAATTTCCTGGCAACTTTTACCACATTAGAAAGAGTATCGTCTATAGGCAGTGGCTGCTGCAAGAGGGACAACTCCATTATGCTTTTGACAAACATTGCCTCAATTCTGATAGATCCACCAACTTTTCTGAAAGGTGAACAAATTGACAATTTCTATGTCAACCTAGTTCAAAATTTTGCTGAAATGAACTAATGAATTGGATCCAATAACCTGATTAGCATAGAGATATCCCATGTAGACAGTGAGTCCATATTAAGTATGATATACATATATAGAGAATACATAATGTATTTGGTAAATGGTATATAAAATCCACATCTTACCATCCCCATTGTTTGTATGGCCGTTTCCGTTACGACAGAGCCGGTTATAGTCAGCAGTGCCCACCCTGGGGCAGGGGTCACAGTCCGTGCCCCACGCCACCCCAGTTGCACAGCAGCACTCAGAGTGGGTGACTGCCATACTGGACGGGTTGTAACACTCGCCATGCCGTACACTGCTGTAACACAGCCCACGCATTGTCTCTGTAACAGTAATATATACTTAACATGCTGTAGTGGTGTGGATTTAGAGTCATAATGTTGCATTGAATCTCTGATCATTGCGTTGATCTCTGAAATTTAACCTTTCCCTAAAATTTCCAGACCATTTCAATATTCTAGTATACATAACACAGCTTCAGCTCCCAATTACAAGACTTATGGTCTTAAAATTCAGAGAAATCTGAGCTAATGGTACTTTAAATGCATGGATAACTTTACAATGAGGGAGCTAATAAAGCTGCATAAGCTTCACATATGCTCAGATTAAAGGCAGACCTGCACTGTTGCACTATGACTCCTTCTGGATGACCATGACATCAGTGCAACCAAAGACTTTACACAGTGTGCTATAAATGTCTTTGGTGCAACTCTGTAGTATCCTATCACATAACAATATCAGACACAGTAACCATGGTAACGACATATTTACCCAGACAGCTGCGTCCGTCGTGTGACAACGTGAAGCCTTGGGGACACTGGCAGCGGAAACTTCCCTGGTTGTTGATGCACTGACCGTTCACGCAGAGGTCTGCATTCTCCTCACACTCATTGATGTCTGAAGTGAAAACATACGGACTTCGGAGTTCCACATTCGTTGACTTCAGCAGTGGTGTATATTCCTATTAGGCCACATGTGCCTACACAAAACTTTCTAATAACGTAAAGATTTTTCTGGACTACATAGCCCAAAGCCAGCCTACCATAGGCTATAGCAGCTGCGAACTTTATGGCCTACACATTAGTACACTGCCCAAACCTCATAATACAGTAGTCCCTCTATTTTAAGACCACCCGTGGGACCAAGAAAATGTGGTCTTATATTGCAGGTGGTCTTAAAATAACAGTCACTTAACACAAAGAGTGGTACTTTGGGTCTTATAAGGTGGTCTTATAAGGAACTAGCAGACGTTCCCGTGTTTCACACGGGATTTCTAGACAGGCAAGTTTGTGGGACAGAAATGGATGGAAAATGGTATCTTAGTACGCGAAGGACATATATGCCGTTTTA
>JAAUYG010171882.1_pt1 | contig 10087 bp, 12 predicted proteins | sample 7278091 | NCBI WGS metagenome assembly JAAUYG01 (sample SAMN14350201, study PRJNA611818) | marine sediment metagenome | isolation source: surface marine sediment (0.6m) | place: French Polynesia: Moorea | collected 2018-08
AAAGGCCCTGTGCACCTGTGACACAACCTGGTTGTGTTCTCTTCAGTTCCAGTTTCTGTTTTTTCTTCACCTGTCTGGGGTGGTAAAAGACTTGTTTCAGTGAGTGTTGCTCAAGTCCACTGATTTGGTCACTGAGAAGAAACACCCGACCAATGAGCAATTCGCACTGACCCTTCTCGGTTCTGTTCACGTTCTCTGCTGTCTGACTCATATTCTGATGCCTTCGTCTTGGTGTACTCAGTCCAATAAAAGGCAATATTTACCTATACGGGTATTTGAAAAAAGATATTGCGTTTATTTAGTCAACCAGATGTCTTATGTACAAATTTTTGGACAATTTTAGCTGCCAATAGGGAAGGACACAATGGGTGTTTTCTCACTAAATAAACTGAATGTCTTTCTTGGAATACCCGCAAAAGTAAATATTGCCCAATAAAAATACCACTGATGGTCAGTGAAAAAAGCCCCGTGGCACAGGACTCGCACTGACCTTTTTCGTTTCTGTTCATATTTATATATACTGTCATGTTCAGAGTTGATTTCTGATGCCTTCCCTTTGCTGTACTCAGCAGGTGGGCAGCCACATGCAGCAGGAGTGTAAGTGTCACGGCATGAGCGGCAGCTGCACCATCAAGACGTGCTGGCTGCGTCTGTCCAGCTTCCGGCAGATCGGGTCGCGCCTCAAAGACCGCTTCGACGGCGCCTCCCGCGTCTACGTCGGTAAGAAACGCAACACTGTTTTCAGGCCGAGCGCGGCTGTAAATATGTCCTCGTTGTCCCCCCTGACTCAGAACCCCCTGACATGACTTGATTACGTGATGGGTAGTATGTTATCACATGACGGGGTGGGTACGATGACATGTCAGTTTGCGCACAGTTTAGCTTCGGGTTGGTCTGAAAATGTAACGCCAGAAGCGTTGGTGTTGGAGTTTGGTGTCAGGCCATTGTGACGCCTGACGCCTAGAACTGCACAGCCTTGCGGCCTCTCGCACTGCTTCTAGTTCCCAACTTTTTTGTCTTCGAGGTTCTTCACCTCACACTTTGTGGTGGAGAAGGAGGCCAAAGATACCAAGACCCCACTGAACCCAAGGATTTCATCAGTTTCACGACAAAACAATTTTGTGGTGAGGCATTTAGGGGCTACAGACTTCAAAAGCGCCAGGTCCTCTGAATAAATTACAAAATTTTAGAGTTTGGCCCCTCCCTAAGCCCCAGCTCCAGTCTGAACTTCTATTGGTATGATTGCAGGCAACGAAGGAGGCAACCGAGTTCGGGTGCGGAGTCGCAAGACGCGGAAGCGATCCACCAAGTTCAACCTGCTTCCGGTGAATCCGGACCACAAACCGCCCAGCATCGACGATCTCGTGTACTACGAGAACTCGCCCAACTTCTGCAGCAACACCAAGGGGCGGGAGTGCAACGCGACATCTATCGGCGTCGACGGCTGCGACCTCATGTGCTGTGGTCGGGGTCACGTGAGTGAACAATACATCGCGCGCGAGAGGTGCAACTGCGTCTTTCATTGGTGCTGCAAGGTCACGTGTGATGTCTGCACGATCATGCGCACTCGTCACAGATGCTTGTGACGTCATTCACGCACATCTAAGGACAAATCATTGGCATACAGCTTACACAGCTGGACAGCAAGTACCTTTTGAACAGAGGTTTCAGATGGAAACTTTCAGTGCAACAGTGACAAACTTTTAGCCAGAATGGGGCGATGCCCAGTCCATCGTGCTACCTAGAATCAGCATTCAAGTGACCTGGTAAAACCTCAGCTGCATAATTCCGGAAAGCTGTTGTCCGACAGCACTGTCCACGCGAACAAAGATTTTATCTGCCTCATTCACAAAAAATCATCTGAGTTAGAAAAGCCTTGTCAATGATCTATGGACAGAAACCTGTCTCAGTTTATTCGAAAAAAACACAAGGGAGAGAGAGCCAGAGAAAGAAACAGAATGAGGGAAGGAGCGATATTAGAAAGGAAAAATTCAACAGAGACAAAAAAGGCAAATCATAAGGGAAAACAAAGGAAAGGGGAAAGGGGGATGGGCAACAGAAACCGAGAAAAAGGGACAGGAGAGGGAGATCTGAACAGAATAGGACTGAGGGAGCAAGTGAGAGGGACTTGATATATATATTGAGAAATAATAGGCCTGAGAGAGAGAAGAGAGAAAAGAGAAACGAGGCAGACAAACATTTGACGCACGGATCTGAAGAAAAAAGGAAGTGACTTGTTTTTGAAGTGACTTCTTCACATTGTCCGCCTGAACGCATTCATCGCATTGTTACCCATTCTATATCACTTCCTACAGATTTCAAAACGTTTATTGGTCTCAGTTCCATTGCATTGTTGTACAAAAAAACAAGTGAAATGTACAGATATTCTCAATATTTATAACTGTAAAACCAGTATTTTTATGTTTGGAAAGCAATTATACAATTTTATATCCCGGATGTATACATCTTGCGCATTCGTACAGCAAACAAAAACTTGTCAGGACAGACGCACGATAAAAATCTTGACAACATGGACAAAATGTACAAATCAAATGGCAAACGTATTGACTGTGCGTTGCTACTTTTTACATGTAAATAAATTATTGCAACAGTTATGCTGTGTCTTTATACAACAAGGCCACTTATCAGCGTCAAGGCCTCTGCCCAGGATGACCAACACAACGGCGACAATAACTACAGCAACGACCACGGCAATGTGACTGAGAAAAGCCACTCTGCCGGCTGAGAACAGTGCGGCCTAAAACGTGTGAGCAAGAGACTCAAGTTTTGGTTGTTCAGACATTCAGAGGCTCTTGTCTCCCCAGAGTGAACACACCGGGACAACAACAGAGTTTCTGAATCACATGAAGCTCAATCTATGCAGATCTACTCTATGAGTTGGTCCTGTATATACCTTGGACGTTCAATTCACAGAAGTGTTGCTATTTTACGGTGTGTTTCTATTTTCAAACCTTCCAAACTGCATCTGTCTTCAAAATTGTCCATGCACACTTGTAACTCAGATTCAGTGGCTGCAGGGAAATCCACAGGTGCGTTTGAGCATCAGGCTCAGCTTCTTAGGAATTGTCACCTCACTCTTTCGTTTTGGAGAAAACTTCCCACATCAACAGAAAACACAATTCATTTTTGTGGTTGGCCAACATTAACTCAATCACTTCTTTTTTCGTGTGAAATATATGAGCCCTGCACACATCAGTGCTAACTCAGACAAGGAAAACTTTTGTCCCTCGAATCCATTTTACTCAGACACAACTTTTGTTTATTTATTTTTCTTTTTTTCTGAGTGAAATGTCAGTGAATTCTCGTCTCATTTGCGTATTCGATAAAAGCATTCACGTTTTCCAAGGGCAAGTACCGGGCTCAAGCTGAGATCTTGGTGGCTTCCGCTATTGCGGGACAAGACAGACTTTCTATGTGATTTTATCAAGTTTGTTGAACTGTTCAACTGATCTGCAAGCCCGTCAGTTGCACAAATACACTGTCTTGATAACAATACAGGTTTTACACACCACTTCACAGCACCACTTGAATTTACAATTGCAGTTCTCAAAAACGGTGATCTTCTTCTGTTTGAACCCGTTGCCACAGCACAGGATGTCGCAGCCTCCGACCCCTAGTGAGAACGGGTCGCACTCGCGCCCTCTGGTGCCTATGGACCCATACTTCCGGTTGGGTTTACAGAAGTTCGGGGAGTTCTCTGTGTATATGAGATCCTCACTGGCAAAAGGTTTATGAGACTTGACGGCGGGGATGAGGCCGCCCTGGCCGTCGTTGTTGCCGGTAACGCGCACGGCGGCGTCGAAGCGGTCCTTTAACCGTGTCCCCACTTGGTGGAAGACGGGCATCTTCTTCCAGCACGTCTTGAGCGTGCACGACCCCGACAGTCCGTGGCACTTACACACCCGCCGCATGTACTTTACCAAAGCCTGCAAAAAGAGAATAAATCTGAATTATTTTCGTACAGACAACAGCTCGTAGAGGCAGGCCAGAAAGTCCAGTGGTGGCTCCAGTGGGACCCAGAAGTTGACGGCCCTGTGAAGTTTTGCTTCAGGAAGTGTCTGACACAAAATGTGAAGCAATCAGGGGACTGAGCCTGAAGATGTTTTGCATCCTATTTTGGAGTCTGAGCACGCCGACCAAGACGTTGCTTCATCACTTGATTGAACCACTTCAGACATTATGCTGGCTGGCACGCTTCAGTCAATGGTCTTCGAGGTTTCAGATGTTATCGTGCAATGCAACTTGGGGATGATGAAATAAAACTCAGACTGTTCGAGCTGGTTTTCAGAGTTGTGTGGTGTGTGGTGGAGGTGAATAAATTGACAGATCCTGACGCAGAATGCTCAGGACTGGAGTTTGTAGGCAGAGGCAATTGTTAACGGAAGCTCAAAATGCAGGCAGACATTTTGAAGATCAGTCGCCAGAATTTCGCAACTAAAGTTTGTAGGAGTTTATAGGCCACAGGTTGTGGACAGGACTGGCGTTGCAGAGTCAATGTTGGAGTCGCGGCTGTTGGGCGACAACGAAACACGCGCAAATCAGGTTCCCTCCTGCTGGCGGGCAAAAGAAACAAGTCTTTTCATTTCCTTTTTCAAATGTGTCAGGTTTTCGAATTGTGCAGTTTCTTTTGCGTTGCAGACAGAGCAAACAAGAAACAGTGCACATATCCACCGATCCCCCCTGAAAACCAGGAACATTTTGGCCTGCCTGCCGTGTCAAACCACCAAAGTGCGACTCCCTTCGAGACGTCGCACAATGACGTTGGAAATTTGTCCGAACTGGGCGGGGGTTCAGAAAAAAACAGTTGGTATTACGCGGGTGCCACTGTGTGTACCTGTCTGCCGGCCTCGTTGTTGTGCCTGTGCACGGAGGTGCGGATGTCGTCGCTGCGCTTGCTCTTCTTCAGGTCCATGAAGTCCTTGGACATGCGATAGTCGTACGCTACGTTGTCGCTGCAGCCGCCCCACTCCCACTGCCCGTCCGTTGTCATGTCCTCTGCAAAGCAGATTCATGGGCCAGACGGTTATGGACACAGAATGATTCCACAGAAAACACACGCTAAAATAAATTCTACTTTCCAAAATATTCTTTTGTTTTTCCAAGATCCAAGGAATTTGCTGCTACGCAAGAAAAGCCACAGACAACAATGAAGCGTGTGGAGAGGAAAATGCCTCACGCCTTGTCACACGAGAGTAAAAATTTTTTCTACAAGTTTGCCTCCATCAATGAGTACGAATTCACTTCTCATTTGCACGGTCGCCACAAAACAACAAGTGACTCTGCCCAGATGTTGTGCAACCTAACCGTGCTAAAATTGCTGTTTTGGTCGGTTTTTGAGTGAAGAGATAACTTCCAGTGAACCAAAGGCACCAAAGGCGTTAAGAAACTCTTTCCCAACTTGTTTTTTTCTCTTTGGTCCAACGCCATACTGAACAACGTCCTCTGTGTGGTGTATAGGAGCCTGACCTGCGAAGTGGTTGTCGCAGTAGCACTTGGGCAGGTGTCCGAGACTACAGGCCTGCGTCACCTGGTGCACGACGCCGGCCGAGCTGATGGCGTGGAGGAACGCCGTCTCCCGCGTATCTACAAACAACGCCCGCAGATTAGTCACACTGGAAGTAGGGACATACCCGCAGAGGGATGAACCCAATGGATAATAGAATCAAGCGAAAAAAATTTGCCAACAACTGTGGACGTAAGAAAGATTGTTCAGGCAGTTTTGAGAAGAAAGAAGTTTTGCCCAATTTGACTCCATTGAAAATACCTTGGACGAAGGGTGGTAAGGCATTCTGGGCATCCTATTTTTTACGTCAACACACACACTCTGTGTACGAACAACGACTTAACAGCTTAAAACTTACGCCTTGATACCTAAAGCTGCAGGTTGGCTGAACATATGAACACAAAATTCAACACGACACGACACGTTTGTTACATCAGTGTACAACACACGGGTAATGAAATTGTTCATAGGAACTGTGCGCCAAAAGTCAAATCACCAGTTTCGCTTCAAACGGGCTCTTATACCTGGTTTTCTCTTACAGGAGCAAAATAATAATAATAATAATAATTTTAGCGATTTAGAGATTTCACAATTTTATTTTGTTGTGCGATGACCGTCCAAAGAGCTGCATGGCGATCTGACTTGATGTAACACGTTACATGAACAATTTAGTGTGAACAGCACAATGGTGTGGAAGCGAGGATTTGCGGCACGCGGTGTGAAAAGCATCTGCAATGGTGAAAAGCAGCAATGTATCAGCACAGCATCGCAGTCCCTGTTACCTGATGGGTAGATCAAGTCTACGTCGTTCTCAGTCGGAACATAGTCGTTTTCCTCTGAACAAACAACCAAGAAAATCATCAGTGAAAGAGATATTTCAGTTCAAATCAGCTTGTTCGATTAGGGAAAACTTGAAGTTGATCAATGTAGGAAATATTACACTTATTAAAGGAAGGAGAAACAGAAATACTTCTTGGAAATCTGCTAGAATCGTTCAAAACTACAAGAAAAAGTATAGACAAAACAAATTGCAATTTGAACTGGTCAAATTTAACAGAACCGCAGATTCTGAAAGTGCAGATTCGTTGACTCTTTCCCTGCAATGCGCACTCAAGCGAGATGTAGCCTATATATTATTTTTTCTTCCTGGATTTTTAATTATCCTGAGCGTAAAAAGCCAAAAGTCAAAGAAGTGAATTCAGAAAGAAGAAGAAAATCCAGGGTGAAAATTCGGTTCTTTGATCATGAATGCAAAAGCAGGTACTGGGAGGAAGTGAGGCTCTGGATTTCTCTGCGCTGCTCGCTTCGTTCGCACAAAGCTACTTCTGTGTACCTCCACTTAGATGCGTAGCTTATCACTTGGCAGTCATTTTTACATAAAATTCACATTAAATAGTGTCTGTGTTTCAGATAAAGCAAACAAACGCGCCTCACAGTGAGTGACGTGCACTAATTAAATTGATGTACGACACACGTAAGACTGGAGCGCAGAGAGCATCATCCAGCGAATAAACGCGCTTTCCTGTTTCCTCCTGAAACTTCGCAGGAAAATCTCTGAGTCAAAATCTCCATGACGTCAATGTAAGTTTTCCATTGCAAAGGTTTGATTTTCAAACTGGTAGAATTCGTCCCCAAAAACCAGGTCTTCGGTCACCTGGGATGGAATTGAGTTGTGGAAACTTGTTTTTTAAAAGCGAAAAATATAAAGTTGATGGAAAAGAACAAAACGCCAAAGAAAGATGAGTTCTTTTCTTCCGCAAGAAAACCTCATTGTCCAAAACTGAAGAAAGTCTTGCCACTTTAAGAAAGCCTCCTCAATACTGAGACCACAGTGAATTCTGGCTGCAGCACATTCACCCAGACAAGTTCCGGAGAAACACCTGGTCTGGACGCTGCAACGCGATACAACACCCCCTTCACTACACACAGCTCCTGCATTCCCGTGTGTCATCAAATCTGCACCACCAGACTGTACCGCTCCAATTGTCTGTTTCTCTGAATCCACTTCATGTCTGCAGTCCCAACGTTGAATTTTAATTCTGGGAATTTGTTTTTGAAGGATGACAGAGAATTTTGAAGGAATGAAGAGAGGACGAGAGACAAAACATTTTTCCTTGGCTAATCAAATTTTGGCAAATTGTTCAAATTTCTGTGAGTTGCGCATTTTTTTCCTTGCACTGCGAAACAACTCAGAAAGTGTTTAAAGTTAAAAGAAACGTGTTCTGAGTGCAACATGTGGACAATTCTCCTTTTCCACTGAAAGCAACCACAGTGACTGGCCTTCGCTTTTACAGGTTTGTTTACATGAACAGGAAAAGTCCATAAAATCTTCCACTGTCCATTTTCCTCAGATAAAAAGAGCTTTTATGATCAGGGCGACATCTCAAATATTTGCGGAATGTATTTGAGTGTTTTCATAATCAAGCTGGTCAAGCGGTGAGACTCATATAGTGATGTCTTTTATTGCTGTTTTGTTGGGGAGAAACGGCTGTCAAAGATAAAATACTGACCTCACATTTAATTGGCGGGCGCTGATGTTTCGCGCCCGAATTGATTTGGCGCTCATTTTGACGTCACAAAGTGACCAATACGTGAGTCAAAACCCATCATTAATCATGCGAATATTTTCCGCACACTTGCGACAGAAAAAAAAGAGAAAATCAGCTAATTTTCTGGATTAGAAGGGTGATTCTCTTGCTGTTTCGTTGCACAACCCAGATGTAATTTGGGTTCGAGATAAGATTTATGATCTCGAGGGTGGGCTTACAGTAATACGGCTATGTATGTTCTATGGGCTCGTATATCCTGTGGCTCCACTTGTGTGTGGCCTTATAGTCTAAGTTGAGGAGTTAACCTGTCCATCTGAGATGGACATTAAGACCCGGAAGCGGGTTTAGAGCCCAGTCCTTCCACGTGTATCCCTACCCTCAGGGCGTGGCACGCAACTTTGGAATTTTTTCCAGGGAAAGTTTCCACTTTGGCTTTCAACGGAAATTGTGATTCAAGATCCTTGGAAATGAGAAACGAAAACTGCCTGTTTGGTGTGAGGTCCAAGGTTAAAAAAGAAAAGACACCCCGAAAAAAGTCAAAATGCGGTCGTGTACCCCACCCTGCACTTGTTTCTCGTTTGCACAAAAAGAACCTGACATCAAAAAGATTGCGACGGACAAAGAAAAAACGGCAAGCAGAGAACCACGACCAACTGTTTTTGTTCTGAACAAGCCCTCAAGGCAAGCAACGCCTGTACACCCACCCACTCTGTTCTTAATGGCAGATTTTCCACCCAGTAGGAGGGGGCGCTCTCATGAAATGCAACTGTCCGCACCCCCTGGTCCCCTCCCGAAACAGGTTTTTTTTCTGGAAATCTATATACAGAGCTCACATACCGAGTTTCATGATTTTGTGGAGTGAGCGTTTGTGGGTCGTGGAGCAGTTCCAGCGGCGGTTGTGGAACTGCACCTGGCACTCCTGGATGGACATGCGCGCGCCGTTCGCCACTTCTCGCACAATCTCGGGCTCCTTGCGGCAGATCTCGTGCTGTTTGCCGCCGATGCGACGCGAGCGTCGGCAGATACTGTTGGGGTCCATCACCAGTGGGCTGCCCACCGCCCTGCAACAAATGTGATTCGGTCACAGCAAATCAGTATAGGATAACACCCGAAAGGAGTTAATGATCAAGTCGAGAGCCCCTAGGGCTCGAGAGTTGATTATTAACACCTTGAGGGTGTTATCTGACTTCTTCAATGCTTCAAGTGATATTTGGTCAGCATGCTGCAAATCACTGTAAAGAAGCAACATTTTTCCACCAACCAAAATTAACTCCTAAATGTATTGTGCACAACACCAACTCAATGGTTTCTGGTTACAATACCAATCCTAATTTGATTCAAAACAAGCATCATTTTTGACACAAGCTTGACAGTGTCTCAATGTTGTTGTGACATGCAATAATGGAGACAATTAACACCTCTGTAAAATATCAAAAACACTTCCCTGAAACCCACCAGTGAAAATACTGGGAAATCTTTTCACGCTGAGAACAATAGAAAAAATGATCTTCAACGCAAAGCGTTGAAGAAGCTTCACTTCAGTTGTGGATGGCGGCGCCCAGTTTCTTCTTTCGCATCTGCCGAAGGAATAGACCCACCCAAAACTCTCGGACTGGTTGCTTCACATTAGTGCGTTTTTTTTCGTTGAGTTCCCGTTCAACGTGTTGCATCGGCTTGCTGCTATGAAACTTATTTATCAGGAAGTATTTAACGCTTCGCGTTAAATATAACTTTTTTTCTTTGATCTTTAGGTGAGAATACCTGGGATGATATTTTTAATGATCAGGGATGATATTTTCATGACCAATTTCAACACCTCTCCAATGGGTGACAAAACTGGAAAAGTGATAATGGGCAGGCATTGTGGTCTGTTGTTGATTGTCTATTGCTGGTGTGCATCAATAATAGAGTTTTAATTTGATTGTCTATTGTTGATGGGGACCAACAACAGAAAAGGTGGCAAGCAACAGCCCTGAAACTCATTATCACCTCTGCAAAATATCTTTTACCTCTG
>JAAUYG010126308.1_pt1 | contig 10086 bp, 7 predicted proteins | sample 7278091 | NCBI WGS metagenome assembly JAAUYG01 (sample SAMN14350201, study PRJNA611818) | marine sediment metagenome | isolation source: surface marine sediment (0.6m) | place: French Polynesia: Moorea | collected 2018-08
AGTACCAAAGTCAAAGTGGTGTGTATACGCGCTAACAGTGCATGTATGTGCTGTAGAGAGGCTACATACTAGAAACTAGGGGCTCAGAATAAATAATTTCGTTACACACTACCATACATGTAGTGTGTGTACCGGGGTGAAAAGTTCAATTTACCAAGTTTTGTACGTTCATGTTAAGATTTTATGACATAGTCTCTCAGATGTTTCTCCTATGTATTGTGCTCTCTGATGGTACAGCTCCTTCTGACATTAAATATCCTTTATCAAGGTTGGTTCCTCTTTGCCAGAATCAGATTGTAAAACGTATGTGCTGACCGCACTGTAGGGGAAGTAAGTGGTATCATAGTTAATAAATTCACCATTTGTTTACCTAAATCATGGTGGTATGTCCAGAGTTGTTTCTGTCCGCAATTAGGTACAAACATTCTATACTCTGCTGTATAAATAATTTAAATAGGTGAGCATACATTTTGTATACAAGCGTATTACATACAATTTCCTTCCTTTCAGGGCGCATACTGAATCGTTTCTCAAAAGACCTAGGATTAGTGGATGAAATGCTACCGGGGTACTTCTTTGAATTAATCCAAGTGAGTACACGTACCATAGATAGACCTACCACGTACGATTAACATAGAAAGACGGCATAGTGTATGGTACTGTGATACATGTGGCATGTGGATTGAAAGCTTGCCAACATGCGCATGAAAATCCAGTTGCTGGTTAAAAAGGCCCCGTAAGCAGAAACTGTTTTCCTCGGCATACAGATCTAGAAAAGATATAGTTTTAAGTAGCCACATGGGTTATATGGTAATCTACTCTCCTGCATATGCAATACTAAGCTTAATTAAGTGATTTCACCATTGCTCGGCGAAATTAGGACTGTTTGATATTTTCAGAGCGCATTGCAAATTTTAAGCATCGTGTTGCTTTCGGGGATAGTCAACCCATGGGTATTTTTGCCAACTCTGCCAATGGCACTAGTCTTCATTGTTTTACGGCGATATTACCTACGGACGTCACGTGACATTAGACGACTTGAGGCCACAAGTGAGTTGCAACTTCGACCACCACACCTACTTTATCAGTTCTATTTTAGCAAAGCTATTTTCACGCCGGCACTAGTCTTTCATCATTCCATTGCCGATAAAAGGTATTGCATTTTCTTCGAAACTGTCAAACGAATCAACGCCAAAGGGTTGTCAAAATGTGCTTATGAACGATATCTCCAGTCCATCTCTTTCGTTGTTCAAAAGTGTCAAATTTGAGTTTTAATTACTCTTTTCCTTCAGAATGATACCATATGGGACTGAAAACAATTGCTACCTATTTCACAGTAGTAGAGCCATTGCCATGAAACGTCAATGGTAATTTATTTATCAGTGCTTCAAAACTTAGCGGCAAAAATTTGATTTTAATCAAAAAATGTTAAAATGTTTTAATGTTTTTAAACATCAAATTCCTTGACATGGGAGTATACGGGGAGCATTTTCAAACTGCTACTCCCCCTACAGTTATGATCCTTTTCCAAACTTAGAAATTCATGAATTGTTAAATTTAAGATTAAAAATAAACGTGTTGAAATTTAACGTTGTACCCCATAGGAAAATGTAAATTTGCTATTATCTCGATAATGCCTAAGTCGAAAAGGAAACTTTTCGACTTGGGAGCAGATGCATTGTTGTATTGGGTACGTTTGACCTTAGACCAGCAAGCCTAGTTTGGAGTCATTTAATGCACTTTTTTTTCAAAATTGTCTTCCAACTTGTAAACCACTATGTGTAGATCTAAACAGATAAACTGTTGAACTCCGGCGGCAATATCCATTTCCACATAAATATGTTTTATCATATAGAGCCAGCAAGGCAATTGTCTGTTTCTTTTTTAACATTGTTTGTAAATCGGCTCCCAAATTGAAACTGCTGCCAGTTGTAAAACAGCGGAAAATTTGCCATTCAGCGCACATGCACAACCAATATTGGGATTTTTTCAACTTGGACATGCATTGGCAGGACCATCGTGGGATCATTCAGAGCATTTCTTTGAAACTCGACTTCTAGACCTTGCTAAAGAAACGAACATTTTGGGTCACATGTGAAGATGTTTAATTCATAGGAATACGTTTGTCAATAGGCCTAATAAGACTACTTTGGATTCATTCAAAACAGTCTTTGAAAATCAGTCTAACTCGTAAATTGACCCCTAAGCACATTTCAGACTCGCATCTATATTGCACAATTTTTAAGACGTGTCTTGGCCTTAGATCCAACAATACATTTGGGGAGTAATTTAGTCACGTCTTTCAAACACAGCTTCTGGCCTGAAAATTGCGGGCGCAGAATGGAGTGGACGAATATGTGTGACTTCTTGGAAATAGAGCAAGATATTTCCACTGGCAAAATATCAAGGCATATGATCCTATTGCAATTATGCTTAAATTCTTAGAAGTAGTTTGCCTGTTCATGTTGCCTTCACAGTACACCATATTCGCTATTTTCGTCTTCTTCTCTCCCGCGGTCTCCGCTTATCAGCATCTAAAGTTTAGCACATATACCTCAACTGCTAGTAACCACTAATTCACACACTGTTCCGTTGTGACTGTATTCAGCCCGGAGTCCAGTATATTCTCAGGTGAGTGCCACTGTCGATGGCCTGCAGACAGTGAGAGCGTATGGTGTACAGGAACTGTTTAGACAGGATTTTGACAGATATCAAGACACACACAGTTCTGCTTGGCTTCTCTACATATATTCCACACGCTGGCTGGCTGTCCGACTGGAATTCCTGTCCGCCATGTTCGTCACAGTGGTGTCTTTTGCCAGTATTCCAGTGGCTCAGTGTAAGAGATGAGTTCTCGTAGTTTATGTATGGGCTGCTTAAAGATCTTCCAGGTTCATGAGGTTGGGGACACCAAAAAACATTTAGACTTTTTAAATTGAATTTATGTCCATATTATGGTATACATGTACATGTAAATATGTAGAAAGATCAGTGCCACACCTTAAATGTCCTTTCCGTGGACGTTCTATAAAATAACTATTGAAAGAAGGTTACCCAATAGGCACAACTGTAATAGATATATTCGAATGGTGGGTTGCAGTGTTGGGATAACAGAAAAGCATGTCCGACTTATTATGTAGTTCTCGCAATTTCAAAGAGCGGGTAATGATCGGAATCTTGTGTGTTAGATTTTCCAACTAGATTCAGCCAAACCCAACTGAGTATCAGCTGTTATATGTGTACGTCAACCCATTTCTTTCCAGCTCTAAGCAGTGGTTTGGCGGGGTTGACAATCACCTATGCCATCTCCATGATGGGGTTGTTTGAGTGGGTTGTTAGACTTAGTGCTGAAGTGGAGAATCAGGTATGTGGCAAACGAAAACGTAAGATTATGATACCCCTGATGCATTTCTTTTTGATTTCCCTTTTCTTCATCTTCTACTTCATCTCCTTCTGGATGTATACTTTCTTGGTCTTTTTCATCTTCATTTTGTTCTTCTTGATCTTCCTTTACGTCTTTTTCCAGTCGTTTTCTTTGTCCTCTCTTAGTAGAAGCTGGCGACAGCATCAGACATCCAAATGTTAATTTATGAACTGGGATAGCATAGATTGAATATTGAATCGGTATCTTAGTCTGTCAATAGCTTACACACCACTTACGTTATTTATTTATTTACTTATTTATTTATTTATTTATTTGTTTGTTTGTTTATTTATTTATATATGCTTTGTGCAACTGCACAGCAGAGCTACTCTCGTCAAGCAGGCGTCTGTCGTCCGTCTGACCCTAAGACTGGGCCCTCAGAAAACATCAAGGGAATTAATGCCAAAGTTTGGAAAAAGCCACCACATGTCTAGACATTTCTATTTTAATTTTAACTTTAAATGTCCAAGGTTGGTCTAAGGTCCTTCAGTGCATTTCAGGTGTTCGACAGGATTACAAAAGTCACCTCACTTAATACATAGATACTTAGCTAGTAGGTACATCCCCGTGGAGCACCCTGGGTGTCAAGTCTTGTCGGACATTTTGTTCAGACTTGGCCTGATAGCGAATGCTCTCACACAGTGCAGTTCTTAGACTGTAGCATTTGAATTGACGTTGCAATCATTATCACCGGTTTTGGCACTATATGACCCTTTTGGTGTTGATGTGCCGTTAAACTGTGATACAATCACCATACATCACTTACATCGCTGTTATGTATAAATCTAACTTCCTATCTGGCAAGTGACTAAACAGACGGTAAAGGCCCCTGCGCCTCTTGTTTATTTATTTACTCGATAAATCTTGAAAGGGTGTCGCATGTGTCCAACAAAATTTCTGTTGGAAGTGCAATAAATCAATGCTAAAATTGTACGTATTGTATATATGGTTATACTGGGAAAGTAACATGTCACAACACCCCTGAATTCAAGGAAGTAACTGGCATTACACACATCATCACTTGGCATGCGATTTTAACATTTTCATACATGTAGCCTTTGCTTAAAGGGATTGATCCTGTTTTGCGGGATTTGTCGTCTTACCCAACCCCTGAGATCGAGAAAGCCAGTGTTTATGAATCACTAGGGCTTTGCCCGAGTGATTTGTAAATTTGTGATTTGTTTCCCATGGTAAATTTATACATTTCTACTATTGTGAGAGACATTTAATGAGTATTCATTCTATTGTTCATTTCTGTGGTTACCATGGGGGTACATGTATGTTATAATAACATACATATTTTGCAGATGACAAGCGTGGAGCGTATCTTAGAGTATTGCGGTTTATCTCCTGAAGCAGCACACGAGTCGTCTGAAAACAAACCTCCCACCGGCTGGCCACGTGATGGAACTATTGTCTTCGAGAATGCTTCTTTTAGCTATTCCGGAAAGGGGACTCATGTGTTAAAGGATATTTGTGCAAGAATAAACTCAAACGAAAAGGTACATGTAGTTTGTACTTTCATCCACGTAATAGTTGCTTGAAAACATACATTCCCTAATCTGTTAGTAAAATGAATACATTGAGTAAATCATAAGAGTTATCTCCCATGGGAATAATAAAAAAGACGCACATAATCTTTTCTTGTTTCACAGATTGGAATAGTGGGTCGGACTGGCGCTGGTAAGAGTTCTCTCATCTCAATGTTGTTCCGTATGGCGGAACCTAGTGGCAAGATCTTCATTGATGATGTAGATATAAAAGAAATAGGTTTGCACGACCTACGCGGCTGCATATCTATCATCCCACAGGTATGTCCGGTAGTATTCTGTTAGATATTTCACCAGTCTCGACTACGTCGTTGTGTTTATGCTGCCTCGATTGTGTTCTCCTGGCCAAAATTATTTCACAATTCTAGCATACAACTTCAAAGCGAACAGAACCTCATTAGTACATATATCAAATTCAGTCGTTTAGATGCTGCATATGTATCATGAAAAAGTAGCAGCTCAGACTAAATAGCAGCTCAGACGTGAATATTCAGTACATAGATACACTACATAAAAAAGTTCTTGTGTAGTGTATATATGCTTAGTACATGCCATAGCATATATACGCTACACAAAAAGTTAAGGATATTTAATATCCTTGACTTTTTTGTGTAGTGTATATTTGCTCATACATTATTATGGAACGCAAAAGAAGCCGTACATATACATGTATGTTTGGGTAATACAATCATATAAATTCACATAAACAGAGTCTCGTTCAAGTGTGATTCCTGTAAGTAATCTTCAGACGGTAAGAGATCTAGATTAAGAAAATTTCTTGATCCTGTCCTCGCAGGACCCGGTATTATTTCAAGCAACTGTTAGAAAGAACCTGGATCCTTTTGGCGAACACAGTGACGTGGAAGTGTGGAATAGTTTAACTGAGGTAGGATTTTGGAATTCCGTCAAAGCTACCATATCTTAAATGAAGTTTAAATACCTTTAGTCGTGTAGTCGTGGACAGATACTCCTTTCATTCCAAGTAAGGAAATAAATTATAAAATCAATTTGTATAAATACTTCGGTCAGGTTTGCTCTTTCTCATGTCCATGCAGGTCCAAATGAGGCCGGTTATAGCCGAGCTACCCTTACAGCTGGAATCCCCAGTGTCCCAGGGAGGGACAAACTTCAGCGTGGGACAGAGACAGCTGTTGTGTCTGGCTCGCGCTCTCCTCCGGAAAAACAGAATTCTCGTCATTGATGAAGCCACAGCTAACGTGGATCCCAGGTAAGCAGGTGGATGATTAGAGTGGCTGTGTAAATATTTGCTTATACATATGTAACATTGCATGCCATAATCCACTAGATGATATCTGTGTAACGGTTATTGGTTTTAGCTCTACTTAGCTGTGTCCGCAGAGTTATTGCCATGGCGCGGCCGTCCGTCTTCCGTCCGTCCATCTTCCGTCAAACTTTTTTTTGTCTCAGAAACCATCAAGCGAATTCATCAAGTGTGTAAAGGTAGCTATTCACCATAGTTCCAGACCGTTTCTTTTTCTTTCTTTTTTTTTTCAAAATTTGGATTTTTGAATTTTAGAGATGTTTTATTCGTATTTATCAATATATGGGACCATATGGGACTGGAAATTTCACACGGCTACTCCTAAAGTTATGGTTCTTTTCAACCAAACTCTTTGTAAATGTTCCGTATTGAGATATTTTGAAAATTTAAATTTAAAAAGAAAGACTGATTTTTTTGTTATTGTGAAGTAAAAACGCCACTTCTCGTACAGATGTGATTGTTTTTCTACCAAACTTTTTCTGTGTGTTCCCTGCAAAAATCCTCACAAACTTATAGGAATTTTTAAATTCCACTTTTTTAAAAGATTGAAATGCATCATTGTAGCCTATGGAAAAATGAAAAATTGACAAATATCTTGAAAATGGCTACTCGTAGAGCGAAACGGAGTGAAATTTAGGACTTCGGAATAGTTAGTAACATGTATATGGGATACATTTGACCTTTTCAGTGTTTAAGGTCATTTTGCCTTCATTTGGTACACTTGTCTCAAAATACCCAGCAACTCGAAAACGCCGGTTGTAGAGCAAAACTGAGTGAAATCTGGGACTAAGGGGTTAGCTGTTCTATGCATATGGGTTATTTTGACCTTTTATTGTTCAATGTCATCTGGGGGTCACTCGATGCACTTGTCTCAACATGACCTATAACTCGAATTTGGCTTTCCGTAGAACAAAAATTATACAATGCACATGAGTACATTTGACCTTTAGCGTTTAAAGATATTTGGATACATTCAGTGCACTTGGCTTAAGATGGCCCGTTACTCATAATAGGCTCCTGTAGAGCAAAGTGGAGTGTAATTTGGGTCTCATGAGTAGTTATATGTATATGGGGTATAATTGACCTTTAATGTTAAAGTCATTCAGTGCACTTATCTCAAAATGGTCTCTTACTCGAAAACGCCTGGCAGTAGAGCGAAATGGAGTGACATTTTGTCACTCGAGGGCAGTTATACTATGTACATGGTACCTTAACCTTTTAGTTTTCAAGCTCATTTGGGGTCATTCGGTGGAATTGTCTCAAAATGGCAAGTGGCTCAGAATGTCTGGCCTTACAATAAACAGATAAAAGTTGGGACGCGGGGTAATTGCACTATGTATATGGGTGCCTTTGACCTTTAATGTTTAAGGTCATTTTAGGTCATTAGGAACACTTGTCTCAAAATAGCTTTAACTTGAAACCGGCTGGCCGTAGGGCGAAATAAAGTGAAATTTTAGGACTCCGGGTAGTTTCTACCTTAAATATATGGAAAACGGTTGATCGTGGAGGGAAACAGATGAATATAAATAAACTTACACCTATAAAAACAACATGATACGTCACATCAGGAACATGTCCATTTGGCATGAAACTTAACTTGATGCCATGTGGCAAGTGCGTAAGCACCACAAGCAGAGTGACAACGCCCAAGAGCATCTTGTTATGATTTTTAGCAAAGACAAAAGTTACTTAATGGGGCGTTGAAATTTAAAATATTTAAATTTAAAAAAGGATTGAAATTTATCCTTGTTACCAATGGGAAAACGCCAAATTTCACAAATTTTGGAAACAGCTAATTGTAGATAAAGACCTTCCTACCTAATTGTAGATAAAGATTCAAAACCATCGAATATTTGGGCTTCATGGGAAGTAATATATGTGTTAGGTTAGAGTAAATGTATATAAAATGTGTAGTACATAGATGTAGTAGGAGAGCAGAGTATGATTAAGATGTTAATGTAATAAAGTAAAGGCTTAGGTAAGACAATTATAATAGGAAGCAATTAAGTGACCAATGCTCCAAGCGGTGGGTGACCAGCACAAGCCCAAAGGTCACGGTTGGTTTGCTGACTATGACACGAGTCAAATAACAAGAGCAGCTGGCGAGGCAGGAGAGCAGCGAGGGAATAGAAGGAAAAGAAAGAGAGAAGAGAGATGAGAGAGGGGAGAATGATAGAGAGAGTGAGAGAGAAGTAGAAACTAGATCGGCGACGGGAATGTGGGATGCCATGGCTTAGACACGTATGGGATATCTGTGGCCCAAACTTAGGGAAACCACAAGGATTAGAGGAACAGAGAGTCCAGCTGAATACACAGAGATCCCACATTCTTCAAGTGTCCGGTGAGCCAGCCATGTGATCTTTGACCTATCGTAACATATGTATGCGGGTGCTCCCTCACCCTTGAAGATTAAGGTCATTTTGAGGCATTCGGTGTGCTTGCGATATGTTTTAAATTCAATTTTCAAAATGCCAGCTTACGGTTATGATTTTTGTCAAACCTGTTATAGGTGGTTCTTGTCAATTGTTACAGCCCTTACAAAAGATGCGCGTTGGATTTTTAACATTTTATATTTGAATTTCTCTTTGGAAAGTGAAATTTTGAATTGGGTTTGTCTTTGAAAACTGAAGTTTAGCCGTGGCCAAACAAAAAAATAGAAGTTGGAAGTTCGAGGGTATTTCGGGTAATTCAGTGCACCTGTTTCAAGTGACTTTTGTGCTCGATGACAATAGTGACATTTGTAAGGGTGTTTTAGATTATGTACATTATGTACTGATCAACGTAATTTTGGGTCATTTAGTGCACTTTTCTTAAATGTCATTTAACTCGAAAACGGTGGGTTGTAAGACGAAATTTCCTGAAAATTGGGACATTAAGTAGCACATATATCGGCCACTTTTGACCTTGTAGTCTTCAGAGACATTTGGGGTCATTCAAAGCACTTGTCTCAAAATACTCTATAACTGCAAAAATAGCTGTTCGAACAGCAAAATGGAGTGAAACATGACTCGAGGGTTATTAGTAATACTTATGTGGGATGCGATTGACCTGGAAAGGTTCAGTGTCGTCTAGGGGTCATTGGGTGCACTTTTCCCAAATTGGTTTGTGATTGATCATTTGTGTCATGCTTTCAATTGCCATACCTGCTACTGACGTTAGGCAGAGTGCCATAGTCGCTTGAGTTCTTGTTTTATGTGCACTAGAAACATACATTTTGCTTTCCGTCTATCTTGAAAAATTAAAGAAGACATTTTGGAAAAAAAATTATATCGATTCGAATTTTTTTAGGACCGATGCCCTAATACAAGACACAATTCGTGAGAAATTCAACTCCTGCACCGTCCTGACGATAGCGCACAGAATAAACACAATCATGGACAGCGACAGGATCATGGTGGGTGTAGCCAATGCTTTCTGCAGTCTAATACTGGGCTTTACTTCAACATTATGTACCAGCTTATATATAATGACAGATGTAAATTTACCGTGGATCAGATTGATTGTATTAAGGCAAATTTCGTGCACACGTTATAATACACGCAAATTTAAAAAAAAAGATTATCGTGTTATGGGCACATGGTTTACATTAATAGGCTGCCCTTACAGTACTTTGGTGTTGTGTACTGGTTGACGTCTCTGATATGTTATATATAGGAAATAACTTGTATACGTTAGAACACACTGGTTTGCCCCTTTGGATTCTCAGAACCGGTTTGTTTACACATTGAACGAATCGACCTTCGCTTAACATTGCATAGCTATAGCCAGGTGTTTTTGTAAACGCGGGTTCGAGTGTACTGGGGTCAGGGCGGTGTTCGCCTGGCCGCTGG
>JAAUYG010084206.1_pt1 | contig 10085 bp, 7 predicted proteins | sample 7278091 | NCBI WGS metagenome assembly JAAUYG01 (sample SAMN14350201, study PRJNA611818) | marine sediment metagenome | isolation source: surface marine sediment (0.6m) | place: French Polynesia: Moorea | collected 2018-08
AAAAACCTTAACAGTCAAAAGTGCCAAGTATACACTAAGCACATACCAACCGAGGCCCAATTTTGGTCCGTTTCGCTCTACGACCAGGATTCTTCAATATACCACGTTGTGAAAATCGGAAATGCATCGGATGACTTCAGACTGACCCTAAACACTTAACAGGGAAGACGACCCCATATATACAAGGCAAGTACTCCTGAGGCCCAAATATGGGTCCATTTTGCTCTACGACTAGCCATTTGGAGCTACAAGGTTGCTGAAAATCGGAACAAGAGTCTAATGGGGCCTTGACGAGCTGCTTGGTCACTTTTGCCAGATAGGAACAAGTTAGTTTTATGCCCAACAACCATGTATCTACTACCTATGTAGATCAGGTGACCCATATATCTGTTACTAGTGTCCATTAGTCATAAATTTCACTCTGTTTTACCATACGCAAAACCGTTTTCGAGTTACAGGCCATTCTGACACAAGTGCACCTAATGACTCCAAAATGACCTTGAACAAAGGCACCATCAGAGAAGACCTGTTTGCTAATGATGCAGCCTTGGCAACCCACAGTGAACCAGCGGTGCAGAAGCTTTTGGGCCGCTTAGCCCAAGCATGTGGTGAATTTGGCCTGACCATCACCCTCAAGAAGACTGAAGTAATGGTCCAAGAAACTGACTCCCCACCATCTATCAACATTCGTGATTACGACCTGAACCCTGTGAGTCATTTCCAGTATCTTGGCTCCACCATATCTTCCAACCTGTCACTGGAGCCTGCGATCAACACCAGGATGGCCAAGGCTGCAGGGGCAATGTCCAAACGGGAGAAGGGGTGTGGTTCGACAACAACCTGACGGACAATACTTAGGCTAAGATACAGGTCTAGAGAGCCTGTTGCCTCAGCAGCCTGCTGTATTCAAGCGAGGCGTGGACCACCTACTCTGCCCAGGGGAGGAGGCTGAACATCTTCCCCCTCTGCTGCCGTCGGCGCATCCTCGGCATCCGCTGGCAGAAACGTATTTCCAGCACTGAAGTACTCAAGTGGGCAAGGTTACCCTCCATCTTTGTCCTGCTGACTCAGTGCCGCCTGCGGTGGCTTGACCATGTGCGCCATATGGATGATGAGACTTGCGAAAACCTGCTCTACGGCGAGCTCGCCAACGGTGCCAGAGCTCGAGGTCGTTCCACCCTCCACTACAAAGACACATGCAAGCGTGACATGAGAGATGTGAAACTCAATATCAACGCATGGCAAAGCCTCGCGGAAGACGGTAGAGCTTGGAAGTCTGCTGCCCGAAGCGGGGTTGAGGGGGCCGAGGCCGACCGCATTGAACAGCTAGTGCAGAAAAGAGCCAAGCGAAAGGAGAGTTCTTCCAGCTCGACTGCCGCTGGGTTTGTGTGCTCTGCCTGCTCCAGAGACTGCCACTTCCGTATTGGCTTACACAGCCACACCAGAAAGCGCTACACTTGAACACCCTTTTGCAGCCATCGTCTTTCGAGACGGAAGGAGGACGACGACGGCCGATGACACAGAAGAAAAAAACAAATCTTATTATTATAGTATAAACAAGAAGCCCAGGGGCTTTTACGCTCTGCTTGACAAGATGGCAGACAATCACCACATAAAACTGGATAACATAGAGCTTAACGTGTACGTTTTCCTCTAAGAACTGCCATTTTCGAGATACAAGGTTACTGAAATCCTAAATGCACCAAATGACCCCAGACTGACTTTAGCACTCTACTATCAAAAGTGCACTGGATAGTCTCCCCTGAGGCCCAAATTTCATTCCGTTCCACTCTGCGACAAACCATTTTCGAGATGCAAGATTGTCGAAAATCGTCGAAAACCGGAAATACGCTGAATGACCCCAGAATGACTTAACCACTTATAAATGTCAAAAGTAATCGGTATACACTGAATACTCACCCGAGCCCAAATTTCACCCCGTTTCGCTCTAGGACAAACCATTTGCGAGATACAAGCTTGTCGAAAATCGGAAATGCACTGAATGACCCCACAAAGACCTTAAGCACTTAAGTGTCAAACATTACGAATTCAAACAAGACCAAATTTCACTTCATTTCGCTCTATGTTCTCTTCTTTCACCTATAATTGGGGTTTTTGGTTTTCCCATAGGGTACGATGGTGAATTTTAAAAAAATGCATTAAAAACTTTAGTAACTCAAGATTTCAAAAATCCAAAATAAAACTTTTTTCAGGCCTATTGATAAGCAAATTCCTGAGAAGTTTCAAAATACTCTATAGTGATTTGAGGGAGGCTTTTGCTCCCGTATGGTCTCATGCAAACAAAAACAAAGAAAAATCGTAAAGTCAAAATTTCAAAAATCAAAAACAGTGCTTTAGTGAGGACCATTGAGAAACAAATTCAGGAGAAGTTTAAAAACTTTCCACGCTATTTGTAGGAGTAGTAGCGTTTTAAAATTTTGCACCCATAAGGTCCCATGTTAATGAAAACGAACAAGAGACCCAGAAGCCTTTGCGCTCTGCTTGGTCACTTGCAGACAGGAAAAGGTTCAGCTTATATGCCTACCGGGGATGAAGCTACTAGGTACATCGCTATGCAGCCAAGGTGGCTCGCATAATGCTGTCAACATTCTGAAATTACCTCCCATAGTCCAGCAGAGCTAAACATATTGGTACAAAATCTCATTTTTGTTTCAAAAAAAAAAAGTCCCAGCGTATGGTCCAACGGAGCAACAACGAAAATTGGAAAGAAATCTGTGCATTAGGTTCATTTCGATTTCTAACGCTCGACCAACAGAGCTAAAAATATCTTTGCTCTGGTTTTAGGTGTATTAAACACGGTGGTTACCAATTGAAGATACCTACTGAACAAAGGATCATGTCCAGGATTCAGCCGTCAGTTACGTACGCTAGTGATATCAAGCTTATTTATGTTTGATCTTAAAATTTTCACGTCTTTGCTACCACAAGCTAGAATTGTCAGTAGTAAAGTAGCATATAATAAAAAACATACAACAAGATCAAAACGGCGCATAATATGAATTCAAAATATGATAATTTTCATATTACACAATACATCTATAATATGAGAATGAACAAGACCAGGGAAGTGCTTTAAAATGCTCAAATCATTTCTGGGAATTTTTTTTTTAAAGGGTCCCTTTTGTACTGCCTGTACAAAACCTTGCCTATGCTACTAAACCCAGTCTTCTTACCTGAAGGCATAATTCGATCACGCATTCCGTGTCTAGATCCGGAACCAGGAGTGCTACGTTGTCCTGCTCTATGAGATCCGTCTCCAGATCCCCCAAACTGGGACCGTAGAACAGCCAGTGATACTCCAGACGCCGCATCCCCAGAACAGATGCCTGTAACAGACCGAACAATCACGTCTATTGCTGCAGTATGTTTGGTTCTAGTTTGCACGCAGATACATGTCGCTGCAGTTACGACGCAAGCAACGGCATGCACAGCAAGTGGCGGTCCAGGTCCAAAATTTCGGTCCAATGGTAAGAAATAGGAGAAAATAGTTTGAGCGGCTATAACTGCTAAACTGTGAGAGATAGACATGTGGTTACTACTAGACAGTAATAGGAAGTCATATATGCGAAGTTAATGCAACTATCAGATTTGACCTTCAGTGAACTTAAAGGGTCAAAATCAAGGTCACTGTGATTACAAAGCCTTATAGCGCGTACAGGAGCCGTGTTAGACGGTATGTTACTATTAACAATCAGTAGGAAAGCACATATGACTTGTCCAGTGACCCCATCACGTTTATACTGAGTGACATTGAAAGGTCAAAGTCAACGTCACTCGGATTTCGAAGCTTTATATCTCGAAATGGAGCCCAGTTAGGCTCTATATTACTATTAACCATCAATAGGAAACCATATATGGCGAGTCCACTGACATGATTACTTTTGATCTGAGTTACCTTGAAAGGTCAAAGTCCATATTACTTAGATCATGGGAAGGCACCTGTAGTTTACACATGTAACTCTATTGTGTTACTATCATCATGATTATAATCTTGACGTCATATTGGGGCGTTTGTGGGCAGGCGGGGTTTTCAGCTGTCCAGGTGGTCTTTTTTGTTAGTTATTACTTAACGTATTTATTGTAAAACAAGTGGACATTATAACTTCCTTAAATCAACATTATTGTTACTCTCATCTAATAGTATACCCCACCCACAATGTTACCCTGTCTGGGCTAGCGCTAGGAAATTTTCTTGGTTAGCCACCGTGACTAAGGGTATGTTTTCCATATATTAACGTTAAATGGGTTTCTTGGGCCACACAATCTGTTTGAGAAAGGCATCAACAATATTAAATTTGGACAAAAAGATCCTAAACAACATCCATTTTTCTATTTGCCTAATTTCCTGTTAGACATCCAAATAACCTAAATGACAGCTAATGTACATTGTATCATCTATACCAATATTAGTATTGATTCATGTAAACTACATACAAAATATGATATAGAAGTTAAGGTTTTAGCCACTATGGCTAAAAGCAAGCAAATTCGTTTTAGCCAAATGGGAATTCTTTTAGCATTTGGCCAGGTGGCTAATATTAGATAGCGCTACCCCAGCCTATTAACTTACATGAAAGTTTGCGCAAATGGGATTCTACCTCCCACACACTACTGCTTCACTCTCTATTGTTATAGGATACAGAGATTCAGGACTGCCTCAGAATTCAGAGCAGTTTCTCGGTCCTTTCGATGTTCTAATGCGTAAGATTCATATTTATACCCGCTATATGGAACAAGCAAGTGTACTAATATTAATTAAATAAGGCTCAACTAACAGCATTCATCAGTTCTCTTGCCGTTAGTGCGGACACTATGGCTAGGTATGGCAGGACGTGGTCCAGATTTCCCTGGCCGAGCAGTAAGATATTCTGCAGGTCAGAGCCTGACGTGGTGTTAGGTGACACTATCCCCAGGGACGTTTTGATATTCAGGTGGCCCAACTTGACCAACCCGCATCCGGCGAAGAGGCTTTCTGGAGAAAAGACGAAAAGACAATTCAGCTTAACAAAACGCCCTCTTAGTGAAACAGGACAAAAATTAGTGACTTCATGCTGTTATTACTAAGTTTTGGTCAATATGGGGCGACATTACTAGATAAAGATAAAATGACTCGTCATCGTATTTATTGGGATCGAACACACGACTACTCAGGCACCGTATCATCTTGAACTATTGGATTTCCTGCTGTTGTAAACGCTGGATAAAGCTGTTTGTGAACCGGATCTGACAATAACATTGAATTATGTTCACATGTTTGCAAGTTACACTTCACGAATGCCAAGCAGGAGAAAAGAGTGATATAAAAATATGCGTCTTCGGCGACGAAGCATCTAACATAATTCAAATGATCCAATTACTTTTTGGCGGAGATAGTTTTGCTGATTTTTATGGATCACTTTCTAGATACACCCCCAAATTCACATTTTCGTCATTTTTTCAATATTCTTATTTCGTCAATATTCTTAGCTTAGTCGTAGAAATGCCTCAAATGAGATAATAAATAAATCTTAGGGCACCTACTTTCCACGACAGGTAAGGTTGCTTAAGTATGTTTTTGCTCTATGCCTACATGTGACGTCATAGGGATATACCCCTTTTTACCAGTATGATTTTCCTTGGTTTCACAGTTCGGATCCGGTTACTTTTCTCGGTAACTCACATACAGATCTCAAACTTAACCATAAGTTACCCACAGACTCTATGGCATATCCATAACAAGCAACAAGTAGTTGATAGTGGAATTACTGGACACTGCAGTGGCCTGGATCAAAACAAAAGTGATGATATAGAATGAAAATCGGCGGTTTTAAACCTCGTAAGTGATTTCAGACTTATAAAGACATGATATAGGCACTAAAAGATACTGTTTGTATCATTACGTCACGCCAGTGTTACTATTTGGGACACACCTATAATCTTCTAGGACTTCCCGGGGGGTTGGGGGTGGGGTTGGTAATGGTCCCTCGTATTCCTCAATGGGCAACTACATGGTACGTCTCCAAACGGTCTTTTAATGTCTACCATAGGGGAGGCATAATTAAGATATAACAAACTTGATTCACTGGTTATTCTGGATCACTTCTGGATACATCTGGGTTTTCGTATGTTTGTCATTTGTTGCGGACTGACAAATTAAATGCACGAGTTTCTTATGTCATAAATTTCTTGTGTCTTGTACCCCTTCATTATTGAGAGAAGTATAGCATGTTAGGTAGCAAAATAAAGCTATATGTCTCACTTTTCTAATACACCTAAGTATGTTTTAAGTATCTCTGCAGGCGTTATATAACCGCCACATTGCAATGATATACCCTCTTTACAAATTTAGTGTTGTTTGGTGATGGCTTTCGGGGTTGGGTTGTTTTTCTCTGCAATTCAGAAAAGGTGTTTAGTAATGTTTCTACTGTTACAGTATGACATTCCCCCCAATATAAAACAATTTATACTTGAATGAGAGATACTACATTTATTCTGGATGAAAACTAACACGACTGAATAATAGGTATACTGCATGACACAAATAAAAAGAAAATTATGTATTTTTCAGTCCGCGACACGAAAGTGTGAATTTGGGGCTGTAACTAGAAAGTGATCGATAAACATAGTCTATGGTAATGTATTTACCGGCAACTGTCCGAACTAAAGTGTGTTGTTTATTTTTTAAAATTTCTATTCCTGCATTTAACTATCTCGAGATATTTCTAGGTTACGTCTAATCATGAATCCTTTGGGGGTTATTCATTTCGGCGGCAACCTGATATTCTTAAGTGAGCCGCAAATGACCTTGAAACAACAAATAGTTCAAAGGTGCATTAAAAACCTAACTCATATGCTCAAGTTTTTGTCGGCTGCTATGTTAAGACTTTTATAATAAGCCTTAAATCTTAAAATTCTGACATGTAACGCCTGTGTGGGATGTCACCGGGAACCACTGTAAAGAGTTTAGTTGGAAACGAGTCATAATTCCAGGAAAAGAAGCACTTTGAAAATCAATTGCAAATATGCTGAAACATTCACACTTTCACCGATTAAACCCCAAATGCTATTGAGACATAAAACGTGTCAAAAATACCGACACACGTTTAATACATACCAAGATCTAACCCACACTTTCGCCCCTTTGCCTCTTTAATTACGCGTTCCAAAATAATTGAAATATCACAATTTTGCATAGGTCAATTTCACTGTATTTGTTTTTGTTTATTTTAAAACATACTTTGCAAAAAGTAACTATTGTGTGGATTATCACAGGGAGCCATGATCGATTTAGGTAATGTTCTTGTAAAAAGAGTAAGATATTTTTCTAATTCATATATATCGTCCGGATAAAATACTAATTCGTCCGGATGGATTATTATATCGTTCGGACGAATTATATAGCATTTCGTCCGGACGAATAACTATATAGTCCGGACGAATTACTATATCGACTGGACAATAAAATAAATGGTCCGGACAAATTATATATCGTCCGGGCGATATAAAAAAGTGTTCTTCACATGACATTTACGGGCCTTACTATCATAGGCAAGAGAGCATTTAGAGCAAAGCATGGCTAAATATTTATTTGAGTGTATTTAGTACTACGTGTGGTTCGTTCTTTTGTCTGCATGAAGCATGACACTCTTTTACGCTAAGCATTGTACTTGTATGAATATGCATGGAGTGACATATCCGCTAGTCCAGGCTGGCATCTAGATATTGTACGGTTTCTGCCCTGGCACGTTAGCTGCTATGTTACATGGAACATGGCACTATAAATCAACAAAAATCCACCAATGACGACGTGAATTTTTCATCGCAATATTTCATGGCGGCAGTCGGGCTGGGGCATCAGTAAATTCCTGGCCATAAAATTACCAAACATGGCGTCAGGCCCCAAGAGTACGTTCAACAAGAACATTTTATTGAAGTGCATATTGGCTTGAAACGAGGGTAAAATACTGTGGGGGTGTATGAAATCCTTTTCTGAAATATGCAATGTGACTGGTAGAGGATAAAGTAAACCCATCGTTTATTGCATTCATTATGCTTAATTATTGTAATTCTTGTAAGTATTTTGCCTCAAATTGAAAGTAAATCCTTCAGCCTAAATGGTCAAGCAATGGTGTTGTAATTTTAATGGACTGCTGATTCCTGGGAGGGGGGGGGGTCGTGGGAACCCATACTGAGGCATACGATAGACGAGCGGTCTATGGACATTCACACCCTATCTGGCTGCTTATGTTTAAGCAGTAAACAATACTTACCCACCTTTAAAGGCTTGCGGGGTAATATCAATGTTTCATTTTCACATTAGCCGTAATTTTAAATTCCATTATTAGCTCTACCTAACTGTATAAATAAGCCTGCTGTTGTGGCGCGCGCGTTGGTCGCTCGTCATTAGTCCGTCGTTCCCCCTCTTGTACGTAGGACGCGTTTTCTCAGAAACCATCATTGACAAGTGAATTAATGCCAAATTTTGTGGAACGATAGCTCTCTGCCATATTTCCAGGGCATATATTTTTTTTTCATTTTGCCCTTTAGCTATTGAGTTTTCCTTTTTGTTACCATGGGACTGTATGGTAATGAAACTTTCAAAACACTACTGCTGCCACATTTTTTTAAACCCGTGCAATGTTCAGAAGCTATGTTAAATAAACCAATTCACTCATTAAACCCGTGCAACGTTCAGAAGCGACGTTAAATAAACCAATTCACTCACTAAACCAGTGCAATGTTCAGAAACGACGTTAAATAAACCAATTCACTCACTACACCCGTGCAATGTTCAGAAGCGACGTTAAATAACCAATTCACCCACTAAAACAGTGCAATAAATGTTTTATAGAATTTTGCCTATAGATACGTTCCCAAAAAGTAACTGCTAGATTTCCAAATTTTCTCTTTCACAATAAAATTGATTAAACTTTTCCTGACATGGTGCCATTTATTTATGAACTTAACTGTTTTGTATATGATCACAGAGAAACAATATAAACGTTTGATTGGAAAAGCGCCATGACAGCAGGGAGGATAACGATCTGAATATTCTCAATTTAAGGAATTTAGGGCTTTTTTTTAATTTTTAAATTCTTAAAGGTATAACAAGTTGCTAAAAGTACTCAGACAGAATACCCAAACGTACATGTAGTATGTCACTGCTATAACGACAAGAGTAGCCTTTCGAAATGTTCCCTCTTACATGGCCCAGTATTAAGGGACATGGAATCGTTTTGAAACTACAATATCACAAAAAATGGTGTAGACGAATGGCGTGTAGTTACATATAGACAAAATTTGGCGTCGATTCATTTTATGGTTCTTTGAACAAAAGAGTTTACAGACTACAGACGGTGACCATAGATGCTAGCGTTACCAGGAAAATAGCTCTACAGGCAAGAGATTATCCAGATACCAATCGTCGGGATCTACAAAAAATTTAATGACTAATAGACGGTATCTACAAAAAAATAATGACTATAGTCGACGGGATCTACAAAAAAATTTAAAAATTTATGACTGTAGTCGACGGTATCTCCAAACAATTTAATGACTACAATCGACGGTATCTCCAAACAATTTAATGACTATAATCGACGGTATCTCCAAACAATTTAATGACTATAATCGACGGTATCCACAAGCATTTTAATGACTATAATCGACGGTATCTACAAACTATTTAATGATTGCAAATAGCTTATAGATATCATGGATGATTGGTTCCTTGCCGCAAATGGTGCTTTAATAATAGCCCCATATGTGGGTCAAAATCGTCGAATTAACCGCATGCAGTTAATTATTTAGCAACATGCAGTTTATTTATCCGCGTGAGGTTTATTATTAACAATGCTTCGCCGCATGTGTTAATATTTTTATTTATTTATTTATTTACATTTTTATCGAAAATAAATAAATAAATTCAACCCCATGCAGGTGAATGTTTAATTCCATGGACTTTTTTACTTTATTGCTTAAGCCAAGTAAGTGGTAGTAGTAGTAGTAGTAGTAGTAGTAGTAGTAGTAGTAGTAGTAGTAGTAGTAGTAGTAGTAGTAGTAGTAGGAGTAGTAGTAGTAGTAGT
>JAAUYG010255167.1_pt1 | contig 10085 bp, 6 predicted proteins | sample 7278091 | NCBI WGS metagenome assembly JAAUYG01 (sample SAMN14350201, study PRJNA611818) | marine sediment metagenome | isolation source: surface marine sediment (0.6m) | place: French Polynesia: Moorea | collected 2018-08
AGCAGCAGATCAGTAACTTTGAACACCTGTTTTGTTTTTCTTTGTCAGGTTATTTTCCCACTTCATTCAGGACGCCTACGTTTTCCTTCTTTTTGGGCAAAAATTCGCCTGGTTTTTGGTCACATTTCCCCACTTTTTTGACCCCGCCTATCAGTAGACTCCCTGAACATTGCACGTGTCAGACCAGTTCAGTTATTTCTAGACTTGTTCAGTGGCCAAATGTCAGAGTGCAAAACCATTTGCGTACAAGTACTCCGGTGGTAAAACGTCTCGAGAACTCTGAAAGACAAATTCATTTTCTTGCAACTTGTGGAAAAGTCAATTTCATTCCGTCTTGGGAATCTTGCTGCCACTTGGTCAACAGGCATGACACTTGAATGAGCACACAATTTGCACAGTGCAGGAAACCTTGTGGGCTGCATGTGTTTTGGTTTCGGTCCGAAGCGCATTGGAGACTTGAGTTTGTGTTTTGTGTTTGCAGGGTTGCATTCCCGCAGATCCAGCACCAGCGCGTAGAGCGTGATGACGGGACCCTGGAGATGCAGCTGCTGGGCGTGATGCGCCGCCCCACTCCTCACGCATTCCCACCCCCGCCCAAACGAGGTGCGCACTTTCTTTTCGCTTTCCTTCCGATGTGTCAAATTGTTTCCGATGTGTCCGAAAGGAAGGACCCTGCGTACAAGTGAAATCATCGCTTGTGTTCCCCCCTCGCAATTCTGGTGGGAAATTCTTCGTGTACAGTTGCAAGTTCGTTGCCACTTTCTTCCCCAAACAAGGAGGGCGTAGATCTTAGTGCATGTCAACAATCGAATTTCGCTGGACCCGAAAAGTTACTTTCTTATCTGTTGAATTGAAATTTTGCGATTTTCATCGCTTGTTTCGTTTCTTGTCTTGAAACGTTCTCAGGACTAAAACTGTTCATTTTGCAAGCCTATCTCTTTTCCCTTTCCAGTCCTGACTGGCTACGTCAACACTCCAAGTGGGTACAAACCCGTCGTGCAGTACCAGACGCCAACTCCGACCTCCATCGCTCCAGCAGTGAAATACCCGACACCGGGAGCAAACCGTCCGGCGATGATCCCCCGACCAGTCGCACCTTCCCCCGCGCTTGTTGCTGCAGCACCCGCCGCAGTGCCCGTCAGACCCGTCACGGTCTCGGATGAGAGCGCAGGGACTGTTGTGATTCAGGCGCGCGGTCTTCCACCGGCCGCTGTGCCCACCCCCGTGTTGTCAGCGCAGCCGAACAATGTCGCACCGCTGCAGCCTCTACCCCCGGCACCACCGCAGCCTGCTTCTAGTCAACACACGGAGTGTGCTCAGGCGGAAGGCGCTATGGAGGTGGATCCTGATTCCAGTGCGGCACAACACGAGGCGTGCCTGCCCGTCAACCGGCCTCCGTCTCGCCGCAGATCCTGCTCGGGCTCGGGGTCGTCCCCGCCGCTCAGCCCCAAAGGCCGCTCACCCAAGTCTCCCCGCGCGAAGTCACCCCGTCCGCTCTCCCCGAAAGGGACCAGGCAGTCCGCGCGCCTGAACCCAGGCCTCGCCGACCTCAACTCAGACTTGTCCCACGCACAAATGGAACGACTCGAGGACCAACTGACCGGACCAGTGGAAGAAACTGCTATAGAGAAAGTGGAGAACCCGTGTGTGGTGAAAAGTGCCGTGGTTGCTGCCACCACTGACACGGAGACTGGCAATAACAGACCCAATACCCGCGAATCGCGTCAGAACGGCAGTGTGACCAAAGTGAACGGTGGCGCGGATACCACGACAAACACCCGCGCTGACGTGGGCTCCAGCTCCAGTGATGAATCTCAAGCGCGGGTCAACCCGCTGCACTTGAACGGAGACGTGTTGTCGCCGGCTCCGAGCGATTCGTCCACCGCCGCCCCGGGGGACCCGCTGTCCCCGAAGCGAAACGGCGCCGCCACTACCTCACCCTCCATCCTTGACAAGAAAGCGAAGATCGCGCAACTGCTGCAAGACACTGCTGCCGCGAAGGAAGCCCTGGGTCTCGGGCAAAACGGCATCGTGACACATCTCGGGAATGGAGACTTCTCAGCTGATGACAAGAGTGACCAGGGTGTGCTGCCCACGGCGGAAGGACTCACGCAACAAGTGACAGAAGCAACAGCGCTGTTGCCGGAAACTAACGGTTGCGAGGACGACTATCTCGGCAACAGCACGGACGGTGCGAATGATTTCCTGTGCGATGACGACGATGTGTTGCTCGGATACAGCGTCGATGGCACCAATGACAATTTACAGGAGGGGAACCCCAGTGCTGACAGCAACAGCACTGGCACACTATCCGCAGCAACGGACTCAACAGTGGCAGACAAAGGTAGCTTACCCCCAACTGTGATATCAACTCCACCGGCATCTCAGCTTCAGTTTCAGGGTATCTCAACAGGGGGTCTCAGTAACGCTGTCACCACTCTGACCCCTTCACTTGAACAACCGCCTCAGAACAGTTCTAGCACCACGCCACTGACTGCAGTGCAGCAGGTCCCCGCCGCGGCCAATACTCAGGTGGTGAACGTGGCATTGACAAACCCTGTGGTACCCATGGCTGCTTTGGTAACGCACCCTGTTACCGTGATAGCACAGCCCATGCCGGCCACAAGCAGCATCACTGTACCCGCGGCGCAGACCAATGTTCAAAGTGATAAGCCCAGCAACAGTGCAGCCATTGTGGATATCTTGCAAAGGAAGCTAGTGCAGCCGCAGCCTGGAGTTCCAGTTCCATTGACTGTTGTGCAGACTGGAGGTGTTCCTGCAGTGGTAGCTGTCACCAGTGCTGGAGCACCACCCCCAGTGCAGGTGAACCCTAGAATGCCCGGAGTGAACCAACAACTCGTGGCTGTCAATGTGGTGCCCCCAGCCAGGAACACCACCCCGCAATCCCACCTCATGCAACAGCTGCAGCAGAGACTGCAAAGGCCCAACCCCAATACTCAAGTGCAGCAGCCACAGCAAGTGACAGTGATGCAGACACAGGCCTCCAACGTAGCTAGTCAGCCTCCCGTGGGTTTGCTCCTTTCTCAGAATGTGACGAACAATGAGGGGACCCCGCCCCAGCACATTGTGGTGGGTTCTGGTGCTACCAATGTCACTTCCACACACAACGCTGTGCAACAGCAATTGTTGCAGCGACTGAGAGCTCCACACCTCGTTCAGCAGCAGCAGCAACAACAGCAGCTGCAGCAATTGCAACAGCAGAATGTGTTTCAGCCCAGGCAGCAGGTTCCACTAAACACGCAGTCATCCACAGTCATAATAGTCCAGCAGGGTTTGCCAGGGCAGCCACAGGTGCAGGTGCCACTGCAGCAGCAGCAGCAGCAGCAGGAATCGCATTCCAGGCCGTCGAGCACGGGCCCGCCGTCTCGGCCTCCGTCCCGCCCGCCCAGCGTGGGTCCCACCGTGGCGCTCCCGCCCAGCACCGGCCCCGCGCCACTGCCCAGTCCCAGCGGGAGCGACGCGAGCACCCTGCCGCCGGCCTCACCGCCTCCTGCCGGGCAGATCCCCGCGCGCCGCCCCTCCACCGCCTCCACCACGTCCAACGACAGCAGGACCAACGTCAAGGGCAAAAAGCGCAAAGCCAAGAGCAACAGCATCGACTCCAAAACGTCCAGCGCCTGTTCGGCCACTGACATGCAGTTCATGTGCGAATGGAACAACTGCAACACGTAAGTTTTGCTTGCGGGTCAAAATGCTTCGGGTAACCGAAATGTGAGCCTGTACAGGTTAGAAATCAGTTCAGAAACGAAGAAACAACGCGAAACATAAAAAGTGCTGTGCGCGAAAGAGCCAACCTGCTGAGGAAGACTGTGTGGTGTGATGGAAAGATTTCCGAGTTTGCTGTACGGATGCAATATCCAGCACCACAAATTCAATACCCGTTCCTTGGGCGCTGGAGGGAGGGAATAAAGCATTTGTTCATAAAGGGTTGTTTTGTTTCCCCGCCCCCCCCCTCCCCGACAAAACAAAAACAAACAAACAAAAAACACTTCACAATAATCCGGTTTCTGTTTCAGGTGTTTTGAGAATGCCAAGGCGGTGGGGACTCACGTGATCAAGGAGCACGTGCCACAGCTACCACTGCAAGGACTGTGTCCCTGGGAGAAGTGCGACGGGCTGCGCAGGGGCAAGTGGTCCCTCCTCACGCATGTCCAGGTAATGAAGATTGGCTCATTGACTGCCCGGAGCTTTTCAGTGTTTGTGACAGAACTTGGGGCAGTGGAGGAGAGACACGGAGACTGAAAGACTCCCATGCATCAGGACCCTGACAGGCAAAAGAACGGGGCAAAGAAATGCTGATGCGGTCTTCTCCTCCAAGGAAGGCGCAATCACGTTTGGGAGAAAATGAACAGAAAATAACCAGTTTGCGCTTTAGCAATGTCACAAAAGTGACTGTGCGTGAGAGACATAGAAAGGCTTCAAAAAAAAAAAAGAAAAAAAAAGAAGGAAATAGTGTTCAGGTAGGCATTGCAAGTTTTTGCTTTTCTTCTCACAGGACAAGCACTTGACGGAAGCTGCGTTGAAAGCTGCGGCGACGCGTCGTCAACAGCAGCAACCACCGCCCAGCAGCAGTGCGTCCAGCTACACACCGTCTAACAACAACACGGCCACCAACAGCTCCAGTAACCCGGGATCAGCGCCCGTGTACCCGCAGGATGCTGCACTGCAGGCCATCCGCAGATTCGCGCCCAGACCTCCGTATCCAGAGCTGGGCGTGAGTACTTTTCCTGCAATTTATTCTTCAAAATGAGTTTGGGAATGGGGTGCAGATCTGATTAAGTTGGGCAGGAAAAACAGGTGGAGGTGGGGGGATAACACTGTTCCAAACATTGCCGGATCCTGCTGGCATTTTCTTGCAAGGTGCATGATCTTTTCGAGGCGCGTCTTGAGGAGATAAAAACAAAGATGGCATGTTGTGGTTCACTTTAGTGACGATGGAAGTTCTGAAATGTTTTTGTCAGTGTTAGCCCCTTTTCAAATGCCCGTGCACCTCTAGCTGTCATTTGAAACCACGCCTATTTTTTCCACACAAGAAAAAACTTGTGTTTTGGGAATTGCAGGAGACGAAGGAAGGACCAGTCACGAAACACATCAGGTTAACATCAGCACTCATCTTGAGAAACATCGCCAAATATTCATCCTACGGAAGAAGGTAAGGGAGGAGTTTCACCAATCCACTGAATTGTGTAAAGAGACAAAGAAACAAACGGAGGTCAAAACCAAACACAGAAGAACTCAAAGTTCTTGAAAATATTATCTTCTGGAGGAATATGGGTTTTTTGTGTCCCAAAAAATTAAACAAACGAACTTGCAGTATTGTGCCTTTATCTGGACACACTGCGCCCACAGTTGGCCAAACAGAAAAAAGCGAGCTAACAGAACCCCCCCCCCCCCGCCCCACTCTTTTGTTTTCTGTTCGACAAAATTTTAACACATTGTGCTGTTGTGTTGCAGTCTGCTGAAGCGGCACGAGTCGCACTTGGCGTGCATGGCGCTGAGCGCCGTGGAGGCGTCGACGGCGTTATCGCACGTGTTGGCCGAGCTGGAGCACCATACGCTGACGAGCCCCGCCGCGAAGCCCGAGGAGAGCGACGCCGAGGAGGCGGACGACGATGACGCCGAGGACTCCGACGCCGACTCCGAGCGCGCCGAGACCCTCGACACGGCGGATGTGGACGTGACGCGGGAAGTGCTGGCGCACTGACGACCGCTTAACGCATACGACTGACAGTGGGTGAAGAGCTCAATGCGCATGACAAGAAAAAGATGCACGTGGACAGTTGTAGAAGATCACTGACGACCGCTCAAGGCATAGGACTGACAATGGGTGCGGTTCCTGGTCTAGAACTCCAATCCATACAACCAATAATGGACGCATATGGACAGTTGTACCGTAGATCACTGACCACAGCTCAAGGCATGGGACTGAGAATAGATGTACGCGTCCAGTTCTGGGTCAAGGACAACAGCTGAAGCCGCAGAACTAAGCATGAATGAAGCCAAAGGCAAAGGACTGCAGATGGGGAGAACATGGCCAGTTCTGGGTTTCTTACCGCTCAAGGCATAGACTCCGGGTGCGCACATAGAAAACCTGGAGTTTTGAGACATCTGAAACTGTCCTGGAATGTTGCGTGGAAACTTGACAACCGAAAACGAAGGGGCCATTTCTGTTGTGCAGCATTGAATTCCAAAAATGTGTGACAAGAATTGGTGGGACAGTTTGCTTTGCCATCTGCTTCCTTGGAAGTCCAGAAGAAAAGTGGAAGACGAAGAAGCAAAGTCTCATGATATCCAAAAAGACAGTCGCAGACATCACCAGTTCCATTCACAGACTTGTTGGACCAGTGATAGAATGAAAGTGTTTGTGTTTCCTTTGTGAGACAATGATGAACTGAACATAAACATTACGGAGGTTTATTCTATTGACGCTACAGAGTTTTATTGTTGAGGCTTGTATCACTGCCAAACACCACCAGTGTATTTTTAAGGTGCAAAAAGCGACAGAAAATGCGTTGACTATTGCTTTACTTTAGCAGATTACTTACGGAATATTTTCTCGTTGTTTTCGTGCTTGGTGCGTGTTCCAAGAGTGAAGATGGGTTGACATGATAGGTGAATGGAAAGTGTTTCCTGGGTTGGCATCCTGATGTGTGGCCCGTGTGTGTTGAGACGAATGATGATTGTGGAGAAGTGTTGGAAATTGTTCAGGTTAATTATCGCTTGTGTTCTGTTGATAAAGCTGCTTGGCCTCTATGGTGGTGTGGAATACCCTGAATAGTTCTTGCAAGTGTGAAGAGCGAAATGCGCACAACTAGCTATTTATCGCTTTCTTGTAATTATTGCTCATAATTTAAGCCTGTCTTTCTTCCGACAATTTCAGCTGATTTTGTTTTCCTGTTTCTGAACCTGCAAAACGACAGTGGGTTGTTTCTTTTTTGGCATGGCACAAAACAAGGGTGAAGTTTTGCAAAGACCTGGGAAAGCGTGCTTGTATTAACACTCGGGCTGTCCAACAACTTATGTTGCAAAGATTTCAGCAGACAACAGTCAAGACTGCAGGATCGCACTCTGGTTTCTGATCCAGAAAACAATTCGGCATTGTGATTGGAATTTACTTTAGAAAGCGGGTCAAACCTTTGTAATTAGTTCTCAAAGGGCAAGTTCACGTTGGACAAACATTTTTCTGGTCAATTAAGTTTCAGCTGACGAAAAGACAGCTTGGCCGTTTAGTTCCAAAGGCAAATCATTCCATTTTTAATGGCATTTCATTGAGTATTTTTTTTTCTTTTCTGATGCTTTGGATTGGTTGAGCACAAACTGCACGAAGAATGCGCAATCGTTGCGAATGTTGATTTGTGTAAAATCTTCATGGATGTTATTTGTTGGTGCAAATGGTCGATGTGTTTGTTCTCTGCGAGTTGACAGTGGAAAAAGATGGCACAGAATTTGTCAAACGGATGAGGTTATTTCTAGTTTTTTACTCGGTGAAAAATGTTTCATCCTAAACAATTACAAACTTCTAAGCTTTAGTCGATCACAATAAACGTTTGGTACAAAATACTGGAGTGTTCGTTGTCTCCGGACAAAAGGACCCAACACCGATTCTTTGGATAAACTCGGAAAAGGTTTTTGCAAAAATATTTGGCCGAAGCCTTGTCTGCACAACGAATTGCATGAACCAACAAAGGTGCACTTTCTCAATCTGCATTTTCTGTTTCACCAAACAACGGAGACTTTTTCAACAACCGGGGGCGATTTTTTGAACATTTGCATAACGAGCAGTCACTTTTACAAACGCTCGCAAATCTGTGGATGCCATTTTTGCGTGTAAATCTCGCAAACCCTTCGCAAGGCTTCAAGAAATCGGCCAAAGAACAAGTAACGAACAATGAAAGTGGATAATTCAGAAGTATTTGGATTTCTCTTACATAGGGACTGTTTTTGTCGCTCACAAAGAATGATGCCAGGACTTCACGTACCGTTTTCCGTGAAGCAAACAAAACAGCAGCACCATTTTCCTTCAGCCAATGTAGACCTTGTTTGAAACTCAATGACTGAAATAACTGTCAGCTGTGGGACCCGGTGGGAACCCTGTTTTAGCAACCAGAACCAGGAACGCTGAGAGTAGCACCATTTTTCACGAACAAGAACATTGGGTAATTCAAGAACACGTGGATTTCTCGAACTTGGGAACTGTTTCACCTCTCACAAGGAATGTCATCAGAAACATCAACACATGTATACCGTTTTCGGTGAAACAACAATGCAAAACAGCAGCATCAGCCTGAACAAAAGAACCTGAGTCTGGCAGAAATACTGAACGATTTAGAAAACTGTTAGCTGTCATGTTTCTGCATCAGCTGAATGACTTTCTCGTACACTTTGTTTCCGGTGTTGACTCCCCAGATGAAGTCCAGGTGGTTGAAGTCTTCGATTTGCTCTTTGTAGAAAATGTTCGGCAATAGGGATTCCACCCACTTCACATCCTGCAAACACGTCATCATTCAAGTTCACGTTTTCAGGACGCATAACAAGGGCGCTTATCAGCGTCGAAGCCGCACTCTTGAGCAAGCAGGTCTCACAGTTCCATTTTTGCCACCAGGTGCAGGCAGCACTGACTACAACTGGGCTACCATGTTGGCTAATTCTAATATCTGCCACAAGGTACAGCACTGACCACAATGGGGCAACCCTGTCATATTGGATCATGGGGGCAGCCATGTTCAAAACGAGAACTCCAGGCAACGAGGTTTCAACACTGACAGGCGTCCTTTTACCTCGAATAGCATCGCGTGTGCTTACCGTTGGGTCGGCCAGCCAGTCCTTTCCACCAGAAAACGAGGCGATAGGCACCTTCACCTGGGCGGGGTTATACATCGGTGGCACCTTCTGCAAACAGGCAACGCAACACGGTAACAGAACCCAAAGCAGTTTCTGGAGAGCAGCTCACGCGGTTTATAGGCGGAGCGCGGCGAAATCGAGACGGCCTTATTGAGTCATGTGTATGTCATTGTCGTGGATCCCCACCCAGGGGGGCCCCTAGCTAGCTGTAGGGGGGTTAGCCTTGATGGGGGTCCAGTATTACATTGTCACATGTGGTGTTCACGTGACGGTAGGGGTCGCTCGGTCTCGGCCTCTACGCTGACGAAGCGTACTTGTTCCCTTTCAACTGCATTCTTCAAAGAAAACAGGAACTTTGACAAAACAGAGCATATCAACACTTCAAAAAATTACAAAGTTGAGGGCTGGTAAGGCCTGGGGGGGGGGCGTCTGTAACACGGTTGGCACAGACTACATTCTTCCACGTTTTCACTGGAAAGGAATTCCTGAATCGCTTACCTGCCCATAATGAGCCAGGTTGGCCTTATCCGACCCGTAATTGAACATTTGGAACTTACTGGAACGCACCAGCTGAAAAGAAAACCAAAACCGCTTGATTTCACTTCGATGTATTCAGTGTAACTTCACACGAGGAAACAATTCTCCAGAACTAAAGGCTGCAAGAGACACTTCCAGGAGGGAGGAGAGAGGGCAACAGTGCTGCTGTCACTGAATCACTGGCTCCCAGCTGATGGAAGTTTGTTGAAGGCTGTTTCATTTTGGTGCGCTTCTTGCAAAACACAATTGAATATAAACCGTCTTTTTTACCTGTGAAAAATGTACGATGTTTTGGACGGAGGTGCCAGCTGGAGTGTGCGCTATGTAAACAGGCAATCGCGTCTGCAAAGGGAAACAAATCAGTATGAATGCAACGGACCTGGAAGACTGAAATGCGCAGTGGCCAATGTCTAACGGCCAATCGAAAATACAGGCGACAGATGAAACCAGTAACTCACATTTAGTGGTGCGTGCCAGAAACGGAACTGACAAGAGATGAAAGTTTTTTTTTCAAGAATGCTTACCAAGGCCTCACTTCAACACTTACCATGTTCAGATTGTGGGTGTCATAGCCAGCTATGAGGAACATGATGTTGGAACACACGACTTTGGTCGGGGAGTCACACAGTGTAGCTGCCAGAAGTTTGAGTAGAAGGGTGCTCGGTAGGAAGTCATGCACGCCCAGC
>JAAUYG010255222.1_pt1 | contig 10085 bp, 7 predicted proteins | sample 7278091 | NCBI WGS metagenome assembly JAAUYG01 (sample SAMN14350201, study PRJNA611818) | marine sediment metagenome | isolation source: surface marine sediment (0.6m) | place: French Polynesia: Moorea | collected 2018-08
TAAGGTCATTCTGGGGTCATTCGGTGTATTTCAGATTTTCAACTTTGTGTCTCGAAAACGGCAGGATTTAGAGTGAAAGATACATCTAGATCTCTGTGTTATCCAGTTTATGTGGTCATTGTCTTCCATCTTGTCAAGCAGAGCGCCAAGCCCCTGGGCTTCTTGTTAAAATGTCCTGCAACTCGGAAAAGGCTGGTCGTAGAGTGACACGAACTGAAATTTCTGACTCTGGGACAGTAGTAACGCATACATGTATATGGCGTACATTTGACCTTGTCGTATTCATTGATATTCAAGGCCAGTTTTGAGTTCATTCAGTGCACTTGTCCTGTAAGGGGTTGGCTGTAGAGTAAAATGGACGAAATATGGCTCTCAGGAACACTAGTACAACAAATATGAGGAACCTTGGCCAGTACATAGGGTACATGTGCTTCAATCAGTACTTCCCTAACCAATATCAGTTTGACCTTCAAATCTCAAAATTTAGTTTATTCACCTCAGCTACATACAGTGCATAGGCGTGAGGCATAAATCTTAGTTTAAAATGTGTCTTATGTGGTAGGTGAGCATGCACAGCTTCAATGTTCATATGCCTCTTGCTTAACTTTAATAGAATATTTGTGTTCATTAACACAGATGCTTATGAGTGTAAAAATTCCAAAAGACTATACCTGCTACAAATCACTGCTGACTTATTTCAAACATCTCCTACACTTTATGTCAATGGTCCTGAAAAGAAAACACTCTTCTGGATTTCTGAATTTTTGTAAATTTAAGCTTTAATTATTTTTGTCCTTTTCCTTAATATTGCCCCTATCTGAGTGAAAATGTTGAAACGCTGTTCCTCACACAAATCAGGCTACCATCATATATGTGTATTTACCGCTGGGCGTCTACGACCATTTGCCCACGTTCCTTGGCCAACGAGTTTTGAAAGGTGTCATAAAAAATTAATCAGAACACTTTGGCTCATGTTCCTAAGCGATATATTTTGATTCAGAATCTATTAATCCATCATCTTGACCACTGTAGGTGGAAATAAAAAGCAATATGCAAACTAGGTCTTCATATGTTATATTTTCTACCGGGCGATTTGCCAACAGGAATCTGCCGTTTTGAAATCTCCAGTTGGCATGCAACGTGAATGGGAGAAAGTTGTTGAAAGGTTGTCATACATTGTACTTGAAATTTTTATTGATCTAACACAGCGGCTTACAGACAATTGTTTTAATTGTTATTCATAGTAGCCAAATACCTCACTTCCTTATTGCCCCCCCCCCCCCATATGCATGTACCGTCTTGCAATCTTCTATAGAGCAGGGATGTACTGGAACTTCATGTTCCACTTCCCAAAAGACATTGGGGTGTCTGCCTCTTCCATTGCAACGCCTCATTTATGGAATCCGACATTCGAAATAATAGGGATACACTTCTAGTTAATATTTCAAATCTTCAATAAAACCACGTCGGCTATTTTCACAGCAGTTAACTATTTTCTGCGCCATGAACATTCCTGTAGAATGGCATAATAGAAATCGATTGATTGATTAAGTGAGTGAGTGAGTGATTGATTGAGTGAGTGACAAAAAGCATATACTTTTAACATTAGGGATAAAGATACCGAGACTACACAATATTTCTGACAGGTCCTAATGCTTTAGCATAAAAGTTCAGACAGATTCTAAATGATTTTAGCTAATGGGAATGCTCTTGAATACATCACCAGTTGTTATACTACACATGCAAAGTGTCAAGGTTTAAAAGAAATTTGAACAATGTTGATTGTTCGTTTTTTGTTTCCTATTTTGGGGTCATTGCAGTAACAGACTTGATACAATGGCATTACATGCATGTACCGTAGTCTTTGTCATGAAAGATTCGCCATTAGGCCTAAGGACTTACGCGAACCCTGTTCAAATAATAGCTAATATTATTTATCCCGACATTTCAATATCACATCAAGTATTTTGAATTCTGTAGTGCATTCATGACTCACGGATATATGTACATGTATATTATGGTGATACAAGCACCCATTACTACACTTTATCTTATCGTGCCAGGGTATGTTTGGACTTTAGTCCCTGTGCGTTTGGACCTGTGTCGATTGTGATCTGCATTTAATAGTATATGGGAGTCGTGCCAGTGACGGTTGCTTGATCAGGTAAAAAAGTGATTTCTGTACTGAGGCATTTCACATAAACCACATGTAGGTAAGTTGTTAAAAATGTATTTGGAACCTTCAACCTCAAATCATTGGAACATGGGAACAAGCCAAACTTTATAATAGCAAGAAATATCTAACGATAAACTACTTGATAAGTGCTCATATTATTTTGATCATTTAACTTATCGATCATTATATTATTTTCTGCTATTCTTGATGGCAACGTTATTTGAAGAAAATTTTCTGTAAGTAATAAGGATATATAGCCTTGGGAATCTTTATGTTCTGTATTTTAAATATTTATGTTGAAATCCCCACAAATAAGTTTATTCTCTTTGTGAATTGTTTGTAAAGTTGTTTCCAGAGATTTAGTGAAATTTCCTATGTTAGACTTTGTGTGCCTATAACTGACCCCAACAGTAGCATTTGATTTGCTGCCTAGTATATGACATTCTATCCAAATTTCTTCTATGCTACAGGCTTACAACATCCTATCTCTAACTAACAATGCATCTCCTCCAAAATGCGCTGTGCTTGGCTTGAAATAAATTTGGTAATTTGGAAATTGTGACATACACATGTATGAGTGTCAATATTTGCGGTTAAACCAATTTCAGCTAGTCCAATTGAGTCATACTCTATCATCAAGTTATCAAACAAGTCTTAGAGTAATAATTCTTCTGCATGTTTGTTAACTGATCTGATAGTTTGATGTAAAAGTGCAACCTTAGCATCAAATTTGCAGGCTTCTGAATTAAACAGTCTTTCACTATTAAATTTTCTTTTATGCACATGTGCACCAACGCAAAAAATATGAGTGCTTCAAGAAGCTGTAACTGCACAACGTCATACCTAAAAACTTTCCAATAAATGCAAAGACAGGCTTAGTAAATGTCATATATCGCAAATTTACCAAAGTAAGGTGCTGAACGCACGTGATCTGGCTCCATGCATTAAACGCGGCTTGAAATTAGTGTGCTACATGTACGCCAATATTAAGAAATGATTTTGAGACAGCACAAAACGTTGCCACGCACATATTCTCTGAGCGACATCCAGATTAATACACTACTGGCAAATATATGTATACCAACAGATCCCCTACAGAGTGACCTTGACTTTTTACCTTTTTGACCTTTTGCATTCACTCACTCAAGGTTAAGTTGGTACACCATAGTAACATCTCTCCCGACTCGTCTCCTTAACGAAACATGACTTTAATATCTAAGTGATGTTGACTTTGATCTCTCAACGTCACTCAAGGTGAATAGTAAGATATGGCGTAAGTTGCCTCCTTTATGAGATAAAATTCTTTAACATCTGAGTAATCTTGATTTGACCTTGCAAGGCCACTTAAGATCAAATCTAATGGTGCAATTGGATTTCTCGTATATGTTTTCCTACTTGTGTCTAGCAATAACCACACGTCGATCTTTCCACGTTTATTATTGGGCCATAATTTGGACCCCTGAGCTCATGAAGATCGAAAGCAATTATTCTCCACATTAATGTACCAAACGGGTGTCATGATTAAGGATTCTTATAATATTTCAGTTTGTGTCATTCACCGTCAACATGGACCCACCAAAGGTGAAACTCGCCCCTGGTACTGAGATTAGTGGGAAGGTAACATACGCCAAAACCTGTAGCAACCCAGTGTACACCTTCCTGGGAATCCCGTACGCCCAGCCTCCTGTAAGTGAACTTAGATTCCAACCTCCACAAACTCTTAAACTGTGGTCAGGCTGCATGGAGGCAACACGCTTCGGTTAGTAGAGTTATATGACTGGTAATTAATAGGTTTATGTCAGTTAGTTCAGTTTTTAATTCACCTTAGTGATCTTTCTTTCCCAGTCTAAAATTTACTTCTGTAATAGAATCCATGAGTTTATCCCACCGATACTTAACCAGTGTTTTACAGGATATAATGCAGTCCCAGAAGACGAACAATAAGAAGAATAGTTTTCACTTGCTGGTTCCAGGAAAGGTTTGTCCTCAGGACCTGGAGCAATTAAGAGAAACCTTGAAAATCCTGAACGTGAAATTGCAGGAGCCTGGAGAGATGAGTGAAGACTGTCTCTTCCTGAACATCTTCACTACGAGTCTGGACCCGGACGCCAAGCTGCCTGTTATGTTCTGGATCCATGGTGGAAGTTTTATAATGGGTGGGTTTTAGTGTTGCATGAAACCTTTTTCCATGTGAGATATATTTCCCATGTTCACTATTCACAATAATTAAATGGAACTGTGACCGTTATACCTGATATACCAAGTAAAATACATGTAATTTGTAATACTTCTTGACTGATCTGCCTGCAAATATGCACATATAAGTGTAGCACAATATGCAAAATACATGTATGCCATATAATAGGATCCCATGTTTACGTTACATGCCATATCCAGGTTATTCTGATGATTATGACGGGGTGCCTTTGGCTGCGTTCCACGATGTAGTGATGGTCACCATTAACTACAGGCTGGGACCCTTCGGTAAAACTGCGGCTTTCTGGGCTGATAATACCCACCCCACAAACCCTTTTCTTTAATTGACAAACCAATAGGAAGTATTTTTACCGCTTCAAAAATGTCGATTAACACTTTACGTGACATTTAAACGTATATCTGGGATCAGTCACATGCATACATGTATATTACAAAAAGATCAATGTTTGCAGTCATGCTTTTCGCGTAGCTCTGATAACGTTCGATGAAAGGTTTTTGAAGAACTGCAGCTCTTATTATGATATAGGTAAAACATATATTATCGAGTGTCAGAAAACGCCGGAATTCTTGCGATCTCTTGGTAAAAAGTGACAATAATGTTTTATTCCACAGGTTTTCTTTACACCGGTGATGGCCCAGAGGATATCAGGGGCAATATGGGAATATTGGACCAGGTGGAAGCCATGCGCTGGGTCAATAAGTACATTCGGTACTTCGGTGGTGATCAGGAAAATGTTACGATATTTGGAGAAAGTGCAGGTAGCGTTCAAAATTCCAGTAAACTTGGCCTTTTAATTTTTAGCTGTGCTTTGATGTGCTACTGCACAGCAGAACTACTGTCGTCACGCAGACGTCCGTAGTCCGTCATCCGTCCGTTGTCCCGTTTTCTCAGACATCGTCAGTGAAACGCCATTGGAAAGCTACCTGTCCACCATATCTGAGAACCAATTTTATTTTTATGCTTGACAATATCAGCCGAGCTCATGAAATCGAAGTTTTTCCGTCGCACGTCGTCCGTTACGTTCGTCATCCATGTTGCAATTACCTCGAGCTCTGTACCTAATGCATGAATTTCTTTTCAATTTTAGTTGTTGCTTCTCCTGGACTATAAGCTTGGTCTTTTTATTTTTTAAAAAATAAACATTTTCATTTTTTTACGACTGTTTTTCGCTTTCGTTAATATGGGACCCAAAGGGAGTGGAAAATTCAAAGTGCTACTCCTCCTAGAAGTCGCAGCCAAAAGTCTTCAAACTTGTCCTAAATTTTCCTCTCAGTGGTTTTCACAAAAAAATAGGTTGGGGACTTTTGAAATTTTCAGTTTGCGTGATCAAAAGTTTCAAATTCACCATCGTGCCATATGGGGAAACCAAAACCTCAATTATCTGGAAAACGAGAGCGATCGTAGAGCAAAACGGAGTGAAATATGGGACTCGCGGGTAGTAGTTCAGTTTAACATATTGGGGTACCTTTGACCTTGTAGCATTCAATGTCGTTTTGTGGGCATTCGGTGCACTCGTGATTTTACTGGAAATACGATTTTCAGAATGCTCCTTCTTCTTCAAATTGCAATCGATAGTTATTAAACTTCTTCTGAATTACCTTTTCAATGATCCTCACAAAACCATATTTGGGGGTTTTGATATTTTGAAAATTGTAAATTTAACGACTTTTATTTCACTTTCATTGCTATGGGACCCAATGGCAGCGAAAATTCAAAACGCTACTCGTTCTACAAAATCGCAGCCAACAGTTTTCAAATTGGTCCTGAATTTACCTGTCAATGGTCATCACAAGATGACCATTGACCATTTTTGTTTTTAAATTTAGAGTTTGTGATTTTTAATGATTATTTTTTTTTTTCGAAATTTCAAATTCACCATTGTACCATATGGAGAAACCAAAAACCTCAATTATCTGGACAAAGGGGTGTCGTAGAGTGAAATGGAGTGACATTTGGGACTCACGGGAAATACTTTAACATATATAGTGTGCCTTTGCCCTTATAACGTCCATGGTCATTTTGGGGTCATTCTGTGCACTTGCAAATTTTTCGAAAATACGATTTCCACAACGCTGCTTCTTCTACACTTATTCTTTTTCGAGAGAACTTTTCAAGGGCCTTTCCTGTGACAGTCCACACAAAAGTAACCTTTTTTGGCATTTAACTATCAAGGGTAGCTTTAAACTTTTAAGGAAATTGAAAAATGATTAAAATTTAACATTATGGCCAATGGGAAAATGACAAATTACAAATATCTTGGAAATGGGGTAGTCCTAGAGCGAATTGGAGTGAAATTGGGAACTCACAGTAGTTGAATATAAATGTGGTATCTATAATTTTGTAATATTCAAGGTCATTTTGAGGTCATTGCGTACACTTATGATTTTTTTCCAAAAATATGATTTTCAAAATCTGCTTCGTCCACAATAATTATATTTTCAAGCAAACTTCTTATAGGTGCTCTCTATGAAAGTCGATGTGAAACTTATTTGCTTGGAAGTTAGAAATTTAAAATTGATGTCAAGCACAGTCCCAAAGTTCTTGGACCCCTTTTCTTAAGATTTTTTTTTAATTTTGACCACTTTTCTCCATTTTCATTAACAAGGGACCATATGGAAGTAAAACAATTCAAACGACATCTGCTTTGAAAATACACAAAAGATTCACTCCCAAAAAATCACATATACTCCTAAGGAGGGTATCTACCAAAGTACTTATTAATAAAAGAATTTTTCAAATTTTCAATTTTTTTCATTGGTTCTTTTTAGCAGTTGAACATGGTAGTCAATTAGAATTATAAAATGTCGGATATCGTGAAAGCGGGGGGCCGTAGAGCGAAACGGGCATACGTATAAGTGTATACAGGGTACTTTTGACCGTTTACTGTCCAAGGTAGTGCATTTCTAATTTTTCCCATTTTCAGCAACCGTGTATCTCAAAATGGCTGGTCGTAGAGGAAAATGGAAGTGTTTAAGTGTTTAAGACCATTCTGAGGTCATTGGGTGATTTCCAATTTCCCCGGTTTTCCACACCCGTTTATCTCGAAAAGCCTGGTCGTAGATCAAATCAGACCCCAATTTGGACTTTTGGGGAAATTATTTAGTGTTTATGGGATACTTTTCACTGTTAAGTGTTCAAGGCCAGTCTGAGGTCATTTGGTATTTTCTGATACATGTATTTACGATTTTCAGCAACATTATATTTTGATAACGGCTAGTCGTAGAACAAAATGGATGGAAAGTTGGCCCTCGGCCGTAAGTATTTAGTGTTCATAGAGTATTTGTGACATTTAAGTGTTTAATGTGAGGTCATTCGGTGAATTTTTCATTTTTGACAACCTTGTGTCTCGAAAATGGCTGATCGTAGAGCGAATAAAACCAAAATATGACACTCAGAGGTACCTACTTTTGTCTGTTAAATGTTCAAGGTCAGACTGATGTCATTCGGTGCTTTTCCGACTTATGGCAACTTTATATCTTGAAAATGGCTGGTCGTAGAGCAAAAGGACACAAATTTGGGTCTTGAGGGTACTTATTTAATGTATTTGGAGTACTTTTGAATGTTAAATCTTCAAGGTCAGAGGTTATTCGTACATGACATTGTCTGATTTTTCCGATTTCAAGAACTTTGTATCTCGAAAACTGCTGCTCATAGAGCAAACTGGACTAAAATGTGAGCTTATGTGTACTTAGTACGTATTGGGTATGTTTACTGTTGTTCAAGGCTATTTTGAGGTCATTGTGTTTAAGTAGATTTTCAACAACTTTGTATCCCGAAAATGGTTGGTCGTAGAACAAAACTGACCAAATTTGTCCCTTGGGGGTAAGTACTAAGTGTGTAGAAAGTACTTTTGACATTTAAATGTTTAAGGTGCTCGTGAGGTCACTCGGTGCATTTCTGATTTTCGACAGCCTTCTATCTCGAAAACGTCAAGTCATAGAGCGAAACTGACCAAAATTTGACTCTTAGGGGAACTTACTTAGTGTATACAGGGTACTCTTGACTGTTAAGTGAGTGTTCAAGGTCAGTCTGAGGTCACTCAGTCTATTTTTTATTATTGACAGGGTTACATAGGCACCTCGGCTACACAGTTACTTAGCAGGTGCTACATGGCCGTCAGGTCTAACCTATGTTTTCTATCTAGAAAGTGACCAAACAGTGCGTCAATACTTCTGGGCCTCTTGTTTATTTAGTCCATATCAGCTTCCATACCTCGTGTGCTGATGAGAGCTCAAGTGCCGCAGTTTGACTCTTTTTGCAGGTTCAATGAGCGTATCTTTGCACCTTCTTTCCAATGTGACAAAAGGTTTATTCAAGCGGGCTATATGCCAAAGCGGCGCTAGCCTCCTCATACCAGTAAACCGCCAACGTGCTCTTCGCAACTTGAAAGGAAGCATTCTAAAAAATCTTGGTACGTTTCTCTGCGGGCTATTTATTTGTCAAATAATATGCAAAAACAAGTGTAATATAAACAGTTGATATTAACGCCACAACTACACTCTACATGCCAAAGTATGAGTCTGTACTCGCTTGCTCTCCCTCCATTACTTACACGCGAATGTATGCTCCATACATGTATATAAACTAGCAAATGTTATTGACAAGAATCAGCTCCCGTATGACGCAGTGTTAAACGAAGAATGTATTTAAGTCAACTCTACTGTCAAAACACTTACAAATAACATCTGTATTTACTTCCATATAGGTTGGGAGGCCAAAGAAACAGGAGATATTGTCAAGTTCCTAAAGAGCAAAACATCCGAGGAACTAAAAACAGCCACTGCGATGGCCACTTGTTCTGTTGTTGGAGACGATGATACCATTTGCATCAACCCCAAAGACAATTACCTGAGCGGGCAAGTCCAAGACGTGGAACTACTGCTCGGGTTCAATGCAGACGAGGGTTACATGTTCTTCCCTTATTTTGGAGCACCCGATTTTCAGGTGAAGACAAAGAAGGCTGCAGAAAAGATGGTACAAGATTGCCTACTGGCCCTGGGCTTTCCTTCCACCACAGCAGAAAAAGCGGTTGCGATGGCATCCCCTCTCTATTTTGACCAGTGTGGAGATGACACAGAAAAGCTTACACAAGCCTTAAGTGAGCTTCTGGGCCACATAATCATAGAACCGTCCGTTCTCTGGACTGCTAAACACCATTCACGTGAGTTCCAATGGTGACATACCATGGCAAGAAAGGCAAGATGATATTATTGTATTTTCATTGTCTGATTGTTGTTAGCACCAGGTCCCATAAAAATACCCGGCGATTTACTAAGATAATATAAGATAAGATAAACTTTTACTTAACGTCGGTACTACAGTAACAAGTAACATTAGCACAAAGTGCTATTTATCGACACGACTTTTTGAGTATGGAATGTTGATGTATGAAGTTATGTACAAAATGAGACCAATGCGAGATGAGAGATGATTGACATTATGACATTAAAATACATTATACGACCGTCCTGCGGCGTCTAGACAACATTTCTTACATAATGTAAATTGCAAATATAATCCTAAATTAACGTTAAACTGCATAAAACACAAGCTTGGCAGTTACATGGGGAGCCATTCCACGTAGAGATAAACCGTTTAAAATATTTCAGTGAACAACACGGTTTAAAATGATGTGGTAGAATGTTCCACGTACAGTCTTGCTCCCTCATATCGAAAACTTCTCTGGCCGTA
>JAAUYG010077148.1_pt1 | contig 10084 bp, 5 predicted proteins | sample 7278091 | NCBI WGS metagenome assembly JAAUYG01 (sample SAMN14350201, study PRJNA611818) | marine sediment metagenome | isolation source: surface marine sediment (0.6m) | place: French Polynesia: Moorea | collected 2018-08
ACTGTTTGCAGTTCTGTTTGCTATGTGCTGGCAGCTACCTTGTAATAGAATATCATATGGTGACAGGAGTCCACCTGGGGTCAAGACCCCAGCATAAGGTCCATCATAAGCAATCACTTCATCGTGTCCTTGCAAACTGCAGTCGTGAAATGGGAAGTGAATAGACACCTGGTCTACCTGTATGCTAGGCGCCATTCTATAAGGAGAACTTGGTCTTGTAAGAAAATAGGCAAAAACCTCATGTCCAGTGGCACCAGAAAATGGAACTTGGCCAGTAACTAAATGATAAGCATCACGATAGGTTGATGTTGTAAACTCAGTACATATAGGTGCGATATCTACTATTTCCACAACATTTTCATTAGAAACCACAACCTGCTTTACAGTCCTTTGCTGAAGTGGAGGGTGCATGCCCTGAAAATGTAAACGGAGGTGGGAATCCTGTGCGAATCTTTGATAGTGCATATGTATCCCAGCGACGTTACTGGGAATCAAAACGTTCCGTTGTTGAGAGAGTCCACAGAATTGAAGACATGTCAAATAGTTGCTGGTAGTATTTTGAAAATAGCCAATAGTTACTCTGTCATATATACAGCCGATGGTCTCATGATATGATGAATAATGTAGCACAGAAACATTGATGCTTAGTGGTTTTGGAACAGATATGTGTAAGCTGTAAAATCCTGCTGCATATCCTGTATGCCGAACTACAAGATCCACATATCCACACAAAGCCAGTATCATTTGCATCGGAGCTAGACGAGGCAATGGCTTTGTATAGACCTTAAGCCGCCTGTAATAATCACGTCTTCGATTTTCTCCATAAGATGATAGCCTGGTTGGCTGCGTTAATACTGTCGTTCTCTCGGTGAAATACTGAGGTAATACTGCAGTATACGGGTATTTAATGTTGCCCTGCTGTTGTTGTGAAAATACAAGATTATGAAGCTCACACCAATTAATATGATGTAACGTCAGTCTGTATAGGTCTCGAAGAGAATTTGTCAGAGAAGGTGGCTGTTCTGCTATTTGCCTCTGCAAGTTGGTATGGTATGGTGCAAGTGCATAATATATCCAGTCTTTCATCTTTGGCATGCGAGGTCTATGAATTAAAGGATGAATGAAGGTCACGCATGTTGACAAAATAAACCACGAATATACACAAGAGAGGTTCATGTTTATCCCTGGTTGAAATATTCAGAGACAATGTTTCATCGAATACTTGTTTCAAGTGGGACGAAACAAATACATCTTCACGCTGTACATCATTCCTCTCTGACGATATCCATCTCAATCAGTTCATTCAAACTGCAGGTTGCGTTTTTTTTTTCAAATGATCTTGTTGATAGGTCAGCTTTCAATTTGAAAAATAAGATGAAGCAAATTCTACCTTAAAAACTACTGGTATACGTCAAGACCGTTGGCAAACGTCCTTTTTGCTTTCCTATTTTTATCTATCTATTGGATCGGCACTAATTCTATACCAGGGAGCCGTTCCTAGACATATTGAGTCCAAACGGAAGATAAGCATTTAACAGGCGATGGCTACCAAGAGGAGCGTTGAAGGTAAATTCATATCTAAAGCAGTTGATACTGATATTAATTTTGTATTCAAGACGGGGCACGGTGTCATCAGCATCAAATTTCAAAAACTTGATACGACCCATAACAATCAGCACTGGATTTCATTAATAGAGTTGGCAGTCTATAGTAAAACATAATACCAATCAGCAAACCCAAACCCACATATTTTATGCTGGCTCTAGTTCATACAAATTATAGTCCATGTTAAAAGTTACGATCTATCAAATGTGGTAATAGATAAAGCTTTAAGAATATTGTACTTATGCCAGGTAATGGTGTTCTACAACATTTGCAAATCAACTTTTCTAAATAAAATCCTTAAGCTTAAAACGTATTTTGCTTCTTGTATATCTGCGCATCAGAAACATGCCTGCATGTAAAAAGTTAAACATGCCCACGTCAGGTTCAGCCCTATGTGAAGGATTATTTCTCGCCGAAATTCCCCCTTTCCCTTTTTTGCTGCTGTGAAGAATGCCTGCGAAAAATGTCTGCAACTGGACACACCATGATAAGTTCTTATTATTGCTCGAGTGTGGTGTGTGCGCTGAATGTTTTCATCACTTTGAATATTCTTTTCACATCTTTTTCCCTGCAATGTACATTCCTATCCTCTGATGTAAGACATATGGGGCTAATAGCCTTGTAGACACTTATTTGGGAACAACATCGTTTTGGCAGCCCCGTATAGAGAGCTGCCAGTGCAGGCAACGCAGGGTTGTCTTCCGCATCACGTACAATACCATATACAATGGAGATTCATTTTTATGCTGCAGGACACTGATTTACACTTATAAACTACCAGGAATATTTTTATTGCATGTATTGACAGGATAAGTTTCCAGTGAGCATACATTTTCTATCATTTTATATCTACCTCTTTCTTCTTTATCAGTATCCAATGAAGCAATAATACCTCGTTTTTGTTTTGGTTTGTTGAAGATTTATGATGATAGACAGAAGAGCAAAGATACATGTACATTGAAAAATATTAGAGACTACACATGTAGTAAGCAGTCTATACATTTTATCAATCTGTATTCAAATCTTGATAGAGGAGAAAAAATTTATATGCTAGAGATAAAATAGTCTTTAATACGTCACCATGAGGTTGCAGGACGCAGAACAAGACAGGAGAATCCCTTACGGAGCCCCTAAAGGGACATGGTAAAAAAAAATTCGGAAACTTTTTATGTGCGCACGTAATACCTTTCACGTGCGCCCGTAATAACATTACGTGCACACGTAAAAACTATTACGTGCTCAAGTAATAACTTCACGTGCTCACGTAATAAGTATTACGTGCTCACATAATAACTTTACGTGCGCACGTAATAACTATTACGTGCTCACGTAATAACTTTCACGTGCGCACGTAATAACTTCACGTGCGCACGTGATAGCTACAAGGTTTGCAGGTAGCCACTACCAGGATAAGGAATGGTTAGTCATAGGATATAGAACTGTGTTTTAAGAAGATCTAAGCTAAACCTTGGCCTGTATTTCTTGATATCCGATGAAGTAAGTATGCGGTATTGTTTTTGGTGTGCATTCTTTCTTTTCATGAGGAGTGTATAGTTAAAATAAATAACAAATCGAGAATTACAGTAACGGAGGAGTGTATGACTTCGTTTACGGCTGTTGTGTGGCACAATCGTGTGCGCCGGGTTGGGATGTGGTCGGTTAAACGTGTCCACCAAACAACCTGTTAATTGATTTAGTGTACTGGATATAATGGTACTGTATCAGACAGTTTAACATATAAAACTTTACCTATTATCCCTGATTAATAAGACAAAATTTATCTCAATTCAATCGACCTCAGATTTTATTAGTTTTTAGCTCTGCTTTGTGCTACTGCACAACATCACACGCGGGCGTCCGTCGTTCGTCCGTCCGTCGTCCGTCCGTCAGTTCGTAGGCATCATCTTGTCGGAAGCCGTCAAGTGGATTGATACCAAATTTAAATTTTGGTGACATATACCAATTATATACCATATCTCCAGACCATTTAAGCTCAGTCTGCTTGAATATGTCAGCAAAGCTCATGAAATCGAAATTCGTCCGTCGTCCGTCCGTCAATCTGTGGCATCAATTATCTCTGAACCTATTCCAAGGATTGCCTTCAAATTTTGGTTTTTGCTTTGACTGGGCCATGTCATTTTTTTTTTTTCGTTTTCGTTAACATGGGACCCTATGAGAGCCAAAGTTTCAAAACGCTACACCTCCATCAAATCACTTTTGAATTTTTTCAATTTTTTTCTGAATTATATTCTCAGTGGTCCTCACATAAGTACTGTTTTGCATTGTTGAAATTTTTGAGTTTACGATTTTTCACATTTTTTTTTGTTTTCGTTAACATGGGACCCGATTGGAGCCAAAACGTCAAAATGCCACTCCTACCTCAATTCACTTTCGAATCTTTTCAAACCTTTCCCGAAATTTTGAGTTTTTGATTTTTAACGAATTTTTGAAATTCACTATTATACCCTATGAGGAAACCAAAAACATCCGTTAACTGGAGCAACTGCAGAACGAAACGGAGTGAAATTTGTGTCCCCGGGGTAAGTGTTCAGTGTATACAGGCAACGTTGGACACTTAAGTGGTTAAGGTCACTCGGGGGTCATTCGGTGCATTTCCGGTTTTCGACAACATCATATCTCAGTGAATGTTCAGTGTATACAGGGTACTTTTGATTGTTAAGTGCTTGGGGTCATCTGAGGTTCATTCGGTGCCTTTCTGATTTCCACAATCCTATATCTTGAAAACTGGTGGTCGTAGAGTGAAATGGAATGAAATTTGTGTCTCAGGGGTGAGAATTCAGTGCATACAGGGTACTTTTGACAGTTAAGTGCTTAAGATCATTCTGGGGTCATTCGGTGCTTTTCCAAATTTGGACAACCGTGTATCTCGAAAACGGCTGGTCATAGAAACGGATTGATATTTGGGGCTCGAAGGTGAGTATTTAGTGTATGCGGGATACGTGTGAAGTTAAATGCTTCAAGTAATTCCAGCGCCATTTGGTGTATTTCCAATTTTCAACAACCTTATGTCTGGACACTGGCAGGTCTTAGAGCGAAACATACACCTAAATCTGAATGTTAACCAGTTTTATGAGGTTATTGTCTGCCATCTTCACAGGCAGAGCGCCAAAGCCTCTGGGCTTAGTTTTATTTTCTTTTTCTTTTTTTTATTTTTTTTAAATTTTAAATTTTTGATTTTTTACATTTTTTTTTTGTTTTCGTTAAATGGGACCATATGGGAGACAAAATTTCAAACGACATTTCCTCTCAAAGTACACATCAGATTCACTCCAAAAATCATGCATACTCATAGGAAGGGTCTCTACCAAAGGGGGTGTGGTGTGTTTAACATGAAGTAGTCAATGGGGAATTATAAAATAATATGTTTGAAACGGCTGGCCGTAGAGCGAAACGGACCACAATTTGAGGCTCATGGGTAAGTATTTGATATCTACAGGGTACTTTTGACTGTTAAGTGTTAAATGTCAGTTTGGGGTTATTTGGTGCATTTCCAGTTTTTGACGACCTTGTATCTACTTTTGACTTAAAATTTCAGGGATCTTAGTACTGCTGAGTTGAAATGTTACTGGTATTGTTTTAACTAGCAAGTGACCAAGCAGAGCGTCAAGGTCCCTGGGCCTCCTGTCTTTGGTGTGAGCCAATAGAGGTTAAGTATCAATTGTTTGTAATATATTGTATGCCACTTTATATGGTTCACAATTGTGAGACTTTGATTCAAATGATTGTGACATTTTTTACACAGCATGGCATAAAACAATTCAAAAATTATTATTCCTCCCACTGAGAACTCACTGTAACATAAAATGTACTTTCCAGCACTGTGGACTGTCCGGAGGTAGACTTGTAACTGCACAGATTTTTTAAAATTTGCTCACAGTGCAATATATAGTTCAAATATATGTCTCAACGTGCTCCAGGTTGGCCTTGGAAGGAAGTGCTTCAACATTCTGCAGAAACATTTATAGGGCTCCACATGGGTAAAAAACGAAGTGTGACATGGCCACTTTAAAAGTAAATCCGACGTGGCCGGTTATAAAAACTGTAAAAACTGACGTCAAGGTCTTATAAAAAGTGACATGGAGACAAACGGAAAAATAAAAAGTGAAGTGTGACATAGCATAAATTTGGACCCATGTGGAGCCCTATTCATGTCTCACAAATACCAGTTTGAAAGGGTACTAATGAAAGACTGTGTGTCCCAGTATTAATAATGTACATATAGGTGTGGACATAAGGATGCTGGCTGGTTCCATCACATACTTTATACTATGGTGAGAAGATCAAAGATTTCGGAGATGGGAACACGCAGAGATCGACTTAAACAACATCCACAATATAATCAACGAACTGTGCTGTAATTAGAGCTGCCATCAAGGTGCATGCTTTAACACTATCTGTGATCTGATGAGCACAATGCTGCATGTATATAAGTTTTTTTCTGTTTTTCTTCGAATGTACTTGTGTTTGCTGTACCAAGTGTACAAAATAAATATATATATATAAAGATTATTCCCCAACTTGGTTGTGTCATAAATACAGTAGTAAACAGCACAAACAGCCAAATATTACAATATTTATTATTCTTTCAACTATGGTATGTGCAAGTACTGCTTTACAAATAATACTTCAAAATGTAAACTATTCATCTATTTAATACCAAACACTAGAACTGTGTGACTCGTGTTTCATAGACTGTAACATTCTTGCGACAATCGCAAAGCATTCCATGATTTTTACCTTTTTTTTTACCCAATTACAGCATTTCTCATATGAATGGCAAACTATCACTCCAATACATGTACGTAACATCTAAAATGTATACAATGTCATGATATGATCAGCTTTAGTGACATATATAATCTGTTGAACATGATTAGGATACAGCCAATAGTGGAGCACGGATGGCAGGAATGCTGAAGACATCTTGGCAAGTAAAAGTTAATATAACATGATCAACATACAAAGTACAAATACACATAGCATTTTACACATGTATATCAAAAGAATGCACTTGTACCTATGTATAAATTGTATACTTATCAACAGCAAATTGCCAATATACATATATTACTGCATAATGATTATTCTACCCAGTGTGTGTTACATGCATTAAATGCGTTTTCAAATATATAGTTTACATTCATGACTAGCATAATTTACCATGTATAAGTCAGTTGTTGATTTTTTCTCGACTATAACAAATATATGCACAAATTTCAGTTATAGCTTACTCTGAAGTACATGTTTACCTGGTCGTCCCTCTTTAATAGCCTCTTTACTGTTAAAACAAAGTACCTGTATTGAAGTTGGTTTGACAAGCCTTTGACAAGTGCATTTGTATTTACCATGCAATTTATGAATGCCATTCCATCATTTACCAGACCGTCCAATCACAATTCACCTCATGGAACATGTAGAACAAATCTAGTTCCCTTTGTTTTAAACTGATGGATATAAGTTGCATACACCTTGATGACCCCTTGCAGGGTTAGAAATACAAATGTACTCTCAGCAGACTCAGGAACTGACAGGCTCTCAGGATGACTAAGTCTGCACATTTGTAGTTTGCCAAGACGTTAATCTGCTGTTGTTTTGCAGTAAATTAGCTCACTTTTAAAAACAAATTTATCTTTGAGCCATTTGGCTACAGGTTAGGAACACTTGAAGAAAATGTTACGCCTCGTCATAATTCTTGACCATCACTAATTTTTATCCAGCACTGTACAGTACAGTACACTAAGCCGAAGGCAGTTTTACCACCCATCCTACGAATTTTCTCTCAACTGTTGATCAAACTGATACTCTCCCAGTCCGGGGCTGACACGCTTCAAATTAGCAACCATGTCAGATATCATTTTGATGGACTCTACTTGCTCGTTCAGAAACTCCCCTGAAAAAGTGGAAATTAAATATTGGTGTCAACAAATAGCAAGACTACTGACTTATCAGTCCCTATTACTCCCTAATATAAGTACCCAAAGGAATGTAGAACTGAGCACAATCTATCAAAAGCAGCAGCATAGTTGTCATATTATGCTAGGTACAGTAATCTGCGTCCTCCAGTATCTTAAAAGAGTTTAAGCACTTCAAGGCCATAGCAGCATTCAGTGTATCCAGTTACGTGAATAGGGACTAATGTTACAATAATAATTGTGTACTGCGCCAGAGTAGTATCGACAATACATGTATTGTAATGTCCATTTACAATCTCATGTACCCAATAATTCTGTCAATATTAGTCAATAATGCTCGTCTAACCAGACTTTGCCTAAATGACTGCAGCCAAAAATTTATGTATAACTTATATACAAAATATTCTTGGTAAGAAATCCGTACCTTCAATAAAATCTGTCATATGAGCATCTCCATGGTTAGACGCCACAGAGTGCAAATCCAGCAGAGATTGGTTGACATTTTTTTCTAGCTCCAGTGCAGCCTGCATTGCTTCCAATCCACTGCCCCATTCATCCCGCGAGGGTTTCTGGATGTCTTGAAGAACAATTCTCCCTCCTCTTTGATTCTGATAGCGCATCAACTGTCGAAAGAAAGAATACAAACCTTTAATTTAAAGATTAGCCCACCGACTTGTCCTTTCCAACAATTTGTCACTTGCCTTCAGGGCTGGGGTGACTATGATTATGGTTACACAGTTTAGCAAAGTAATCCAACATGATTACATGACAAAAGTATTCCATTACAATTACTATTACAATGAAATTAACCAACTTTTTTTAAATCATACATTTAATATATTCTAACCTATAGAATCATGGTGTTTTGTTTTTTTATTTTGTTAAACAGAAATTTGCTACAGCATTTCCAAAAACCAATGGACGTTTGTATTATAACAAAAAGTATAGTCTTCTGGTCCATGTACTACTAATATTACCAACACAGTTCATTGTCCTGCTGCACATTATTTAGTAATTTGCAGAAAAACATGGACACATCAATGCAGCCTTGTGAAACAAGAGGCCCATGGACCTTGACGCTCTGTTTGAGAATCAACCTGGCCATTTGCCAAAGTTTCAGAAGTTGCACAATGTTGCACATATACTCCCTCTCTACCCAAGGGGTCGAAATTGAGCTTATTTTCACTCTACGGACAGCAGTTTCTGGGATACGAGCCGATTTTCAAAATTTGCCATATTTGGCCTTGAAACATGGCAACTGAACAAAATGCCAGAAGTTGCACATATACTCCCTTTCTACCCCAGGGGGTCGAAATTGGGCTTATTTTTGCTCTGCCTGCAGCGGTTTCCGACATCACTGAACATACGAACAGATTTTCAAAATTGCCATATTTGGTCATGAAACTTAGCCATTGGCAAAAGTTCCAGAAATTGCAAAAAATGGTCTGGTGGATAGCTACCTTTCCACAAAAAGAGGAGAGAGAGAGAGAAAGGTGTGCAAACAACAATGGTCTTATTCACGGCAAGAACAAGTGAAGAAAAGTTTCAGAGAAAACGCATTTTGCGGATGGACGATGGACAGATGCCTGCGCCACAGAATTAGCTCTGCTGACACAGTCAAGCACAGGTAATAATTCAGCTTGCTATCCATGAACTGTGACAGCTATGGTGACAGACCTTCAGGGGTGCACATGAGTCTATACAATATGGGCCGAATTGAGTTTTTTTAAACAGAAAACTACGAATCACAGATCATTATTTAACCCCCCCCCCCCCCTATAAAGCATATATGAACATTTAACATCCATGGTGAGTTACAGACCTATGGGCTGGCTCACGAATCGGCAGTTAACAGGGGCACCAAATCGCTCTATACTGAGTGCAGATCGTGACTCGCAAGATAAAAATTTGGTCGGTTCACTGGATCGATTTCCCAAAACTTTAGTGGAGCCATCGGTCGTAAACTAGTAAACAGGTAAAGGGTCGTTCACGGCCAAGCGTCAAGCAGTCACCTGCAAATACCCTTTTATCGCCCACACAAACACTTCATTCTGCCGAGTTACATTAACATAAAAGGTAAGACTTGGTTGAAACGAAATCTACACTGGATCCATTATGACCTAAATAATTACTTTTTCTGCATGTTCCCTTTCGTCATCAGAAGATTTCTTGAAAAACTTGCTAAATCCATGAAGGGCAATATCATCCCTGTCAAAATAAAACGCCATGCTTTGGTAGGAATAACTAGCATATAGTTCCAGATTTATTTGTTTATTTGTGCTTGCTTCGGATTCTTGGTGATAATTTTGCCGCACTAAAGATGCCATATTTTGATCTATTTTGTTTTCAATTCACCAAAGGGCGAGACATTTGACATTTGAGAAGAAAGATAAGTGTTGCACGCTATTAAATAATTTGATAACGTGTAACGTGACGCACATGACTCAAGCGTTCACTCAAAACCGCCCTGGGGGAGACCTGCCCTGGGGGCGCCTACGTACTTTCAGTGACGTCACTATAATGTGCTTTTATTGTGCGGGCCTTTC
>JAAUYG010102014.1_pt1 | contig 10083 bp, 9 predicted proteins | sample 7278091 | NCBI WGS metagenome assembly JAAUYG01 (sample SAMN14350201, study PRJNA611818) | marine sediment metagenome | isolation source: surface marine sediment (0.6m) | place: French Polynesia: Moorea | collected 2018-08
AAACTTCCGTGAGATAACTGTACGCTCAAGTGTGTGCCCCATTGATACATTTTGTTCTCAAGAGAAAGATGCCTCACGCTGAGGAGCGTGTATTGCGTTTGGGGAAACAAATGCTCACATGTACTGGCTAAACAAAAAAAAAATAGAGAGGGATATTTTGCCAGAGGTTCGACTCGCTAGTTTGCTCACTGGCCAGTGATGGCTTTTTTATCTGCAGAGTAATGCTATGGCTGTGGGCGTAAGGTAGATAGTGTGTGACAATAATTTTTGCCAGGACAGTAAATGGTATGCAAATGGTGCGACAGGGCCTGCTAGTCATACCTGTGACTATGGGTGGACCTTTCGCTGACCAATATACAAGATCCATAGATCCAAAACATTAGACGACGTCGACGCAAAATAAGCTTAAATATCTCAAGACACTTTTCAGGCCACATGGTAGTTGCCAATTTAAAGTTTTAAATACATACCAAGGATTCAGATATTTGGGGGGAGGCGGTGTTTGGGGGGGGGGGGGGGGGACCCGGTAACGCCGAAGACCAGGGATAAAAAGATCTGCCACATAAGTGTGTAAAACTTGGCATCGAATACTAGTCAGGGCTACAGGTTTTGGACGGGGTAAGGCAATGAAACTCTAATGAGCGTCTGAAACACGACGAAAGGTGTACATCGCTAGATGTACAGTGTGCTGTATTTGTGTGAACGTGATCGAAGATAACTCTTTAATGTTTGAATCAGAATTTCACGTGTATGTATGGTGTTTGTAGACAGCTTTATATGGGTGGAGCAGAAGCAGAAGCATTTGAAAGCCGTTTGTGCTACAGATATGTGTGATACAAATTCAGATGTGTGATACAAATTAAATTTTTAATGTGTATGTTGTGGATATGATTGGTCTAAACGGATACTGCTAAAATTATTTTTATTTTTCTTTATTATTAATAAATACCCATACAAATATATGGCCAGACTCGAGGAGGTTTTTTATTTTTATTTTAATACGAGAAGAGTATGATGTAGCCTATATGTAGCCTGGATGAGCCTATAGATTTCCTATTGTTTTGCAATATTTGTTTCCTTTAAACCAAGATACTTAGAAACAATGGTTACCAATATCGCTGAACCGAAAAGAAATGTGTGCTTCAGCGAACGTAGATCATGTAGTCTACAGCAAAGAAGCATTAACTCGGTGGCTGAAAATTCTGAAAGAATTTCTGCTATCGCCGAGACGACGCTTCAAGGGCACAAAAGAATGAAGCTTTACAGGTGCCAAAGATATCTCTCCCTTTCGGCTAGTCGACCGCCGATTCTCTGGGCTGTTTCACCGGGAGTCCAAGCTATCATCCACCAGCAAAGCACGGGACACGACTGGTATTACTGTGAGTTTTCCCGGCAATCGAACTCGGTTTGGGGCCTAAAAGAGATCGCTCAATAATTCATGCACGAATCCGGAGGCGAATGGCCCTAATGTGGCATTAATGGCGCGCGCATGGTAAAGGGAAAAAATCAAGAACATTATGTAAAAGTTCCTCTTCACGTTACGGGATGATACAGCTCGTAAATCAAATCAAACTTCTGATTACGATAATGTACATCCGATGACGGACGATAATACACTAGAAATGGGAACGCTAGATTTGGTGTGCCCATGTTTATTATAGTCAAATGAAGTATGTCACTGCTATAATGCGACATCATTCCGTACGATCGCGTTCTGAGTACAGTCGAACCTTCTCGAAGGATCACATGCACATAAAGACCATCAGGTTATAATGCGCACATTTTGAATATCCTCAAGATAATTGTTCAACATTACTGAGGCTATATAACGACCGTCTGCATATAAGAACCACATTTGTTTTTTGTTCTAGTGGTGGTCTGTATATACAGAGCCCGCTGTAGGAAATGGAGGTATTAACTGTACCTGTATATATGCACTTGGTGTAACTGAGGGGGGGGGGGGGGTAGGACTGTTGTGACAATCCTGATCACACGAAAGACTGACCTCAAGAAATGCTTACAGCGGCTATTTCGAGAGGTTGCTCACAAATTTATTATATAAATTGATTTAAAATATACATTTAAAATACATTGCAATATGAAATGTATAATTCGCAACAAATAAGAACTCTTGCACAATGTATTTAAATATATGCAGAAAAATATAGAACGTTTCAATATGAAGGTCCCATTCCCATCAAAGACTGATGAAAGTGGCGACTTTTGTGAAGAGACTGTTATCTGACAGAATTCAGGGAAGTTATGGCATATATTCTGAAATAAGAAACGAAGAACCTAAATTTCAGGATTTAACATTCACTTTTGCCATATTAAAGGAAATACTCTCAACACGCTTTTCGACCTGCCTCAATATCTCCAGCAGAATCTCATTAAAACTATCGGTAGCTTAGGTACATGTACAAATGTACCTTAAGAAAAAAAAACTTCACAAAAGTCAAGACCGAAGAAATGTCATTATTTGATGTCATATTGACAGGGAGATGTGAAAGATTTTAATTCTTAACCATTTATCAATGCCGCTTGCCGGGTTTCCCGGTGACCCCAGGAGAGCAGGCCATTTGTAGGTACCCCGTCTGTGACCCAGAGGAAGCAGCCTGCATTAGCTAATGTCAACGCCCATGTCCTGGCTGCAAAATTGCTTGTTTGAACACATTCCAGCCTCATCATTATGTTATCTGACACACTGACGGCAAACAAACTGATGTCTCCCCAGGTTTCGGAATTTTTTGCCCCAAAGAAGGAAGCCCCGCGTGGTTTGTAAATGTCAATGCCCCCCCCCCCTCCCACCTCCCCCCACAAAGTGCGTCTCTAATTAATCATTGTCACCGTGGCTCCACGCGACATAGATCTTGTCAATAAGTCTGTGCCACGGAGGCCGACCTGTCGTAGGGGACCGAAAATTACATGTCCTGAAATTTCGGTTCCAGAGGGAAAAAAAAACCAGGATAACGACCCTAACCAACGGGTCCCATTTTGGCGTAGATTCCGTAGGAAATTACTTTCACTCTCTGAATATATAGGGAATTACATCGGTCGATAACATCCAGACATAAAAGTGGAATTGCGTTTCTCGTACCCCGCCCGTCCGACAGATGCACAAATAAGACGGAAATATTTGTAGTCACCATTATATTCATGATGTTAATTCTTAATATTAATTAAGATATCCGTAAATTAAATTTGCGGATTAACCTAATAATATATAAAAGGTTAGCAAAATAGTCTTTATATGGTTCGATTATTCTAGTCAGTGACCCACAAGTTACATTCCTACGTACCACATTTTTAATCCAAAGCGCCGTGTCCAATTGGATATATATATATATATTTTTTTTTTGGGGGGGGGCGTGCCCTGGCACTATATGTTATTGGTTGTCAATGGCTTTGAGCTGATTTAATCTGATATGACCAGGTGCTGCGAGTGTGTAATGCATTATGAGATAAGACAAAATGTATTTTAGCGTCGGGTTGTGGTGCAACAATAACATTAGCAGAGAGACTATTTACCAATACGACAAAGGCATTGATCTTTCGGAGCACATTAGTGCACTGAACTTGTTAGTCTCTCGGGACACATTATGCATGAAGTGGAGGTTTGAAATACTGCAGCGTCTCCCAATGGTGCCGAACTTTAGATGCCATCCCGCCAGCCGTCGCCAGCTTGAAACATTGATGACACTCGCGGGGTTGGCTGGTGTGGTGGGGGCAGGGATGAGAGTGACTGCTGGTGAAGACGGAGAGGACCTTCTTCTGTCGTCTGCTTCCTGCCAAGGGGTCAGACGACTTAAATTGTTTGGCACCCAAAGGCCCTTCAAAGAGCATATTCGCTTCATGCCGACACATAGATCACTCCTACGTGGACCGAGGTGTTTCAGTGGGCTAGCACTATAAAGACTGGCCGCAGGTCGGACTAGTACAAGACGGGTCCAATACATAAACACCAACTTGCAGTCGGTGATATGACCATGAGTGGTTGAAAGCCGACTATAAGCCTGATTCATCCATCCATCCATAAATGGCTGAATATTCATGAGCTACAGAGATGCTAGTCCACGGCCACAAGATTTCAGAGCTACCTAGCCCGAAGGCGAACCCAGGACACCTCAGCCCATTCTCCAAAACAAGCAGGTTCTGGGAATCTAAGGTGAAATTTAGTGCTTAGCGCGTCCGAGTACGATCCATGTAGTAAGGACCAACCAGTGCAACATAAACAAGGGTACACAGTACAGGGCATAGAGTAAGAGCCCATAACAATATGTTACGTTGCAGTCTATTGGTGGATTTTGCTTCATGCAGTCCCTGTTTCGTTTCTCTGAATGTGATGAATGGACAACTGATTTCGTGGTATTTGTCTTTTTCTGTTAGATATCAAATGTTGATATTAATTATTGATTTTTTGTAAAATACATGATTCTATGTATCATGTTGTGACATAATTTTTCTCTCTATTGCAATTGCCTGAAACAAGATCGGTGAAATATTCAATGTCTATATATGTCTGGAATGTGATAAATGACCTATTTGTGTAAGCGCAAGAAAAATGTGTGCAACATAGTTGAAAATAAATGGTGAAAATGCACGTCCTGTAACATCCATTAATGTACTGTTGGGAACATATGCACCCTTTGTTAATTAATATCCTACTATCAGCATAATGCACTGTAGTGATGGGGCACTGGCGTATGGGGTGTATAATTTGCGATATGATGATCCAAATGCTGGAATTTCCCACAGTCAATCATCCACAAGGAGAATACTCGTAATCGGTAATATGCTAAACATTAAATTACTGTGGAAACTACTGTGAACAAGAGAGTACGGAAACCAACATGACTTGAACATAAATGCAAACTACTTTTATGTCCTCTATCCAACCCACATGTAACACATGAATCCTAACGTAAAACCTTGTTAATCAATTCATGCCCTAAATGCTAATTAATATGTGTGTATAACACATTCTCTCATAATAATGCTAAAGTGGAAGATGTGTCCTATCCTTGCCATGTGAAATAAAATGGGCTCCATATCAATGCTATTTTCATACCCTACCCAATGATTGTACATGAAACATACACCTACCCTGTCCTGGGTGTATGAAGTGATCAACTGTAGAAGTTTCAAGCAGCCAAGCAACACTGATATTGTCCCAAACTGTTGATTCACATAATGCACATTGATATGATTGTGATACACTAGCAATGTAGCCAAGGTAACACCATGTTGCACACAATACATATATAAGATGCAAATATGGGCCAAAAGGAATTGCGTTCAAATCAAGGAGCGACATGTTTATGTACCAACAACATGAGACTACTCAATTGTTGTCTGGTGTAGCACCCGTGTATCAACTATGTATACATCCATAACGTAAGTTGGATGCCAATACTGCTTCATAAAGCTGGAGCAAAACTGCTTCATCACCACCCCAATCTTAGTGGGCACGTAGAATATCAATGTCTTCACGACTCGACTTTCGGTTTTACATACTTTGTGTCTGTGAGGAAGGTCAATTTATGGTCAATTTGTTTAAGTAAGCTCAAAAAGATTTGTTTCCTACAATACAGGGGTTCTGTCCCGGATAATATCAAGTTCAGGATCCTAATGTACACGCCATAGTTGACAGAAATGTACAGAGACTGTTTTCCTAAGACCTCTTCTCATCGGGCCAACTTGGACTGTGCTGAGAGGTTGTTGAAGGTGCCGTGTAACAGTGACCATAGACTTTTATCTGTAACAGATCGATCTCATGGAATGAATACGTTCCAATATACCATTTTACAGTTCAACATATAGTCATGTATGCCTGTCAACAATAATCTGGTGCTATACTACAACAGCAAGCAAAATACACAGGTTGTGTAGAAAATAAAAGGCCCCCAATTGCTTTCCTTGCTTAATGCCTGGTGCTGCCCTAAACAAACTGTATAGAGTTGCATGACGCACTCGGTGAGGACATGTTAACACTATATATACATACCTAATAGATAGTCCTCAGTGTTAATGTGTCAAAAATAACTGAATTAACAGGATCGAATATAGCATGTCGCTTTCGTATCCACCCATGCGTTACCAAACAATTCCTCCTCGGTTCCAGCCATCCTATTCCAACTCTCTTCTGTCATTCTCGTGCATCCCTTACACCACCATGTGTCACACAAGTCACACATAATCTATTCACTGGCCTTCCTAACACCACCACATTTATCACATGGAAATTCTTTTTCTTTCTTTTTTTTTTTTTTTGCCCCTCCCTACCCTGTGCCCTCACCCCCCCCCACACACTTCCAGGATGATATCCCTTTCCTTTTCCTTTTGGTACATTTAGATGCGCCTGGCTGTCCCTCTCTGTCCTTAACCTTTTCTGCCTCATCTCCTTTTTCGGCTTTCTTTGCATCTATTTCTCTTTTATGGATTTGCGATGGGCTTTTTCTTTCTTTGGCAAATATACTTCTTTCATTTTCTGTCTTTGAATTTCCAAATCTACCCTTAGGCTACAATATTTGACAACGATGTTCTCAAATATGTCCTGACTTGTACCGCCATATGGAAAACGTACGATACATGTCTGATAAACTTATTCAAGATTCCCTCAACCCCCCCCCCCCCTCCATTCAGTTAAGATGTCGGCATCACTTGGATGGCTTGTTTCTTCTCTTCCAACGTGGCACTGCGAGTTTGGTCTAGGTCAGTTTTAAATATTTATCATTAACATTCGTTAACCCCCATACCTTTCTTTGTTCTTAGATACTGTTACAACTGTTTAAGTACAGCGATGCGCCTGTGTCCTCCATGGATTCCAGTAGTTTCAGTTTGATATGATGACATTTTCGATGACATTTGTTTTAGTATATACTTGCCCAGAATTGACGTTACTGTGATTTGTTAGGTCTTAAAAAGCCCTTCCAACCAAATATCGCAATTCTCTATTCTGTAAATAATCCTCTAAGGTATTCTTTGGTGATGTAATGGTGCTTTGTGCAGGAGTGGTCTGTGCCTTACATTTTGATTCCTGGTAAAAATTGGGCTTTAAACATTGTAACACTATTAGTGTGGCAAGACTCCTTTGACCTCCTGACGCTTCTGTGGTCTGGAACAACTGAAACACTGCTTCTGGTAATGTTTGCTCTGGAAATATTTGTGGACATTGCTTTCAAATCAACCACGGTTTGTTTCAAGAAACTGTGTTTGACCCATTCCATCTTTAACTAATCCCATAACATTGGTCATAAATGACTCTAGCAGGTCTTCACTTAACGCATTGTTTGGCGGTCAATCCAGGGTTCTGTGGTTGTTTTCTAATGTCATTTGTGGAAGTAGTACGATTGAAATTGGGAAGGGTGATATTATTATCGTATGAACCAGCGCCATTGTCTGCTTCATCTTTAAACACCAATTAGTCATCCCAGTTGACCCCTTCCAGTAACGATATTATTCCTGAGTTTAAGTGTTCATCTGTATCCGATTGTATATGGCTGTTTTGCCATGTAATGAAGTCCTGTACAAGAGTACATGGTTTAATGCCATGTATTTCAGGCCGAAATCCTATAGTGTTGGGATCATTACTCTGTCTGACTCGGCTACAAGCTACAGCTAGCATGCCAGGTTGTGGCATACCTTTGCAATGAACCATAACCGTGTGTAATGTTAAGCCTTGAGCCCTATGTACGGTAACGGCAAAGGCTAAACGTAGTGGAATTTGTGTTTTAGTAGCAATATTCTTTTTTGGTAGGATCATAAATGGAGAAAAAAGGTCGCCTAATATATGCCACCCTGCCATTGTCAAATTTTACTGTAACCCACCTAAGACATGTATCTATGTGTTGTCGTTGACTAGTTGGGTGCTCAGGTTGGCAATATGGATGACAGGACTTCCGACTTTCAACGTAAGTGTAGGTAATGCTGCTGACTTTTGCAGATATTTTTTCTGGCCTTCGTCGATTGACTGTGGTACATGTATATTTCCAGGTAGTTGGTCCAGACTGTCTAGGTTGTATTGTGATTTTTAACATCAATGTGTTGTGTTTACAAATACAGAGAGTTTCATTATCATCATGAACGTTTCTTTTATGCTGGAAGAAAAGCTTCTCGGCATGAGACACATTTCCATCTTGTACATGGGTTGGGACATCACTGCTTACCCGTGGGGTGGTTTTTCAGTGGGCTAGCACTATAAAGACTGGCCGCAGGTCGGACTAGTACAAGACGGGTCCAGTACACACACACCAACAACTTGCAGTCGGTAATATGACCATGAGTGGTTGAAAGCCGACTATAAGCCTGATTCATCCATCCATCCATCAAAAGACAACAATGAAATTTCATCAATAATCAGTGGTTCACGCGAGGTCACGCGTTCCCTATGAGAAAGGAAGGGTTAATTTCAATGTTGGACATCAGAACAACACAACACCTCAACATCAGAAAATTGACCATCTAAAGGCCCAAAAAGCACTGTGGACAATCTTTCCCCCTGACAAAGCTGATGCACTCATTCCAGTTGTTCCTGTGACCATCACATTCAAACCCTTATGCTCCAAAGCGTCAACTATCTCGATGCTCAAAATGCTTTTGTCTGTACCCGGAGCTCCCAAAATACAGCAGTTGTGTTCCTGGAGGGCTCTCTCCACAATCTGTTCTTGAAACGTATTCAACCTAGAATTAAACATATCATTTCCCTGTTCAAACTACACATTCGGTTGCGGTGCAACGACAAGTGACATAGATTTTTAAACCACGATTTCCAACTGGTTTAGCGATCTGCTTGGTCAATTACAACTACTGCTGCTACTGCTACTACTGCTGCTGCTGCTGCTACTACTACTACTACTACTACTGCTGCTGCAACTGCTACGACTGCGACTACTGACCACCACTGACCACTACCATTGAATAATAACAGTGACTCTTACTATTTCCACTACTAGTTCCAACTCTGGATATACTAGCACTTCGGTTATGGATAATATTGTTATTTATGAGAAGCCTAGTTAAGAACCTAATAACCTTAAAATACTTACCCCAAAGCCATCTGTCACGCATCCACACAATATGTAAATGTAGAGAAATCAACGGCCACTGAATAACAAGAAAATTCTAACCATGAATAATCAAGGTTTATTTACACGAACACATGTCTGACAGCACACTGGCATGAGAACCGATGACGTAAAAACAATATTTAAATTGGTGTTGGCAATGTTTCCGTTAATAATTTCGAATTACAACAATATGTAATAGGGAAACTGAACAATAACAATAAGTTGACAAATAGTAAGTAATTATTCTCCATATTTGTTTCTTTAGGGTACATGCCAAGTTGGACTATCTGAAGGGAAGCAGAACCCCTTGCACAGCCATATACACCAAATATGAAACTCGTGTTCGTTAGACTGGGGCAACGCCTTTAGGGCGCAAAACATTTGCTCGTGCTCTGAAAAATATTTTCCCACATGTACGGGTGGAGTCCATCATAGTGAAAGGGGACTGTTCTGTGTCCTTGCAACCTCAAATGTAAACAGATAACTGTGTCTGCACAAACATCGACACTGTCCCAGTTCATGAAGGTTTCTAAACCAGCGAAAGTATTCGAGAGTAAGGGAACCCCGAATTCAACTACATTTGCTATATCATTAATGCGATCTCCACCACAAAGGGGATGAATGTGTGTAGTGGCAGTGATATTCAAATGACATATATGGGGAAAACATCCCCTTGCCTGATGTAGGAGTGTCCCCACAGTATTTCCCACAAATTATCTGGCCGAAATTTTTGGCAATACGTCCATGTATAGGCTACAAAGTTTCCTCCCCTGTTCCTGGTGCCGAACCTGGCAGTTATCCCCCATGAAAAAAGAGAACAGCCGCCATTCCAGGACATGCATTGGTTTTTGTTTCCAACCCAGACAGGAAATACCTGTTTGAAATGCATAGCCATTAGTGGCACACTAGAGAAAGGTACACAGCAATGTGATGATACGCTGGTTTCTTCATCACAGAGTTTAGCCAAAGCAGGTTGCAGCCATAGTACTACCTTGTTGGTGAGTGACATGGCTGCCAA
>JAAUYG010128519.1_pt1 | contig 10083 bp, 8 predicted proteins | sample 7278091 | NCBI WGS metagenome assembly JAAUYG01 (sample SAMN14350201, study PRJNA611818) | marine sediment metagenome | isolation source: surface marine sediment (0.6m) | place: French Polynesia: Moorea | collected 2018-08
CAGGGAATATCATTTGATATACTCACCACAGGGGGGAAAAACGGGTGAATGTTGTAGCAGCTTTTATGTCACACATAAGCTTCGGCCAGTTCCAGTGTAAACATGCTATATGTGCTGAGATGTGCTTCGGATTCCATAGCGCCACCTAGGCCATACCAAATCAAGTCCTAAACCTCCAGACAGATTTGGCTGTAATGGCTGAAGTGACAGAGTATATCACATACTTATTTCTGTTTTGATGACTTTCGAAACATCTGATATATCCAATATATATTATTAAATTTTCAAACTTTAAATAGGAAGTTAACATTATAAACTAACAGTGTAATACATGTATTAAGAAGTACAAATTTATGATGTACAAGGAAGTGGTAAAAGTCAATGGATTTATATTGACAGAAAGAAATAGGTAAATCTGTGAGCAGGTTATGTTTATTGAGAGTATTTATAAGCAAGACCCAAAAAAACAAACTAGCCAAAGCTTCATGAGGTAAGAATGTGATTGGCTAAAGGGTGTCACATGACCAAGGATTTTGTGGCGTGAAATACTCCCTATTATATGGATCTAGGGAAAATGGTGCTGGCTTCGTAAAGTAACGGTATGTGTGTATACTCTATGGCTGTTAGAAGTATGAAATTAGAAGAATGAAGTAAGCAATATACATGTTACATGTAGCTACTGCATGGGATGACTTCTTAAGTTACAGTATAAACAACAACTTGAATCCAATGAGCTAACAAAATCAACATGCTATGAAGACTTCAGCCACAATAATCGGAATCATAATAACATAATTGTGAATCTTATAGTACAACTGCTTGAGGGACAGAAGTGGTGTCAAGGCATGCAGTCAGGACATGGACCAGTCCCATGCTGCATGGTTGGGCTGGTAGTGATGGCGGTGGTGGTGGTGATGGTGGTGGTGGGGTTACAGATTCCTCCCAGGAGGACTCCGATGGACATCCAGCAGAATGGCACAGGATGGAATATTCTCCAGGGAAGCCTTGGTTAAGCATTCCGGAAAAGGCAGGAAAATGTCAAGGGGCTGAGGCCACCGTCACTGAGGGAGTAGCATTATAAGGCGGGGCGATTAACCACAGCAGCCTGGGTTGATTATTGTAGTGGGGCAACATGGTTGGCTTGGATGAGAGAGAAAGGGGGAGGGGGGAGGTGTTAAGGGGGGTGCAGGGGCCCAGAGGGAGGTAAGAAGAATGAGGGGGCAACAGGGGACATTGGATTGGAATGGATGCAATGGAGACGCCTAGGATATAATTGCGGAATTGCAATGGATGTGACAGACGATGGCACGTACAGTGGTAAAAGATTAACCGAGTTAAGCTGATGAACCGGCCAGTTGTTTAAATATTTCTCAATACCGAATTATGGTTTATTAAATACTGGTACCATGGTAATATGGGTAAATGTACCCTAGTTTATATATATAAGTCGCGAGTTAGACACACAGTTGGAAATATCAAGCAATTTATCAGACTAGTTATTATTATACATGATTATTAAATATCTTAAATGCACCACAAATATTGCAGTTTCAGTTGTGCTTCCTGGCAAATATATCCCTAAATAAGCTATACCAGTTCATATGTGGAATACTTCATGTTAGCAATTGAAAATAATACAGATATAATTGTAGATGTTTAAGTATAATATAATTGCTTGACTTTAACTTGTGACTCCATAAAAATGCATCTATTATACCTCGCTACAAATAATTACTATAGCTATATGGAATGCAGAGGATAGGGTACATGTACTTATTATTTCATGAAGACACCTAAGCATGGGTAAGCCTGGGCTAACAAGGGTAATGGCCCTGGCTAATTGGGCTTCTGGAAGACCAATTAGCTGACCTAGTTGGGTCTATGCAGCACAGATTTGTCACCCAATCTGCCACCAGCCAGTGCTGTGTGGCAATATACAATCATCTGGAGCCAAATAAATACAGCACATGCTTCCAATGTATGGTATATGACCATGTTGTAGATATATATTTTTAGTGGCTTATGTACATGCTTTTGATACACAAAGTTTTAGTCCTCGAGTGTTCACATGATAGCTAGAAAAAATTAAAGCTTTACAGAGCCGATGTGATTCCATTTAGATTGGGTGTATTTTTATTGCTACCAATCAAGCTGTTTCCACCAGTGGTGAAATTTTGCCCCCCTTCTCAGCAACCCTGTATCATTCATCAGTCTGCTTGGCTCTGGCTTTCCCTCTCAACCAGCATCCGCCTGCGCTATATCCCCCAAGCGTATGCCGTACCTGCAAGTGCTGCTAGCAGACGGACAACGGACAACACACAGGAACTGTCGCTTAGCAAGAGTAATGGACAAGGCAACGGATGATCCTGACCTTTGCCAAGAAGCCTCTGATGGTGGGTCACTCTGGTCGGAGTTACGGGAAAAGGGGAAGAAAGCGGGAGAAGTGAGAGGCGTTGACTGGCCCTGATAGAGACCCGGCTCCGGGAAGCCCAGTAAATGTGATTTGATCCCTCCTTGCGTGATGGAAGATGCATCATCTGGGAGGAGGGTGGGGTAGCGTAATATGGAGAACCGCCAGATTAGCTCGGATTTAGAGCATTGTATTGCCATGTATTCCTCAGTAGGATGCAATAAATTGTATTTGGTTTCTCCCTAACAAGCCTTGGGGACACCTGCTCTTTAATGCTTTAGATGTAAGAGATATGGTACCTGATCAGTTACTATAGTATACAGAATTACCTCATTGAAGTTCTTGGTTTCAACATTTTATATCTCATGCAGTGTGGTGTGACTGCAAGTGCATGCATACCCATATCATATGCTTACATGTATCTTTTTGGAATTATACTAATCAAGAGTTATAATTTATTAAGGCCAGATAATTTTTTTTCTCATATCAAAGGGTTTTCGTTGTCATATTCAGAATTCATTTGTGATTACTAGAGTGGATAGAAAGATCAAAAGAAATCTGTTTAATCTAGTGTCCTGTTACTAACTTTATAGATAACAGGACACTTGGTTCTAATATCAAGGTATGTTCAGGGAAAAAATGCATTTCCATAAGCCAGTATACAAGTCCTGTGCATGAACACATACAGGAATAACATTCAAGATAAACATCTTCACTGGTATATGATTATGTATTGTGCAATGCATTTGCTTTATTAAATATTCATTTTCGACTATGCATATGCGATTTATGAAGTTAGCTTTTATAATAGCAAATGAGAGCAAGGTACAATGTATAAACTAATAATATGTAATATTGAAGCCATGAAAACAGTTTTGATGTTTATATGTGCATGTATATATGTGAAAGTTGCAGATGACCAGCCTGTCTGGGTATTTGTATTTTGATGCCGCCATCTTAGATGGTCCATATCCCTTCTCTGTCATTTCCAACCTTAGAGATCATCCCCTTATCGCATGGAAAGGGTTTATTTTCTCCGATCTGCCCTATAAGCACGCCGCAGACAAAGTCCTCTCACTTGCAGCACCGCATCATGTCAAAGGCTCGAGTTGAATCTTCCATTCCCTGCAGACACTTGTTTGTACCAGAGCCAAGATGTCCCAGAGGGAAATTCTCGTGCAGGGACTGTTATAGCTACATCTTGGCTAAATCTCCCCTTTCTTGTTCAAGCCTTTAAGCACTAACACTCAAGAGGTTGGATATTTACAACTTCCAACTGGTGACTTATTACCTTCACAGCTTTGGATTATAGATTTTCGAGATTGGCTGCTGGCTGTCCATGCAGGCTTTTCTCCCAGTGAGATTTTTATGTCCAAGACAGGCTCCCATATCCTTGATCCTTTAGGGATTCAAGGCTATTAAGGTCCAATGTTCATGCGTGGGAAAAAGCTGTGTGGACTATGCGGGTGCCTGCATTACCCTGCAACATATTTAGGATTGAAATCAGGAAGTTATAAGAAGCTTCTGTGTGGGGAGCTGCTCTAAATAAGATAGCCCGATAATTTGTTGTTGCATATTGTTAGAAAAGGTGGTGGGCACTTAAATGGAAATAATTGCAACCATCTTCTATGACTGCTGGTTGCTGAGGTTAACTATTACACAAGCAAAATGTGTGATGATCTCATCATCTTTTGTTTACACACAGACTTTACCTTTAACCCATTACAAGATAGCGAGTTCGTATCAGAGCTTTATAGTTCTGATAAGAATTGCCATAGGCCCTTATGTGCATTAATTTCATTTTTATATATATGCATTTTTCGCATTTGCATTTACCTAGGAGTCAATACCAGGAAATCATTCACTATGATACTTGACTTGTACTGAACGATGACAAATTTTAGTATCAACTGCATTGGAAGTCGTAATGTGAGGGAAATAAGTTTCATGAACTTCACAAGTTACGCAATGCTGTGTTCTCAATTTGAGAACTACGTTGTACAGTCTTTAAGATGAACTTGTAAGACAAGAATTTTGATATGACATGCCCATGACCGGCAGAGGATTTAGGAAATGGTCACAAAAGTTCTAATCTATCACAATATCCTGTCAAACATGATGCATTGGTGATCAAAACATATTTATCACATCCGAACCATAGTCTGGTATGACAGATCCGTGAAATATAGGTGATCCATAGCCTAATCCCAGAGTTGGGCAGAGATTTGGAATGAATAAAAAGTACATTTGCAATGGGTCTGCCTGGGTTTCATGCTCCTCTGCAAAAATACCAGTACCATACTAAATATATGTTAGCGGTACCTGGCACTTGTATCTTTGTGAAACTTGCTAATATGAGTGTCTTGTTAGAATCAGAATTTTCGCAATTAAGAGCACCAACAATCACCAAATGCTTTAAAACATGAAACTGATGCACCTTAGGGTGTTCCATGTTAGGGAATACTCTACTGATAATAACAGAATATAAGTATCGTCCATAAGTGCTTTAATTCTCAGGATCGTACATGTATACATTTTATACTGGACTTTGGATTAACATTTGTAAGTGTGTGTTCACAAGCACAGCAAAGACTAATAAGAAATGTACAACATTATTATATTTTTTCATGAAAGAGTTACATTGTCAACCTTTTTGGGATATAACTTAATTTTTATTGAGGCAGCTTTTCATATATTCTTTGTATTACTGGACTCAGGATTCATAAAAAAATGTCATTCTACACACAGAGTCTTGTGAAAAAGAGGAGATATACAAATTATAAGATATAGTTCCCAAACTCTTGTCAAGCATCACGCTATCATCAAGACTCAAGAGCATACATATAGTATCAAATACATGTAGCACTTATCAGATAACCAATTGTGCATATTTTGAGCTTTCCTTTGTTGTTTTATTTATTTGACTGTCTGTTTCAATCAAAGCTAGCAAATTGGACTGTTGCAGAAATCTACATTTGATTAAAGCTATCAAATATGTATACTAAAGAAATCATTTGAGCGTTACTAAAGATTCATGTTCTTTATGCATTAGTTATATCTAGAATTAAACTTAATCCTGCCATGAAATATAATGTTTGTATGTTTTAGATTTTCATCCGAATTATACCGAGACATTTATTTCTTTCTTTGCAGTGAGACTATGCGATTGGACAGCGGTCTGGTAATAGAATTATGGAACAAGGGCATGCTATGGGACAAGCTCATTGGCACGCATTGGCTTCCTTTGATGGGAGTGAAGCACTCCAACCAGGTAACACTCCATATAAATACTGCGTATTTACAATATGATAAAGGTCTTATAGTCTAATTAATCTCTGTAAAAAAAGTTTCAATTTAATATGATATACATCAAGGATAAAAATGATGATGGTTCCAACACGTTTAGGTTATTGATTTGCACACTAAAAAAGAAAAATAGAAATAAAGAAATACCTTGTTTCAAAAAAAGAAGAAAAATATCTGTTTTATGTAGATACCTGTATATACCTGGTAAGAAACCCTGTGATCACTGAAAACAGCTGATCATCAGTTGTATAATATACTCTAGCAGATACTAAAATCATTTATAAAATTAAATAAAATCAAAGCTTAAGCTAAGTCTAGTCAATGTTTTCCTTCTTTCTCAAGTCCACCCCAGTGTTGAACTCAGCATTACTGGGCACATACACACGGTCTTGAGGGCTTTCTTGTAACTGCCACATAAGGGTCCTCCAGGCCTTTCAGTATTCCCCTACGCACTTTATGCGACCATTAGGAATGTTCTTGTCTGCTGTTGAAGTAGAATTTTTTTCTTTTCCTTCGTAAAATCAAGGCGACCTTCGCGACCTCAGATTTTTGTTTTCTGGATAATCTGGCTATTATAGAATGGAAGCTGTTTGTACAGGAGTAAATTAAATTTTTTTCTGTCTTTCTTAGGAAGATAGATTACATTCATAAAAAGACCTTTTCTAACGACATAATTGCACCTCATATAGACTATATTCGGTAAGCCGTTACTGTACCTCTGCCTAGTGTTACATTTTACTTTGGTACATATACCTAACACATACAATGTGGTGACCTAATTAACTTATTTCATTACCAACAGAATTTGTGCAGATCCGAGTAAATTTCAATCATTCTGTAATGTATACAGAAGAAATATTTATATAATCTATACTAACCATAATAACATTGTCTTGTTTTCGAGAAATATAAGAAAACTGGTACAGTAATACAACAAGAGGCTCAGGGGCCTTGATGTTCTGCTTGACCTTTGCTAGATGAAATCCACATACCTTTATGGATAATGACAATGTAGCTGAGGTGACTTATCTTCAAAGTGCCATATACTTTTCAAATTTGGCAGATCACCAGAAAAAGTAATAGCCTGTATTTCCTCCTAAGTAGTACATACTTTCTGTCACGTTTGTTCGAAACTGGACAAAAACTGGGAGCAGTATAGCCTTTTGAAAATTTTATTAGAAATTTTGTAAATTGCACTGAATGACCCCAAATTGAACGCAAAGAATCAGATACAGAAAGTAGCCTACATCTTAGAACTATCGAGTCCCAAAGTTTCATCCATTTCGCTCTACTATCAGCCATTTTCAAGATATTGTACATGTTGGAATGTTCCCATTGACTCCTATGTTAAAATTTCAAAGTGGCACAAAATTTTAAAATTGTACGATTGCCAACAAATGTAATAGCCTGTATTCAACTGTGGTAGCCGATGGCCTCGTATAGTTTGACTGAGATCAGATGAACAATGTAGGAGGAGTAGCATTTGAAATTTCCAGCACCATATGGTTCTGTGTTAACAAAAATTTCAGACTGCCATAAGTTTGGCAGAACATCAGAAAAAGTAATAGCCTGTATTCCCCCTGATTACCATACTTTCTATAAAGTTTGGTTAAAATTGGATGAAAACTGGGGGACTAATAAATAGCCTTTAGAAATGTTACAGCATCAGAAATTTTGGCAAGTGCACTGAATGAGCTCAAAGAATTGGACACAAAAAGTACGTGTACCCTACACCCTAGAAATGCGAGTCCTAAATTTGCATCCGTTTCACTCTACAATTAGCCGTGTTCAAGATATGGCACATTTTAGGATTTTCCAATTGACTGCCATGTTCATATTCAATGTGCCAAAAAAGTTTTAAAACTTTATTGATTGGTGAGAAAAGATAGCCTGTATTCCACCACGGTAGCCAATGTCCCCATGAAGTGTGGCTGTGATTGGGTGAAAACTGTAGGAGTAGTCTTTGAAATTCCAGCCCCATATGGTCCTGTGTTAACAAAAATTTCAAACTGCCATAAAAATTGGCAAAAATTGGATGAAAACTGTGGGAGCAGTAGCCGTTTGAAAATCTTAACATCAGAAATTTTGCAAAGTGTACCTAATGACCCCAGACTGAACTCAAATGACCCGACATGAAAGTACCTCATATAAGTAGTCTGTGAAACCCCATGAGTCCCAATTTTTCGTCTGCTTTGCTCTACAATCAACCATTTTCCAGATATTTGAGCTTTTAGGATTCTCCCATTGACTCCTATGTTAAAATTTCAAAGTTTCATATATTTTGAAAAAGTCAATACATTTTATTTCAAAAATCTGAAAAAGTAACATTGTGAAGGTTATTGAGGCAAAAATTAAGGAGAAGTTTGAAAAAAAGAATGTCGTAATTTGTGGAAGGAGTAGCATTTTGAAATTTTTCCCACCATGTATGTTAAAGAAAACGAAAAAAAATTGTTAACATTTAAAATGTCAAAATTTTAAAAACTGAAAAAGCAACTTTGTGAGGATATTGTAGACAAAAATTCAAGGGAAGTTTGAAGGAATTCTGGAGCAATTTGTGGGAGGAGTAGTGTTTTGAAATTTTCACTCCCACAGGGTTCTATGTTAATAAAAAAAAAAAATCATAAAAATTTGAACATTTTGAAATAAGAAAAGCTGGTCCGGAGATATGGCGAATAGGTAGCTTCCCATAAAATTTGGTCTGGATCCATAAAGCAGTTCATGAGAAACTTGAGTTAATGGACAGGTGGATGGACAAACAGACAACGGACAACTGCACCATGACCGTAGCTCTGCTATGTAAACACAAGCGGAGCGAAAAATGTGCTTTTAGCAGCATACCAGTAATATTTCATAGGGTGGTAAATGCAATTTAGTATGCAATATAATACTTAGTTTAAATGCTCAATATCTCTATATTAAATTCAGGAGTTGTTACACCATGCACATCACTTGTGTGAATATGAGCATTAATATTTTATTGGAGTTCATGGTCACCAAACAGTAATAAAGCTCAAATGTAAAATTTATAGCTTGGATTTATGCATAATGTATGGCCTTGTTTTAGATCCCACATGCCTATGCGCTTACTCTAATACCGTAATTGCTAATGCTACAGGTCAAAGAGTGTCTTGCTGTAATATATGTTTATGTGTTACTAGTACAGTGAAACTTGTATGTAAAGACCACCCCAGGGACCATCACAATGTGGTCTTTACACACAGGTGGTCTTGTATGCAAGGTCAATAAAATGGAAGGTATAGCCCTGGGAACCTGTACAATGTGGTCTTTATATGCAGGTGGTCTTTATATACAGGTGGTCTTTAGAATAGGTTCGACTGTATCTTGAGGGAGGGGGATGCTATAAATATCCTATAATGGCCAGCCTCAGTGACCTTATCAGCACTCCATAAGTGATGGTAAACTTTTATGTTCATCCTTACATAAAGCTAGCATTTGTACCAACACTTGGTTGTAACACGTACAGCAGCGGCCATTCACTCAAGAATCTTATAATGATAGAAGAAGGGCTTGCAGTTTATATCGGTAGAGGAGCATGACATTATCCATCTTTAAGTAGCCATATTTCATGGCAGCTGTGATAAAATGAAATTTCCTTTTGCAATATTATCAAGCCATTGACCGGAAAATATCCCAAAGGTAATACCAGTAATAACTCCTTCATTTATAAAGTGCACCAACACATGTCATTCCTAAGTGTTGTGCCAGAAAATAACACAAAGTTAGAAGAAACGTTCCCCAAATTGCTGTACATATTAATTCACATTACGTTGTATGTAGAAACTCAGTCGCAATTGCCATTGTAAAAGATGAGTTCTTTTTAAAATATGCTCTTGATTGTGGGTTTCATATGCATACAGGCAGGTTGTTCCCTACTTTATCTCGTGTGTATGTAAAAGATATGTACACTGTACATACTTAACGTATATAGGTAATGTACTACCTATGAAATAGTTAAAAGTAAAAATTTTTCTGTATACTTAGGTAACATACTACTTACCGAGTATAGGTTGATGTTGGAAAAAATGCCAAGGTCTATCATTAGCATCACATTGAGAGAAATAATAGCAACCACCTAAGGTATTAGTTAACCAGTACAGTAAACAAAATATATTTAATGGTTATCATGCATATTGTCATGGAGCACATAAAAGTTCTCAGGTTTTCTTTAATGTATGTAAGTCAAAGCAAATCTTTTTAGTCGATCTTGGTATAAATTACTGAATGAAACAAAATATTCAGCTAGATCTCTTCTTGCCATTTGCATTCGATACCTGGTAAAAGCCTTAATAATATTAGATGTCTACTATTCGAGCCTCTATGACTCTGCATATCTCTTTAGCCAATCC
>JAAUYG010170623.1_pt1 | contig 10082 bp, 6 predicted proteins | sample 7278091 | NCBI WGS metagenome assembly JAAUYG01 (sample SAMN14350201, study PRJNA611818) | marine sediment metagenome | isolation source: surface marine sediment (0.6m) | place: French Polynesia: Moorea | collected 2018-08
ATCTTGGTGAACTTGAGTTTGACCTTTCAAGGTCACTCAAGGTCAAATGTTAAGGTGCCATTGGACTCCCCATACATGGTTTCCTATTAATGTTTAATAGTAACCTAGGGCCTAACTATGCTCCTTTGCAAGATATAAGGCTTCAAAATATGTGTGACCTTGAATTTGACCTTTCAAGGTCACTCAAGGTCAAATCCAATGGTGCAGTTGGACTCCCCACATATGACTTCCTATTAGTGTCTAATAGTAACTACATGTCTATCTCGCAGCGTTTAGGAGTTATAGCCACTCGAAAAATTTTCTCTTATCTCCTATCATTAGGGCCAAATTTTGACAAAAACATGCTCTGCAAAGCAATGGCGGGGTTTAATAAATACCAGCAAACTAAATCAATGTGCCTAGAAAGTTAACAAGATCCAAGCTAACCATGAACATCCCTGCGAACATGGGTTGATCTTGGAAATGTAAGCATTAATCCGCATGAACATTAATGAACTTACAATACATGTAAAATCATACTCTTCTCTGCTGTACGACGTTCATTGTGCACTTCATGAAATTGATTTCTGTTTGCATTTGATTTTAGGGTCAGCGGAGAGTAGCACAAGTGGAGTTCTGGTAAGTGAAAACAGAAATAGCGACTGCACGTCCGAGGCTTCATGCCATGGAAAGGATTTTCATGATGAATTCTGTAGTTAGAGACTAACCCATCGTAATTAGAGACTAACCCGTTGAATAGAAATGGCATCCATTCTGTGAAGAAAGTTTTGATGTACTGACTGTTTGGCTTGCCCATGATTGTCAATCATGAGCTGTCAGTGTGTAGTACCCTGTCCCAGCTGCTGCTGGGTTAGTGGGGTGCCTTGCTTTCACTTTGTGTAGGGCCGTTTCGTCTCTGTGTCTCACAAAATATCTTGAAAACTATTGGACATGTCAACTTAAATTTTAATGGAAGCTCTCACTTAAAAAAACAAAGACAAAAAAGAGAGAAATCAGTTTTGAAGAAAAAATCGGCCTGATATAAGGATGCAAATGGGGGTTCTGAAATAATAGGAAGTAGGAGTAAAAATTTCATTTGACAAGCTGTGTTAAATAGTAAGAGAGAGGTCTCAGAAAGAGTCAAATTTGGGCTCATGCTAATATTAGTATTAACCAGTAATAGGAACCTGTATTGAGAAAGACCCAATTCCAGAATTTAATATTTAACTTTGAGCGACCTTCTTGAGTCAGATTAAAGGTCACACACCCTGCATACATAGACAGTCTTAACTGCAACATTCAATATGAATTCCAGGGACTTTGAAGGTTAAATACAAGGATGCTGTTTTCTGAGCCTTACATGTGATATCTTAATCTTTATAAAACAAAAGAAATCCCTGCATATGAGCAACAGCATAATTTTGCGGGTATGTGAGGTTTTGTGCTGTCCCCAGTGACACTTCGTCTCTGTTACTTCTGGTCTGTTTTTAGCTATTACAGCATACACAAAGCCTAACTGATATAAATTGCCCCGACAAATGGAGCCATTTACAATCCATTGCAGTAGAACCTGTCTTCAAAGAACACCACAGTAGCCATAAAAACTGTGATCTCTCAAGACAGGTGGTCTTTGGTGACAGGTTCAATTGCCTTGAATAAGGGTCCTTCTGGCAGGAATGTCTGGTCTTTCAAAACAGGCGATCTCTCTTGGCAGTGGTCTCTCAAGACAGGTTTCACTAAATATTCCTGGGATTGTTTCAGATGAGTAGGGGGCTGGTTTCCCTGTTCTGAGTTTCTGTTCATGTTGTGTAAAATCCTGTAAAGAGCAAAGCAGAAGTTAAACATATATAGGTCAGTCAGTAAATATTTTATTACCTCACATGTAGATGTCCGTAAATTTTGCTGTCTCTAGAATCATATACAGTGAAACCTGTCTTGAGAGACCACTGCCATGAGAGACCACCTGTCTTGAAGGACCACTAGTTTCTGGCAGAAAGTTCTACATTTCAATGTAAATGAACCTGTCACCAAAGACCACATGTCTTGAGAGACCATATTTTTATGGCCGGCGGGGTGGTATGTCAAGACAGGTTTCACTGTATTGGCATTTAACACTACTATTTTGTCCCAATACTTGTATTTTGTGTTTCTCTATCAGACCGATGAGGACTATGCAGATAAGCCTAGAGGAAGATACGATATGCGAGATCCAATGGTATGTCAGAATCTGTTATGTTACTCTGTCTGAATATAGTAGTACAGTAGTCTCCACTCTAATAGACACCCTTTCTGCCCCCCAAAATTTAGTCCTTGTTAGAGAGGTGTCCTTGGGTGAGTCAGGGAGCATCATATGCATTCATAGTACTTGCTGCCAAGAATTTGCGTCCTCTATAGAGGGGTGTCCTCTCTAGAACATGTCCTTTAAGAGAGGGGGACCACTGTACATCATGCTATGTAATGTAATGCACAGATGTTTTATAATAATGTAGTTACAACTGTTTTGGCAGGTCAATTTGTGAGTAGAGTTAAGCCCAACATACGAATTTGCCCAATTTCTACAAATTTGGTACAATTGTTACGTTTTTGCAAAAAAAATAAAATTCACTAATGGTAAAGTACATGTACTGGCTATTTATGCAATTGATGTACTTGAGATTCTGCATCTTGATTTTGTGTATCCCTAGTGTTATACAGCCCAGCCAGTAGGCTTTATATTATATTCGTTTGGTTACACTGAAAAGTATTTGGTTTGGTTGAAGCATTTTTGGTTAGCTGTATGTGTTGAAGTGTTTCTGGTTTGCTTACATTAGCATACCAGTACATGTAATAAACAATTGAGTTACATTTGAGTATTACATTCAAATTGCTCCATCTTTGCCTGTTGATGCAGATTGACCGGTTGGATCCTGTAGAGGAGGGGCGTATGTTGCATCATACTACATCAGGTGAGCACAAGGGGGTTCCTTTTCCGCAGAGTCCTGATGAGTATGAGGAAGAAGCCAGTATTCCGTTGTATCCGCCTCCCCCACCCCCACAGTCGCAGGGCCGTCCTAAACTGAAGTCTGCAGGTTCTGATGAATCAAATGTCTCGCAGGAGGAGGCCCCTGCAATGAGCTCCTTGATCACTAGCCTGAAGCAGAGATTGGATGAACGTATGCAATCGAAGAACCCCCAGCAGCCCACCCTGGCTGTGAGGCCCAAACCAAAACGGGACATTAAAAACCAGACTAGTGGGGACGGTGACAATCCCTCAGCAATTGACTCAAAACTCCAACCACCCCAAGTGGCACGCAGGCCTGCGCCCCCAACTGGACCAAAACCCAAACTTGGCACGTAGGCTGAGTAATGCCCAATTCTTGATATTCATTGCAGATACTGTGCCGTATTGGTATTGTATTGTATTACATATTTGAAATGGTTTAGTGGTGCCAGTAAATAAGTTACATGTCAGCAGACTTTGCTGGGATTTTCTTCAGTCACCTGGCCAAAGCAGATGTTCATGAAAGCGTTCCTTTTATATGGATGTGTTTTTTTTTTATTCTGGAATATATGTGCTTATGTGCATTTGTGTGTGTTCATGAGACATTGCCGTGAGGAAATGGTTGTTGAAAATAGAAAGTTGGTTATTACCTCTGGTGTTTTTGTTTTCTTGTACTAGCTATAGACAACTGTGCAATCACATTTGCATCCAGCAGTACAACCATGTTGTATAGTTGGAACATCCATTTCAGTCTGTAGTAGATGGGGAATAAGGGACTGAAAAAAGGTCTAATATGCCAAACCTATGCCACCCATAGGCGTAGGATCTCTGGCCATGAACTTTTTTAAAATAACTTTTCGGATTCCTGTCTTGTGGAAGCATTCCTCCTTTGTCCTTAAGTCTACCTCAAGCAAGCACTAAAATATTAATCACATCCTGTGACATTTCCATTGTTTTTCAATGTTAGATTATTGGTATGCACATCCGTGCCAAGATCAGGATCTCCTGCTCAAATCATTGGTTGAAAAAGAAAGATACTACGTTTTATTAAAACCACTGTTATATGATAGCTGAATAGGAGTACATGTCTTTGTATTACGAAAGATGACAATTGATATTACATGTACATATGTGCTCGGAACTTGTCATAAAGCTGCCTGTAATATATGAAGCCAAAGTTTTTCAAATGTTAGGACTTGAAAGTTGCTGCTTCACCTTTCAAGGCAGCAACATATTTGGACAAACAATTGAGTGTTCGAAATGTGAAGTATTTTATCACGGTGTTTTGTCACTGGATCTGTGATCTTTGCCTGTGATGACTCAAGTTTGTGTTCATGAATGACTTGCATTCCATGAATGCTACAGATAGTTGGTGCAGAAAGTAAAAAATATGGTAAGTTCATATACTTGCAGCTGTCTTTATTGTACATATATGTTTATTTGTTGACATTCCTGCTGTGGATCAGCTTGGTCTTACTGCATGCATGATCTTTTAAGACTTGTAAGTACCGTTTGTATGTACGTACATAAAGTGATAATATTAAGTTGTGGCGGACTGCATTTTGTGTACATACTTGGTGAAGCCGTTTCATCCAAATGAACAAGAAGTTTGATTGCTGATTATGTGATGCGCGCTGTGCACTGATGTCCAGTGATGTTTGTACATCATAATATAATTAATTAAAGATGCTTAATTATTATAGTCCCACATGTGCCTGCTGTCATGTTGAACTGTCGTTTCTGTTAACAAATGTGTGAATATATTTTTCTAGGCGCTGGTTTATGCTGCTAAAATTATGAAGTTTCTCCAGAAGTATTCAGTATTAGTGTGATAGGTGACATTCGTTTTTATTCATGCCAGAATTCTTCTGTTGAATTCCTATTTCCAATGTTTTTGTACCGTTGCAAATATACATACATGTACTGTATTGTTGTTGACGATTTCTTGTTTGTACTTTTAGCTTTTCGTTATTTTACACCTTGAAATCTTTAACCAAATGCTTTTAGTGAAGCTGTCAGATTTTTGCCCGTAATTTGAAGCTTTGTTTTTATGCTGCAGATTTATTGATTCCCTAGCTTTGGTTAGACAGTTTGAACAGGTCTTGATTAAACTGGTCACCACAACAAAGTAAGCACCCCTCCCATACACACACAAACGCAAAGGTGCATACCTTAATTGTATCACCGGTGTTTGCAGAAATGAATAGTATACCCGTGCTTTCTTAAACGGAATTGTCATGTTATATGCTATAAAATATGGTTGCTATTTTCTTAGCCTGACTATATATATACATTCACAAAGGTCGACTCGTGGCATTGCTATGTAAAATGAAAGATTTGAATATGTAGCAGAATTGTGTACTCAATGTTGATATAAAAAATATTTTTATATATTTTACACAAAACCGCAGAATTTGTTTTCAACACTTTGTAAGGTGGATTCTTACAGAGTAACTGCATTTTATCAAGCCGATGTTTGCGATCCGGGTTCACTATATGTCTTGATGTGCCTTTTAAGCCTGTCCTGAAATTGTCCATGTTGTTAACAACTAAAATGTACTTTGAAGTTGTGTTAAACCAAGCACAGGTTCCCGATGTGTTGTTTAATTAGACACATTGCGCTAGAATGCCAGGAAAACCGTTTGTACCAACATTGACTTTATGACAGTGGAATTCTGAAGCCAGTGCGTGTATCCGAATCACCTTGTTTAAAAAATAACTTTTCAGTAAATTCTTATAGTCTGTAGTTTGATATTCATCCAGACTTGTGTTACACTTTATGTGAGCCGTAGGGTATCTTCACCAGCTTAGTTTAAAACTTTGGGCACAAATTTTGTTACTGTATGCTGCTAATTACATGATAAGCTGGATTAACATATATATCCCCCTTTAAGAAGGACACCCCTTCTGCCAAAAAAATCTGTCCCTTGTTATAGAGGTATCCTTGGGTTTAGAGGCAGCAGCACATGCATTCACAGTGCTTACTGCAAAAAATTGTCTTTTATAGAGGGGTGTCCTTTCTAGAGAGTGTCCTTTAGGAGAGGGAGCCCTGTACAATCAAAATTTGACTTTGATAGATGATATTCTGTATGGATTTACTGGATGATCGAGTGCATCTACATACCATGTTTGTAATAGTAATGGATTTGTGCTTATAATTGCACTGTCAAGTAGAGAGTTTTTGAAATTTTCAGGAACAAAATGCAGTGGAACCTCAGAATTAAGATCACCCACGGAACTGCTCAAAACTGGTCTTCATTAAGCATGTTAAGAGGTGGACTTGTTTGGGAGGCTCCGTAACATTGAAAATGCACTTTTGGTAATGCTGGGATGTGGTCCTTATTATAAGGTGGTCTTAAATCGGAGGTGGTGAAGGTTCCATTGTATTGGCCCGATCTGTATCAAAAATGACCCTAGCATTCAGGATAAATAGTGAACTCAAAGCCCTAATTCTAGCCTGAGGCTGGTCATCACTGGGTGGTTGAGAAAAAGTTAATAGATGTATTTTTTAGGTGACCGGTCTCAAGTATATCCACAGTACAAAATGCAAGTTTTGTGTACCCCATATCATGATTTAGGTAACAGTGGTAGTGCAATATTCTTAATTTAAAGCTGTTTGTTACATTATTTCTATTTAGTAGTACCGGTACATGTACAGATATGGGTTAGTGTCTTTAATAGCAACGTACCGGTACAATTGATCGCAATTCATGGATTAGCAAGCTAGAAAAAACAGTCCTCTCAGAACACTTTTTTGAGTGGTGCAGTTTTAATTGTGATTCTGTGAATGTGAACAGTGAAATGCTATCAAGTCTACTGGTAATGGAAGTAACTGGATCTCTCCGTCCATGTCTAAGTAATGTTTTGTAATAAGTGAATATTTGAACACTGTAAATTGCATGGTATGTGCGGGCAAAATTGAAGTGGATTGAGTGTTCCTCCTGATACTGTAAAGTGACTATGCAAATAGTGTAACGTATGGAGAGAGTAGTTTACCTGCTGACAGGGATTGAGTGGGTAAGTCAGTGTGGAGCTGTTTTTTAATATACCAAATTCGACTATTTGAGGGCACATGCCCTAATGAGCACACACTAGGGTTTCTCAGAATCACTTGTGCAGCGGACAGCCAGCAGAGTGCACCAACTGATCATACAAAGTGTCTTAAGACGAGCCAAAACTCCCACAGTACACCCCCCCCCCCCTCTGAAAAAAACCTGCAGTATTCAAAACGGCAAAGCCTGAACTATCTGTTAAATGATCTCCCAAGCCACCCCACTCACCACCACTATCACTGCCTTAGGTGCATAGCTACCAGTGATATGCTCTGAGGCAGCCTTATGATTTTCACAGTCAACTAGATCTACAGAATTACATGTTTTCCCTCTCAGGTCCCCCAAGTCTCACCCCATGCTGGCAGCTGGTAATTAACCCCAGTTAGGACACGGTCCAGTACTGCTACATGTAGACCAGATAAAAATTGCACAACTGTAAATCCAGGCTCACCACATGTCTGCAACAAATCCTTATTGTGTTCAATTTGCCTAGCGCACTGTGTGCTCAAATGGTCGAATTCGGTAATGCTGGGGAAACTGGACAGTAACTGAAGACTTCAAGAAGCTTATTGACCTATGCATGGATTTCTGATCCTGGTGTATCGAATTACTTTATATAATTCTTTGCCTTTGCATATCCAAGGGCCTGTTAACAAAAGATGTGGATGAATGTGTTTTTAACCCTGTTAAGAGATGAGCTTTGCATAAGTCTGAAATAAATATGAAACTACAAAGGTTATGTTTATGGGTACACCACATACACAAATCACACACATTTGTGTTCTCAACCAGCCATTTACCTGGTGCTTGGCTGTGTGAGAGATAGCACCATAAGTGGTTGCATGCTTAGGCTGATATGGCAGACCAAATAGTAGAAAGAATGTTACCCCATGCTCCAAATAAGAGGTCCATGGATCTTTATATTCTGCTTGAGCAATGCAAGGTGTTAGAGAGGTTAATGGTTAATGGTCATTAATCAAGCCTGTATGACCTTGATTTTAACCGTAAAATATTAAATAGAGGCAATTTAGAGAGATGTCATAATTTTCAACCATGTAACCCAAACCACAAAATAAACTTGGATGTGTCTAAGTACTTACCGGTAGTATATAAACTTATAATGTTATACACAGAATACATCCCCATGGGGCCAAAATTTGCTTCCATTTTACTCTGATCAGTAATTTCAAACTTTCAGGCTTATGTTGAAACAATACACTGAATATTTCCTAAATTGTCTTGATGCATGTAGGGTCAAAACAAACCTTTATAATGCCATGTATTGCTAGCTACTATAAGTATCTATGTAGTTGAGGTGACTGTAATCCTGTTGAAAATCCTGTCGGGAAATGCACTGAATGACCTCAGACTGACCTTGAACACTTTATGGTCAAAAGTACCCTATTATGTTAAGTAACTACCCACGAAGTCCATGTACCCCTGATACCCAAATTTTGTTTTGTTTCATTCTACAACCCGCCGTTTTCGAGATACAAGATTCATCACCTAAATCGGTGTCAAACCGTAATTCTTATGCCCACGGACAACTAGCTGTCCTACAAGCGAAACAAAAAACTGCATGGCATCTTTGAGCCACCGTAGGTAGGTGGATCCTCTCTGAGAGCTGGTCTGGCACAACAGAGCATAGCTTGGTTTGCCGGAAAACAATAGACCATTGTATTAGGCAAATCCTCCCGTTTCAAATTTTGTTCCTGCCAGTGCAGACATGTTTTCTGCTGTGCCTACAGACTGCCATTCTTTAACACAGGACTTGGAATTTTTCCTTGCTCGGATATTCTTCTGTGCATCTACTTGGTCTGCTTGGGGATATTCGCTGGGAAGTATACTATTTAGTACCCTCAAGGTCCTTAGTACCCTCCCTGCCCGTTCCCCTTCTGAGCGAAATTGATAATAAATTTCACATCTGTAGCGGTGCTGGTGGCTCTGATAGGGCTGTTTAGGCTTGCCTTTGCCGCTTTGGCATCCTCCATTCACGTTCTCGAGGTGGAGAAAAGCCGGGCAAAGTGCAGTCCAAACAGCCCTCTCAGGATCGGTCTCACCCAAGTTCCACCATTGCTCTACTCCGGGTGTGGTAAAAACATCCCAGGTCAAGACCCACATTCCCAATGTTTTGAATGCCTGTTGCCTTCCCATGACATGATGCATGTGGTCGTTGTCTTCACCACCTCATGCCCAACAATGTGGAGCATTCAGGTTGCTTTTGTGGAATAGGGCACCCCGGACTGTACCCCGCCCGGAACTGTCAGTTGATAAAGGGATCACGAGACTTGCACTCCAGTTGGGCTCCGTTGACCAAGCACGTCATTGGCTGGCCATTTGGAATTTGGTCTATCTGGATTGTAGAGCCTCGTATCTACCAGTATAAACTGGTCTTTCTCCACATGTTCATAGTACTCTGGCTATTTCGTTGACTCAGTCTGGTTCCCTACCTCAGGTGACTGGTTCACCCTGGTAGCCACCGTACAGACTACTGGGTTGGTTTTACTGACTTTCGAGGAATCTGCCCATCCCAATGGCCAGCAGCAGTTGCCTCCGGGTTCAAATTTGTCGTGTGTCAAGGAGACTTCTGGTGGTCCCCGGCAGCCCCCAGTCCCGACTTTGTCGAGTTCCCAAGAGACTCCTTTTTTCCGCAGTCGATGCAATTGTTGAATTCTTTGACAATTTTTGTATTGGTTGAAGCTTCTGAATTGGCCATGATAGATCACAGGGGTCTGTTGCCTAATCTCTCCTCCCAGGACTCAGGACTGTTGTCAGTTCTTGGTCAGGAGGAAGTGGATACGTCACAGGACCCTGCCGTAATGGAGGGTCATCCCCAGTCACTCAGGACTCTTTTGTTCCTGATCAGGCTGTCTCTTGATCAGACTATATCTGTATCTGTTATGGTTAATCATGGTATGGTCAGTCAGATTGGGGGTGTCTTTAAGCCGCCAGTCAGATTTCCAACCCGCTTCTTTCATCCGTGGGTCGGAGTCGATGGGGGGGGGGGGGGGCGGGGGGGGGGGGGGGGGGGGTGGGGGGGGGGGGGGGGGGGGGGGGGGGGGGGGGGGGGG
>JAAUYG010201176.1_pt1 | contig 10082 bp, 6 predicted proteins | sample 7278091 | NCBI WGS metagenome assembly JAAUYG01 (sample SAMN14350201, study PRJNA611818) | marine sediment metagenome | isolation source: surface marine sediment (0.6m) | place: French Polynesia: Moorea | collected 2018-08
AGACAGACCTCTCAGCAACGAGACGGACGATGGCGATAACGGTATCGATTACAGTGGCTCCGGAGATGGCGGGGACGAGGTGAGGAGAAGTGTGTGACAAAGGGTTATCAGAGTGGGTAGTAGTACAGTGGATCCACCCTTCTAGATCACCCGAGAATTGAGACCACTCTGGCAGACCAAAACTTGAAAAACAATTGTTACTTTGCTTCACAATTTTTAAAGCCACTCCAAAATTAAAACCACTTGGGCATTGACCAGGTGTAGTGTTAATTTCGAGGTTTCTTTGTATATCTACGTTTGGGTGTATCGGTTATGTGTTAAGTGTTTGTTTCCAAACTGCAGGGATTTTATATATACTGAAAGGATAAGTCATGCAACGAAGGTTGGGATATCGCAGGATAGTTGCGTCAGTTTGTCCTTTCCGCAGGGCTGGGGGCGATAGCATGCTCATTGTAATCGGTTATAATTATTATTATCCCTTGCAGTATGAACATGATTATGATTACATAGTTTAGCGAAATAATGACTAACATGACACTGGACCACATGTAATAGCTTTTGAACCTTAAGATGGTGTTTTTTGTCTTTTGACAAAATGTAGTTGCTATAGCCTGCTTTTCCAACACCACTGGCATTAAAATAGACCTGTGTACTATAAATACTACTATCATAAAAGTACACTATGGTTAATATTTTAGTGTCACCAGCACAGATCAGTTACATAAACCAAGTTTGTTAAAAACTAAGCTGGGATATGATCGTTAAGTAATCGTAAGTGTAAATGCAGTGACGTAATTGTATACCATCACGATTACTTGAAACAGTATAATCTATAACAACCGATTACGATATCGATCACGATTACCCCCGCCCTGCATTTCGACACAGAACCAAAAGGTCTTGTGAAGGTTTCTTTGTAGCACGATAGCAGGTAAGGGTACAGCAATCTGTTCTCTTCATGTTACACCTCATACGGTTAAATGTTTATAGTAAAAGTGGAATAATTAATTCAAGTTCTATGAATGTTGCAAAACCTGCTAATATTAGCTTAATATTTACCCAGAGTTAGTTTAAAGCGTAGAATAGATGTTTATTGGGTGAAGTACACGGAATGTTGCAGAACGATTTCATTGGACCTCCTGGTCCGGCCGGGGTCCAGGGTTCAGAAGGACCGGTTGGCCAAGTCGGGATTGCTGGAGATGAAGGCCTTCGAGGGAATCCAGGTCCACGGGGGCCTCAGGGAGGTCGAGGCGGTCCTGGACCTCGCGGCTTACAAGGACCCACTGGAGAGGCTGGTTCTGTTGGTCTCCCGGGCGTGAGAGGTCCCACTGGGTAATGAGGACCACTGGGACCACCTAGAGCGTTGGCTTCTGGATCTGAATGTACTTGAATCGTTCTGGATTCCGATAAATACAGACCGTTAGTTACATGTATAGTCCTCTCACTTAGATTTTAGTTAGAAACCATAAATGTGGGCGATTCAATTATTCAAACAAACTTCATATTCTCTAGGTTAGATCTAATGTGAAGCATATAATATAAATATAAATTATGGAAAAGGGAAATAATATCGGTGAAAATCAACTACTGTTACCTGCTCTTAGCCAAGGCGCCAACAAAAAGTGCTGAAACCTCCTTGTATGTGAAGTATTAGTTGGATCTGCTTTCGCTTACATATCATCGTGTGAATATATACATGGAATTATCCATCACCAGGACATTCATTAGTGTTAAGAATTGCCTGGAATTTGTCCTGTTTCTATTATATGTAGGAATATGATTCTGTACTATACCATTGTATGATGAAAAAAAAATGATTCGACTTATTGTAACCTTCATTCGGTTTTATCTTGTGGATTTATTTCCAGGATGTGACTGCGACGGCCTACAGAATCCGGATATCATCCTAGCTATGTTGGTCTGGGCCCTTATTTTGTCAGCACTGGTCATCGCCGTACTGGTCATCTTCACAAGGAAACCAAAGATGGCCTGAAGCAGCTGTCTCCACCATCCATCATGTATTCTGAATCTCAGTTCTCCGCGCCTGTAGTCCACGTGCTTAGCATAACCAAGGATTATTGGGAATAAGCGAACTTGTGGACTGAAGCTGAAATGAGAATTCAGAAACTGTTTTTCCAGAAACTCAAACATCGCGGCCATTAATATATATATACATGTACTTGACACAGATGTGGTACCAGAACCGGTCCTTGCGACAGGTGGCCTACCTGGGATACGTTATGACGTTAGTGGGGTATCTATATGTTCTGGCAGCTTTAGACCAGGATTACGTTCAGATCTCCTGCTCTGGATTATTGCCCTAAGGCCTTGGTCCATAGACGCCTTCAGCTGCAAAGAGAAAGAGAATTCTGTTTCTCGCGGTGGATATTGATACACGACATCTGTCCGAGTTCTACCCCCGTCCACGAAGATTGTGTCCCATTCGGACACGGTGACTATTACGTGTTCCTGTAACACCTGAAGTTGTGACGTCACGCGTGGATTGAATGTGAAGTCATTCATGGACTGAATGTGTTGCCTGTACAAAGCGCATATCAAAAGAATGATGTAAAATTGTCATTGACGAGTGACTTGGATGTCTCTCATTGTGGTCAGAGTGCAATGGACAAAACCGTGTTCCGCCACCTGCTAAATATATAACTGTGCCAGCTTTATGTAGAAATAAGCAAAACTTTTTGCGGCATTAATCTGTCATTGAATAACATCGGAAGGCGAAGATCAGGTATGGCAAATCCTAGCTGCTGAGCCGGAAGGAAAAATCTTTCTGTCTTGAAGTAGATTTTCCCAAATGCCTTCAAATCCAGTTTGTTCACCGATGCATCTTTTATCAAAATTCACGAAAACATGGATATGTTTCAATGGATTATTGTATTATCACTTTCATAAAAATCTAAAAGTCAAACTGAACCAGATTTCACTTTAGAAGCTGCTGCAGTTTCCAATGGGGTGGGGTGCAATTGATGTAATTTCGTTCTTCTTGCGCAGGTCACATAACCATATTACATGTACATATCCTATCCAACATGTACGCTAAATGGTGCTGCATACTATATCTCTTTAATATGTTAAATCCTAACTTATAATACACGCAATGTGTAAATATTTCAAAGTCTGGATTACGTTTATGATTTTATGACACGACAGGCGTCTTAAGATGCATTAAATGAGTTGAACAACGTCCAAGTGAAAAGTGACAATGCTACGGCTTAACGTCAAAAGGTCAACTCTTGTCAAAACGTCTCCATGTACCGTATGCATCACCGGTCTTTCTAGCGGCATCTGTTCCTAAATATTGCATGAAGGTAAAGGCCATGGCAGTGAAGTATCCAGGACGAGTGGCGAGAGTATCGTGTCTTGTTGCAAATACTATGTAGTAATTTTATCAGAAGCGTTAGAATTTCATTTAGATGTATACTTATTTAGAAAAGTATTTTAGCGACCCCCAACCAAGTCATTAAAAATATTTATTTAGATGCGTATTTTAACGACACCAATTAAGACATTTAACCAAAGTTAGAGGACGAAAGTATTTTTAATGACTTCCTTTTGTATGTCAGTTTGTACCGTTGTCAGTCTGGGATATGTTATCACTCTTGACTCCAGTCTTGCGCGGATAGTTCCGTCTACAATGTATAGAAGTGCCAGTGCGTAAGTGTGTCTCAGGGTGATATGAGGATCCTACCAGAGTTGAAGTGTTCATGCTGTGGTTATGAAGACTTTTCACCCCGGATTCAGTGTCATACACGGTTTAAACAGGTAATAGATACGAAAGAAACATTGACGTTCCTTCTTTACGGTACTGCTAACATTTTCTCCGCAGTTGTTCAATGAGGTAGGGTTCACTGAACGTCTGCGTACACTTTATTCTACACATTTGCCTTAATCGCGAGCGCTTGAATCGTTACTTCTTATCGTATACCTATATGCGTATTAAAGTACAAGAGGATGAGACTTCGTCGAAAATAGCTAGAATGACTCGGTGGCTCTTTTATATTGGCATCAAATATTCCATCGTCGTAAACCTCAGGCCCTCCTGTGCATAGCACGGATATCTTGTAGCCTTTGGGGATACATCGCTGTGACAATGCATGTATCTACTGTATACCGCCCTCCACATCCTCTGTGAATTTAAGAGAAAACAAATTATAGTGTCAAATTTCTTGCCCACGATGCCATTTCTAGAAGCAAATAGTTCTATTTTTCCAAGTTTCGTACTCTGTGGTTATGTGACATATAGGTGTAAGTTAAGATTAGATTAGAAATCCTAGCGCTAGTGGTGTCAAGAGACCAAAGAAGTGTACCATGGCTTACGGGTTTCGTTGTGGCATCCTTTCCGTTGTTTTGAATTGCCGTTGTGACCAGTGTTATTTAATCAAACTGTATATACTGCATATATAATCACTGACATCTGGGATGTTTGTATTCAAGAAATAGAATGTGCAATACTGAATGTGGCGCAGAATGTGAATGTTTCGATGAGTAGGGAGACAATGTGGTGGCCTGTCTGAAGTTTTCAGAATATGCACTACTGCCACACAATGTTTCAGTGGCATGTGTTAGATAAGCATTTTGCAATATGCATATTCTGATTAGTATATTTGGATCGCTTGCAGCAGGTTGTGTAAAATTTGTTGCAAGGCGATTAAATTCTTGGCACAAACAGAAAACGTGACCTGGGAGATTGCGTAAGGACGGCTGGCAAATGCACCAAGATTTATGCCACTTGAACTTATTGCAAATAAATCGGTTAACTATTGTTGAATTTGTTGTTAGGCTTGTCTTTGCAAACATGTACTACTGGTATGCCATAAATTGTACTACGTTAGAAAGACTGCGACCGAATGGAATGACCATGACATTATTACGCTATTAGACACATTTTGCACCCGCGCGACGATGCTACTATCAATTTCAAACAAGAGCGTTTATGCAATTACATTTGTAAATTATACACTGATGTCTTTGCTATAGCAAACACTTATCTCGCCCCACTGGCACGTGTCGAGATAATGGCCAGAACAAACATCTGAGTGACCTTGAATTTGACCTTGAAGGTTACTCAAAGTCAAATATAATGGTGCCGTTGTGCTCTCCATATGACTTCCTATAAGCGTATAATGGTAACCACATGCCACATTTTAGCTGTTAAGGGCTTGAAACATTTTTTCCTAATTTCCATCTTGGGTTAGAGGGAGGGCTTCCACCAAAACTTGAAGTTGATTGGTTCGATAGATTTGAGATATTTTTTAACAAACAAAACCTACTTAACCTGAAAGGACTCGGAAGTGTCCACCGCACTTTCTGTAGGTCAAAGTGTGAAGAACTGTTATATTGTTAATGGGGTTGTAATAATTCAACACGGCTTATCCACTTTTGACGTACACACGCTACAGAAACCATTACGCGTGACACCCACTATCCGCTCCCTGGGCGCTTGAAATATACTGCTCAAAACATTTAAGGGAGCAAAAGTGAGCGTAGAATAATACACACATGTAAAGGAGCAAAGTTCCAAACGTTTAAGGGAGCAAAGTGAGTTTAGTGTCAAATCAGTGGCCATACCAGCTACTGATTTGACAATAAACAGTGTTATAGTGTTTGAACGTGTTTGGAAGGGTAAAGGTCATGATCGCAATGGCTCTGATACACTTGTGTTTTGAGGGTAATGCCCCTCTGGGTTATGTGAAAAATAAAGTTTTGCTAATTGTTTTTCTGCCACAACTCTATTATCAACCAAAATGATTCAACTAAACAGGACTACAATCTGGAAGGATTTTTCCCAATATATTTCCAAATATATGGCTTTGAAAATGTGACCCCTTAAATATTTTGAACAGTGTATATGCCTCTAATGGTGTAAGTGTTTAGACAGTAGCTTGAAATGTACCAGTATCCTGAATACCAAATACACTAAGTGGGTTGTAAACATGTCAAATACACAGTACAGTGGTACACAAGTTGTAATTTGAGGAGGGGGGGGGGGGTAAGTTATTTCAACCACATCAGACGCTGTCAGATTGGTGCGATGAGCAAAAAAAGGTGCACGGACCTTGAGGCTCTGTTTCACGACGGCAGTAGCGATGACAGTTACTGCAGAAATGTTCCATAGTGCCAATTCTGAGAGCAAATGCATCGAATGACCCCAAACTGATATTGAGCATTACAACGTCAAATGTATAGCCCGATGTTTCCCTGCTTGACACAACGACCAGCTATTTACAAGCTACAGCAATTTTGGGACAAGTGCACATTCATTAAGTGCCTGACCGCAAAATGACCTTCAAAACTGCAAGGTCAAATGTGCCCCATATATGTGTTACTAGTGTTCCCGATTCCCATATGTCATTTCGCTCTACGACCAGGCGTTTTTGGGTTGCATGCCATTCTCGAGCAAATGAATCCCTAATGACCCCGAACAGTAGAGTGTCAAAGGTATCCCATATATGTACTACTAGTGTCCCCGAGTGCCAAGTCTGAACTGAGTGTCGCTCCATGGCTGGCCATTTTCGAGTAACAGATCGTTTCGAAAACAGGTGAAACGATCGACCCCAAATGATCTCGAACACTACAGTGTCAAAAGTCCCCGTCCATGTCTTAGAAATGTGCCTGGGTCCCCAAACGTTACTCCATTTTACTCTACGACCAGCTATTTCCAGTTACAGGGAATTTTGAAACAGTGAACTGAATGACCATAAAATGACTTTGACGAATATATGGTCAAATGTTCCCTATATGTATGTTAGTGTCCCCGATTCCCAAATTTCTGTCCATTTCACTTTACGACCAGCTGTTTTCCAGTTACAGGTCATTGTAAGAAACCGAATGACCCCCTGATCTTGAATACTACAAAATCACGGGTATCCCACATATAATTTTAGTCAGTTTCGCTCTGTGATTAGCCATTTCCAGGATATTTGCAAGTTTTCATATTGCCATTGGCCATAATGTTATTTTTTGTTTCATTTTTTTGGTTAAATTTTAAATGTCAAAACACCAAGACATAACCTTGTGGGAACTATCGCAAGAAACATCTATAAAAGTTTGGTTGAAAAAAAATCGTACGTCTAGGAGCAGCATTGTGAAAATCGTATTTTGGGGAAAAATCACAGGGACACCTGAATGACCACAAAATGACCCTGGACACGAGAAAGTTAAAGTAACCCATAAACCCATAAAGTAACCCAACTCTCTACAGTACTAGTAGCTCAGTCATCTCTCTTCGCTCTACTATTGCCAGTTTACAAGATCAAGTTTGTTGCACTTTTTCACTTTCCAATTGGTCATAATGCTAAATTTCAATCTTTTTTTTCAAGTATTTGACATTTCAAAATTCCAAAATTTCAAACCTAACTTTTGTGAGAACCGTCACGGGGGAACATTAAGACACAGTTTGGCTGAAATATCATAACTGTAAGAGTAGCGTTTTCAAACGTTAGCGTTTTGACCGTCCATAAGACCCCAAGTTCAGAAAATTAAAACTGTCAGTAATTTGTGTGAAAATCAAAATTTAAAAACCTAACAAGTAAACTTTAACGAGGGGCTAATGGGCAAAAATTCCACAAAAGTTTCATTATGTTTGAGAACTGTGAGAGAAGTGGCATTTCAAATACATATACTACCCCCCATATGGCCCAATGTCAAAGAGAAATCCTGAAAATTAAAAATAAATAAATAAATTAAAAGATAAAATAATAAGTAGGAAAAGCATGCCTGGAGATACTGTGATAGTAATAGACTGGGATACAGTGCCTTTCCACAAAAAATGGCGTCAATTCGCTTGACGGTTTCCAAGGGGAGTTTTACGCATGGACGACAATGAGACGGTCGGTGCTTAAGCAATTCTGCTGTCACTGTCAAACACAGCTAAAAATGTGTATTTCCTGTGCAGTACGATGTCTCACGTGCCTTCCATGTACATTGCATTTAAGTTGGTAATGGTGCTATGAGCAAGTGAGTTGCATTTATGTCCATGGACATAAATGGACACTATTTACTGAATTAGTAAAATATGAAGAGAGGACAATCTATCCATTATGCTACGACGGCTATTATAATCCATTTCTGGTCGCAATTGGTCACATCCCGCCAAGGTTTTGCACAGACTGTTACTCTACTTCCGTTTAGTATTAAGCAGTATTTATTTATACGGATAGTGCCAGGTTCTATGTCCGTAATATTGGCAATGCGACATTGTTTTATGCAAAAGAAAAAAATTCATAGCACGTTACTACACTAGAAAAAAAAACAACAACACTGTCTGCAGTTGAGTTGGGTGGGCGCCAAGTGTGGGTCCCGACCAAGATATTGAGCTTGGGCGACATATTAAAAGGCAGCTAAAGGGTTACTTGATTTGGAAATGGCTAGAATAATTAAACGCATTGTCAGCCGGGCACGATGCCTCACGGGTACAAACATTGTTGTATACATTAAGTCTTATGGGTAAGAACTTGCAGTAGCCTTAAAGTTAGCACAAATATTCTGGCCTGAAGGTAGAGGGCTTGGCAAACCTGGTAAAATTAATTGAGCTAAAAAAACACACCCACATGCGGATAATTATTAAGTACAAAACTAGGACTTGAAAAGCCATTATATATATTATAAATTATCCAGGACAATTATACCCCCCTCCCTCCCAATAGACACCCCAAATTTGTCTGTGCTGAGGAGATTTACTGCCCACCATCCCCAAATTACGCGTATCCGGACGCGCGTGTCCGTCCGCAGCTGTCAGTCCATCAATTGCCAGACAGAGGGGATACGTGTTGGAAAATTGGAGTGTCCTAGTTTCATCTGGAACGGCCATTATATTAAGGCCAGCGCCTGAACATCGGCCACTGGGTAGTCAACGCTTTTCCAGACAAACGTAATAAACTACGAAACGGCAAGACACAATGCAGCTGTGGTGTGGGGTCTTCTGCGCAGTGATGGCGCTGGCAGGTAAGTTTAGGCTATTGCCTTATTCGAGATAAACTGCGAGATATGATACTTAGTATGCAACTTTCCACCTAACTTGCAATATTTCCCCATGCAGTGTTATCGATATATTTCTCCGTGCAGTGTTAAATGTCATTACGGGATCATTCGGCACAAAGTGGCCTGTAAGTCAAAAAGGTTGCGCGAAGAGCAAAACAGACTTGGCTCTCAGGAACACTAGTACAGCATATATGGGGTACCGGTACGTTTGTTGTTTCTTAAGTATGTTACAGTAGATATCACACATATTTTCTTTTGTTGTCAAGGATAAATTGAACTATTTATTGTTGAAACTTTTGAATGGTAAATTATAATAAGTACACGAATTCAATGAACAATTCAACAATAACACAAGTATAGTCAAGTATCTCAGAACAATATACCACATTCATATAATAATATACAACCTAAGTATACAGGTATACTCGCACACTATAGTTTACAGCCGATAGGTTGTGCGTCGTAAGAATAGCGTTGAATTCTGGATACTCCTGAATGTTGTACTGAATCCGAGGTAATAGTTCTTGATAATCATGTATGGAATTGCGCTATGGTTATTTTCCTTAAAAGGATAGTTCTTGAAACCCCAGAATCCTTGCGTACATGTATATCATGCGCAAAATTAAAGCTCCTAGGTCGAGTAGACCTCTCTTCACAGGCAACCACGACGACCATGCAGAGATAACCCAGAATCTCTACTGCAGTGATTCTCACACCAGAGGGCATAACAACCTTTCTTGGTTGCGTTCTGTTTCTGCCAGGCTAGAAAACGCGGAGTACAGGAGACACGAGACTCCTGTATTGGCTCTACACACAGCACAGTCAGCTCTAGGAATCTCAAATCCTTCACCAAACAGCCAGTTCTTGACAAACTTCAAATGACTGTGTCTCTGTCACAATTTGTTACAAATCAGGTGTCATTTTCCTGTATTAGCTACTCGAACCATCAGCCTTTTCCAGAACAGTTTTTAATTCCTGTTAGTTTACAACCCAAACATGCCGAACTGTCCATCCACTGTCACAGACTATCAGCTCAGCCTTTAACATGTCTGACGGGGGGGGGGGGGGGGGGGGGGGGGGGGGGGGGG
>JAAUYG010224529.1_pt1 | contig 10082 bp, 5 predicted proteins | sample 7278091 | NCBI WGS metagenome assembly JAAUYG01 (sample SAMN14350201, study PRJNA611818) | marine sediment metagenome | isolation source: surface marine sediment (0.6m) | place: French Polynesia: Moorea | collected 2018-08
AGAGATCCCATTAAGCATGAGTTGCTATGATGGCTCTGATAATGGAGATGTTGAAGTGAAGCAGGAACCCATCGAAAGTGGCAAAGTGGAGAAACTTGAGGAATTTTCACCAGAATTGGAAGATACATGCTTAGGTTCCAAAGATGTACATCTACCTGTTACTGCCCAGCTCCAGACTGTTACTCCACCAGGTATGCTATAAAGGATGGTATGGGTACACATTATATTATGAAAACCAGTTTTTTTTTGGGGGGGGACATATACATGCATATGCAGTCAAAGCTTCCTGCCTGAGAATTGCATCCACCTGACAATTGTTGATATAAGGTATTCACATTAGAGACGCAAAAAGATTCAAAATGCTGTCTTTGTACACTATGAGTGTTAAGTTCCTTTGAAATTTGAATTACTCTCCGTAAAAAAAAAAGAAAAATCCATAAAAAATTCTGTATACACGGTTACACCATTTTGAATCTTTTGTGTCTCTAATACGAATACCTTTGGCGTATTTTCCATTTCGTGCCAAATTTTTTATCAGTAGTGATGAGTATGAATTTATTTTCCTTTGTAGAAATTTATGGCATAACTTTAGGACCTTTATCCTCAGCTTTGACTTTATATATTCTGTGTACACTACTTTACTGAATATATAGACTGGGTTTTTAAGACAGAGAAATGTTCTACAATAGTTGACATAGCGCAAACAAGTGAGATTTATAGGATTATGATGACAAGACTAATATTAGGCAATTCGGGTGTGGTATATTTATTGAACGTTTTTTGAGCCTCAGAAGACAAATGCTTTGAATGCGACAGTTGATTAGCTCAGAACTATAGTTAGTAACAGCTTTACAGCTAATACAGTTTTCTCTTAGAGGATGCTAATCACATCTTGTAAGTTATAATACATATTGCAGCCACAACAGAATTCAATGCTAAAGCTGTACTAGCTGTAAAGCTGTTACTAACTAATTCTGAGCTAATCAACTGACACATTATAGAGCTAGGTCCTCTCTATTTCTTTGTATTTGATACATGATGTTTGTAGCTAGTAACAAAGACAGATGGTAAGTAGTGCTGCAATGCTTTCCATTCACTAGAAAAGACGTAGTATCTTGTGTAGTCGCAACTGGCACATGAAAGTATAGGCATGGGCTGCTAATGCTGATGCGTTTTCAAAGTTAACATGGTTAAAATATAGTATGCTGCAGTGTCGTGCTCTTTCTCCAGCAAAAGATTTTAGCATTGTATATTTCTCATGTTTTGTTATGTTTTTGTTTGTATCTTTTCTTCTGTTTAGGCCATGGTTTGCTTCACTGGAGTGGCAAGAGCAGCTGTGGCTTAACAGGTCAAGCCACACAGTTTGCACCCTCTTCCACCGGTGGCTTAATAGGTCAAGCCACACAGTTTGTCCCCTCCTCCACCTATGGCATAATAGGTCAATCCACACGGCATGATCCCGTATCTGTCTATGGCTTATTTAGTCAACACACACAGTGTAATCCCTCCTCCGGAAACAGAACTTTAAACTTGGGGGCCTTGACACATGTTGCAGTCTACAATGGAGAAAGTGTATTTGGCTATGAAGTGTGTCAGGGCAATTTATTTCAGCCAGGAGCCTTAAGAATCTATTTCGTATCCCACAGTGAGGGAAAACCATTCAAATGTGAAGTGTGCCAAGCAAGGTTCAGTCGGTCTGGACATTTGAAAAGCCACCTAAGGAGGCATAGTGGGGAAAAACCGTTCAAGTGTGAAGTGTGTCAGTCAAGTTTCAGTCAGTCTGGACGTTTGACGATCCACCAAAGAACCCACAGTGGAGAAAAACCATACAAATGTCAGGTATGCCCAAGAAGCTTCACTAGTTCTGGAGCTTTGAGTAGACACTTAAAAATCCATGAAGACAAAGGACTAAAGTGTGGATTATGTGCCGCATATTTCAGAGGCTCTAGAAGTTTGAAGAACCACCTCAGAACTCACAGTGGGGAAAAACCATTCAAGTGTGAAGTGTGCCAGGCGAGCTTCCATCAGTCTGCACATTTGAAGAGCCACCAAAGAATCCACAATAGGCAAAAATTGCAGTGTGATATATGTCAGGCAAGCTTTAGTCTTTTGAGTACTTTGAAGAGTCATCTGAGAGCCCACACTAAAGAAAAATCATTTAAGTGTTAGGGGTGACTATCGGAGGCAGCAACACTATCATGATACTATCACGATAACTGATGAACTATCGCGATACTATCACGATAGTTTATTTGAAGAAAATTTGAAGAAACAAGAGCTAATACTTGTACCAATAGCTTTCTAATTCACTATGCATGACCATGATAGGTATGGGATGAAAGGAACTTTTGTGTGTGAAAAGAGCATTTTATAAATCATTTTTTGGCTTCAAGCATGTTAAATGTAATAAATCATCCTCATGATGTTGAAATATAGTAGTTTTATAATTGTGCCCTACACCATTGAAAAAAACTACTATCGAAACTATCGATATTTGAGGTTACTATCGATACTATTGCATCAGGTCATCAACTATCGCGATGCAGCGATTTATCGATGTATGGTTACACCCCTAGAATGCTGTGTATTAATTGATTTAAATCAGTGATTTTCTATTGATCATGTGGCCTGTTAATTGGCGTAGTTACACTGGCATCCCAGCAGGTACAGTCAAACTTGCTCTGCACCTGTATATAAAGATCACCTGGTTATAAATACCACATTTTACAGATCCCCTTGAGGATATATATTCCATCTTATTAAACTTGCATACAAAACCACCTGTGTATAAGGACCATATTTTGTTGGTCCCAGGGATGGTCTTTATATACAAGGTCTTTATATACAAGCGTCACTGTATATGCAAATGCATCTTAAAAAGACTTACATATAAATCAGCTTGTGGGAAGAAAAAATTACGTTCATATTTCCAAATTTTTTTTCTTATAATATATGTTTTAGGTATAATTTGTCAGCATGGGGAGGCGGACAGCAAGAGATATCCCACGCAAGCGAACTGGAGTCAAGTCCGTTGCTCAACTCATCAAGGAGAGCACATCATCTGTGAGTGGAATTACAGTGAAATAGAGTGAAATAGTTATTTAATGGCCATAAAACAAAGTGCTCGTCCACAACGGAAGTTTTGTTGAACAACAGTTGCCCGGATTCGAAAAGTATCTCGAAGTGAAAGTTGATCTGAAATTGAAAAAAAAGGTAATACATTACATATATCGTTCTGTATGTTATTGTAAAGCAGAAGATTGAACTTTTGCATTGTTATGTTCAGTTATTCTTCAAGTGGGCCATTGCTGTATTATGAAATTAATCCAGGTTTCTTTTTCATTGTAGAAACAAGAAAAGAGGTCGCTAAGAAAGCCTACAGCAAAAAGTCGGAGCTTCGCCCCAAGGACACTAGCCGAATATGAGAAGCATATTGAGGTTACTACAACTCCAACTATCATTGGTTGAAAAAAAAAAAATGTAACCTTATATCATTAAGTATTGGAGGTATTTTACTTGTTTATGCAATTAAATTAATTGGTAATTGCATGTATGATTCAGTACAGAGTGAAATATTTATATAACAACGGTCTTGTGTCACATATGGTTTTAATACAATAATTGTGCATGCCTACCTGATTCAGGCTGGTGCATGAGAAAATTATTGCTCTCTTACTTTACCAGTGTCTATTTTCAGTCAAAGGGTGTTACAGGGGTACAGCTCATACACAACGAGGAGTTCTTTGATGTCCCGGTTGGTACGAGTCCGTTCGCGAGATCCGGAAGTCATCCATACACCTTGCCGAAGGTGTCCAGACCGAGGTTCCAGGATGACATACCTACCTTACCGCCAATATCCAGACGGAGCAAACCCAGCAGGATTCAACCCCAGGATGCTAGAGTGTAGGAAGAAAAAACTATTGATATTACTGTAAACCTCTTTCCACCTCTTATTAAAAGCTGTGCAGTAGAACGAATTACTATATTGCTATGGACAACCTGCTGACTGTATATGTTACTAATGTGGCTTGAGTATTCTTTTGCTTAAGGAGCTGTGCCAGTGATCCATTCATCTGGATCCATTTATCATGACTGGTCAGGCTATAGGTACAACAACTGCATTCTGACTCACAAGTTCGTCGGAATGAATGGAACTGTTGGTCAATCTGATCATCATACAACTCTTGTGATAACCCTTAATTATAGAATGCTGCATGTACGTGTACATATGTGTATTGAATATTATTTAAATTGGGCAACACTAAATTACTGAAAATATGACCCTGTTCCCTCCCTCCTCCGTAGAAAAATATTTATGTGAATATTTTCTGAAAGTGTTCACTTTGTGCCATACTTTACCTGTTCTGCAACTTGATTATGACATGCATGTTATAGATATATCATACCTGACTGTATGATATATCATACAGTTAGGCATGATATATCTGCATGTATGTCGAAGTGGCTTTGCACTCACTGCGTTTAGTGTTTTAATATTCCAGGATCCTGTAGTTCAATGAATCTCTGTTTTCAGGTTATTCCAGAATCCCAGATGGGGCTGGTAAATGTAACCTATATTTATTTTTTGTTTTAAAGCACATATGCATCAGCGCCTGACAGTGGATATAACATCCGAACTCGTCGACGTGTTGTCGGCGTTGACGAGACTGACTCGTCGTCACGTGCACCGTATCGAAGTTGGGACAACGATGACGAAGACATACCAGATGGCCTAGAAGAGCTATTTGACAACTCGGACCGGCACGCCGTGGGGATCCATGTGATGGAGAAACTGTTTGGAGGAGATGCCACCTCACTGCGAGTCAAGAGGGATAGGTACACAGTAGACCCTGTCTTGAAAGACCACCCCATTGGCCACAAAAATGGTCTGTCAAGCCAGGTGGTCTCTGGTGACAGGTTCAGAAATGTAAGTCCTTCTGCCAAAAATGTGTGGTCTTTCAAGACAGATGGTCTCTCATGGCAGTGATCTGTCAAGATAGTTTTCACTGTATTCTCAGGTCTCCGTTTGTACAGTATTGTAATGCAGTCTTATGTCTTATAGCGGTTCAGCCTCCATGTCGTTATGGCCACCAGAGCTTGTGAATATACCCACAAATAGCTAGGCTCTTTTTTCGCGGACGAATCGTCCTATGTATTGAAGTACCGGCACAGAGAAACGTTTCTTGAGAGACCACTCCCATGATAGACCACCTGGTCTTGAAAGACCACATATTCCTGGCAGAAGATCCTGCATTTCAATGTAATTGAACCTGTCACCAAAGGCCACTTGTGTTGAGAGACCAAATTCTTATGGCCAGTTGTCTGCTCTTTCAAGACGGGTTCTACTGTAATTGTTTGTGTGGAAACCTTGGCTCTCCATGACACCTGGGTCCTTTTCCAGAGAGACCAGCAGTATTTGATTGGCTGTTGATCAATGGAGCTATTTATGGAACAAGTTACTTGCTGGGTAACTGGTCCAAATCAATGTTTAGGCAACAAGACTGACTAGGCAGAATGCCTTTGCACAAAATGTCAACAAATGCTTATACAGTGGTCACTGTGATTTAAGATCCCTCCATTTTAAGAATTCTGTCTTATTTTAAGACTTACCATCAGGGATGCCACTTTAATACAGTGGAATCTATTTTGAAAGACCACCCCATTGGCCACAATAATGTGGTCTGTCAAGGCAGGTGGTCTCGGGTGACAGATTCAGTTGTATTGAACATGTTGAAATGTAGGTCCTTCTGCCAAAATGTGTGGTGTTTCAAGACAGGTGGTCTCATGGCAGTGGTCTCTCAAGACAGATTTCACTGTATTTCGATGCAATATCCCTCGATTTTAAGGCCACTCTCAGTTTAAAATGACTATTTGTGGAATACCATAGGTGGTTTTAAAATGCAGCGATCACTGTATCATGTGTATGACTTTGCTGTTGAAAATACCGCAACTCATAGGAGTTTGATTAACATAGAATGGGGTCGTTCACGATTTGGTTTATTCTCATGACACCCTAAATCAGTATGATTGAAGGCTGTGTTTCTCTGTAGTTGAAAATCTTTGATTGTCTTGCTATTGAAGAGATACAGAGAAACCTGTCTTGAGAGACCAGTGCCATGAGAGGCCACCTGTTTTGACAGACCACACATTTTGGCAGACGGACCTACATTTCAATAAATCCGAAACTGTCACCAGAGACCACGTCTCGACAGACCACATTTTTGTGGTCAATGGGGTGGTCTTTTAAGACAGGTTCTACTGTATTGCCTTTAGTGCACACTTGCACTTTTGTATGGAGTTAAAGAGCGTGTCCTTCTGTCTCTGAAATATATTGTTGACAGAAGCAAGGTTGCTACTGTCTTGACGTTTTACTGTACTGGACATCTCAAGGGGCTATTTACATATAAAATTACAAGATAACAAATATTGATTGTAAAGCCAACAACTATAGGTGTAGCATATCTCAACCAGGAAAACAAAAAATAGTGACTTGCATGCATGTGACTGTACAGTCCTCCATGCAATTTAAGACCCCTTGACATAAGTATTCCCTCCATTTTGAAACTGGCCATGAGTGACATCTAGTTATATTTTCAATATAAAAATATCCCTTCATTTTAAGGCCACCTTCAATTCAAGACCATATTTTTCTAGCTGATTGGTTGGTATTAAATTGCAGGGAAACACTGTGTAGTCAACACTTGATCTTGACAAATTTACAAACTAACTTTTGGTTTGCTTTCAGACGGCCTTACTTCACATACTGGGTGACAATCATCCAGCTGATCGTCTTTATAGTTGTGTTAGCCACCTATGGTTTAGCACCAGTCAGCGTCACATACGTCAACCTTGAGGAAGAGGTAACCGAATTGTTGAAAATTCATTGCCTTAATTGGTTTACTGTAATTCAGCCTTCAGGAAGAGGTAACTGTTATAATTTTCTGAATTGTTTTTGAATTCTGTATCACAGGATCTAGAGATACATTCAGAGAAAGGGGTGGGTGGGAGGGGGGGGGGGCTGCAAGAATTTGTACCAGCTTTCTAGTGTTCAGTGAAACCCAACCTTATGACTGTACCAAAAATAAGACCCCCTCCCCCCCCCGAATGGAGGGTGCTTATTGGATGACCAGAGGTTTCATAGTATTGCTATTTTTTTCAGAATTAAGACCACCTAATCATTAAGACCACTTAGGCCTTGACTGTGACTGGTCTTATTTAGGGCTGCTCTGTACTGTACTAAGATCAACATGATTTTCAATAGTCTATTTGTTACATTCCCGTAACTGCTTGGAAGGCATTAAACTTGCTGAGCAAGATGCAGAGTGTTTATGATAAGAATCAATACTTTGAATTACCAGTAGCATTTTTGTAACAATATTTAAATACTCAATCAATTTGAAATCACTGAATGAAGATTTTCCTAAGTCCTTACTTGAAGCAGTCATGAAATTGCTGAATATATTTCTGCTGCTGTGCAACTGTTTCCCACCTGAATAATAACTTTAAATGGAATTTCTTCATTGGTTTCTAGGTCCTGACAACGAGTCTGATAATTCAGAAAGAATCGAGACGAGTGAAAGGCAACATGTGGATTGGTCCCACGCAGGTAAGTCAGACACGAAATACAGTCAAACCTGCTCTATAAAGACCACCCACTTAGAAAGACCACATTTTACAGGTCCCCAAGAGTATACTTTCAATATTATTGAACTTGCATATAAAGGCCACCTGTATATAAGGACCATATTTTGTTGGTCCTTGTGGTGGTCTTTATATACAAGTTTCACTGTATCAGTAAAGTTTGGTCCCTTCCTTGTTCAATATTGAATATAGTGGCATAAGGGGTCACTCTCGGGCCGAAAGCCACCCTCCCTCATGTGGCTCCAAATCTTTAATCCTACTACCATATAAGACATATGAGTTCTCCTTCTTGCCAAAACTTTGCCTCCTAATGTATTAATTATTGCTGGTAAAAGAAGGTTAAGCTATAATTATAAGGGAGGACTACCATACTTCAAAAGATTTTTGCGCTTTGCAAGTTTTTCGCTGGGCAATAATGCTGCTGGAATGGACCTTTCATATGTATTTTGCTTTCAGCTGTAGCTGAACATCTAGCATAATAAATTAATGCTGTATTTGAATATGAATATTGCTTCAGTCTGTGGCAACCCACAACCATATATCCATATCGACAATGCCGGCTCTTTTGAAAGACGGTATGCAAGATGTGGTGTTTCCACTCATAAATAAAACTATCGAAGGTATCAGGCAGGGTTTTTCATGTCAAAAAATTGTCTTTCATGCATAGCAAACTCATCAGAATGCAGTGAGAAAACTGAGAGAGGGTCAGAATAATGTTAGATAATAAAGGCAAAAAAGACCCTACAGTAGATTTTCAATGCTCAATATCATGAGGCTCCTTAAGAATTTAGTCTACTTAAAATGTGCTAATTTCTTGAAAAAAGATTATGGCCGTCCGTGCACAGATGTTGTTGAATAACATGTAGTTTTACTGTTGTGGAGCCAAGATTTGTAGCTCTTTGCTGAGCTACTACATGAAGTCGGCCCCCCATTAAGAAAGCCATTAAGGCAATATTCCGGCTCAGAGCTGCACATCCTCTCTCTCAGTAACAGCCACTTAGTGTTATTGGTCATGCTTTGTTGTATATGTTTCAGGAGATGCTACTGAACGAAGTCGACACCCCAAAAGAAAGCCATCAATGGTGTATTCAGGCTCACAGCTATACACATTCGCTCTCTGAGCAGCAGTAACTGCGTGTTATTGGTCATGTATTGTTGTATATGTTTCAGGAGGTGCTAATCCATAACGGAGCACGCTACTCACCCTGCATGCGGCCGGATGACAACCTGGATAAGCTGCTATATCTGGATCTGACAATAGAGAACGAGACCGCCTGTTGCGTGTACAACGACGGCTCGGGATGTATCCAGCTATCCGAGCAACAGTGCTCGGTGAGTGCTAGTTTATATATTGGTTGGAGAAAGTCCAATTGCAAATACAGTTGAACCTGCTTTAAAGATCACCCGTACATGTATGTAAGACCACCTGCCTTTAAACACCACATTTTACCGGTCCCCAGGAGTATAATGTCCATGTGATTGAACCTGCGTATAAATACCACCTGTGTATAAGGACCACATTTTCTTGGTCCCTAGGGTTTTCACTGTACAGTTACACTGCAAAACGGTGTCCATACAATAAGCTTGATATAATATACTGTAGAGTATGTAACCAATATGCATCACACACATTGCACAAGTAAGCTCATACTGAATTTATCAATACTGATATATATATACGTGTGGCGAGGTGCAGATAACAAAGCTCTTAATGTTAAAACTTTATTGTTGTACAATGTTAAAACACAATATTAAAACATTAAATGCAGTATCTGACATTACTTGTAGAACATCTAGCTTTGATGTAATGTTTTTTATAGACATTTATTACCCATAATTCAGCACTGCAGCCTCCCCACATCACTAGCTTTCCCACTGTATATATTCTTTTAATTGATTTAAGAATTGCTATATATAAATTTTCAGTGGGCCACACCAGGAGTATTAATTTAGTCAAGTTAACCACTGATGCTAGCTCTTGTGTAGCAGTCAAGTAAATGATGCTTTGCTGCACCATTGCAGCACCACCTAGCGGTAGAGACGCCAACAGTCAGTCTGAGGAAGTTCACTGAACAGAGTGGACGAAAGTCTCACAATAAGGAGAACTAAAACACTGTTTTAACTAAAACACTGTTTGTGACAAATGAACTCTCTCGTTTTGATGCTTTGCTGGTTTTACTGTGTAACTTCAATGTAGTTTTAAGTAAAAGATATAGGGACTGATTAAGAATGTATGGACTTCTCTACATGTTCGTGTGTATTACATGTACTAAATAATTGTTAATTGTGCCCTTGTCAGAAGAATATAAATGTATTCTGTAGGGTATCCAAGATGGGTACTGTGTACATGTACAACAACAATAATAATAATAATAATAATAATAATAATAATAATAATAATAATAATAATAATAATAATAATAATAATAATAATAATAATA
>JAAUYG010012882.1_pt1 | contig 10080 bp, 5 predicted proteins | sample 7278091 | NCBI WGS metagenome assembly JAAUYG01 (sample SAMN14350201, study PRJNA611818) | marine sediment metagenome | isolation source: surface marine sediment (0.6m) | place: French Polynesia: Moorea | collected 2018-08
AGAGAGAGAGAGAGAGAGAGAGAGAGAGAGAGAGAGAGAGAGAGAGTATGAATTATCAGAATGTGATCATTACATACGTTGTAATTGTCCCGGACTATATCCGTGATTGCGGAATCTAGCAGGCCAATTTCTGATCCCTCGATTATGGCACTCAGTTCCCTGTATAAACTTTGTTTCTTGTTCGTCACAGCAAAGATGACGTTCATGCGGTTCTCCACAATCCTGTCTCTAAGTTGAGCCACACTCGGGTAATCCTGCAAAACCAAGCACGTACGTATAGGAATTCACTGAAGTAGAAGAGCCACAGTGTTATGGATCGAGCATCTGGATCTGAGTTTCGGATGAGACTAATTAAACTAAATGTAGCCTTTGGAATAATATACATGTATTTTTTTCGAAACATCATAAACTTGTATGTGACTGTTTGCTGACCTGTGTGGTACTCTCGGTGTAAAATCCCTCGGTATCCATGTGGCACTGGCCGTCATTCGGTCTGAGGATGCCTGCCAGCTGATAAGAGTATTGGAAAAGTATTTATTCACTGGATTTTTGAATTAAAAAAGACTTCTATGCAATGCACTTGATTGTAGTTAATGCGCAACTGCTTTGATTCGCTGTAGCAGTCGAAGGGTGGGACATGGCAAAGTTAGTTACTTGTCGGTTATAGTCATTTAACAATAACAAAATGCTGAGACTGATACAAAAGCCACCGAACAGGCAGAGTTATGGTTTGCTTTGAGGGGTGTCCTCAACTTTTGGCGACTACAATATTCTCTTTCCCTATATACCTTTGTATTACAGAAAACTACGAAATTTCACCAAAAGTTCCAAATTATAATTTTGCAATAATTATGTATACGATCTTTGCAGATACTGTCACAGGAGTATTATCAAAATTCGGTGACGACCTGCTCTTGGTGGTTTCAGAAAAGCGGTCTGAACCCCTTAGTCTAAAAGATGTGGAGATTAATATTTACCCAATGCTCTCCCGAGCATGGCTACTTGACCTGTTAATTTCACACTATCACATACACCACACAGCTTTGATGAATTACATTGAGTAGAAACACAATTCCGGACTTTTTAATGGGAGGAAAGTAGTACAGAGAGTCTTACATAGCCTTAGTTATGTAGTTATGGTCAGAGCAGCTGCATGCTCTAAAAGACACTTCTATTTGCCATACCCTAGCGTCCATCGCCTGATGAAAAGCCTGATCTGTGACATACATCAATAATTTTCTTGAGGCATTCCGCCAGCCGATTTCATCCTGCAAAGTTAAGCGTTAAAAGTTGTGTCGCGGGAGGTATATGATGCAGAATGACTCTACTTAATAAGGTTGTGGACATTTGTACAATGTTTGCAGCGGTGAATTAGGAATATCTGAGCCCACTGATTAATATGATCGTAGTTATTCCATCAAACTTTTTTTACTGTGTTCAGATATCCTCACTGGTTTCCGCATTGTACTGGTTTCTAAATTGTTTCTACACTGGTTTCCACATTGTACTGGTTTCTACCTTGTTTCTACACTGGTTTCTACATATTCTTTGAAACAAAGTTTCTCTGTCCAAACCTTTTTCAAGGAAGAAATCCATCGAACTGTTAGTTAAATTGGTGTGGCTACTTGAAATAAGGATAATTGAAATGAATGGTATGAGGGAAGATAGATCTGTAATACATAGTGCTGGTTTTGTACATAGTATTAGGTTTTCATTCGGAAATTTTACAGCGACAGTCGAATTTTACTGAATGGGTTAGTGGCACCAGTTTATTTATCTTGTCTGTATGTGTACACTGTCTCTTCTTCCTGGAGGCTCACCAAATAAGGAACGTATTAAGTTATATGCGGCTGACATTAACCAGTAGCTCGACTAGATAACAGCTTGTGCCACTAAGACCATCCAACGAACTACAATCGTGTCTCACCTTACACGCCACAGCCTGCATGAGCGCATCAAACCCGCCCTCTGGCGAATCCAAGTTTCCAGATATTGCGGCTTGGCTCACACGTTCCTGAAAATTCAGACATATTTACATACGATAGGGGCAGGTGTTTTGTCGCACATGTTCAACGAGGTGTTAGCTTTCACTGGGAGTTTAGTATCAGTGCCGTGATCTCACGTCCCATTTCACTACTTTAAAAGAAATGAAACCTGAAAATGAGAAAAAAGGCAGGAAACAAAATCAAAAACGCTTTCGTCACAGTTACCCTGTTTAATGAATGGCTGTAAAGTTGGCCATACAGCACGTAGCCACTCAGTCTGAGAATAAAAATGCCCCAGACTAGATGGAACTCATTATTCACGGATGTGAAGAATCACTTTAGCACTCGGCCAGCACCCAACTTACACTCGGGGCTTCCTAGATAATCGCTGTTGCAACACCCAAAGTGGTAGAAAACGTTGAAAGTCTTATAAAAGAAAAAAAATGCACATTAAAGAAAATAAGTTCTGTCCATAATCATAAGTAATATGTAGATGCCAAACAGTATTCAAAATATGCAAACTTTAAAGGAAACTATCCACGAGGTGGTATCCATCTTGGAAAGCCCGACAGCCAGCTACATACAGTAACTGTTACAGTAGGTAGATTTAGAGGGAAAGCAGGGAGAATTACAACTGCATTGATTATCACACCCGTATTATCGAACACTGAGTGGTTATCAGCGCCCAGCCATCGTTATCAAGCAGAACTACTATACTAGTGCTGGCGGCATGGGTATAAAGAGAGGATACCAACACACCAGAGACGGGTTCCACGTTATCAGGTGCCCTGGTACATATAGAACATTACTGTAACAATTATTCTGCATATTCAGTCCTAACACATTTATTAAGATCTGTTCCATTGCCCTTTCTTCTCTTGCCATGGGTGTATGTAATATTAGACCACAGAAGCGGCCTAGCGTGCATTCAGACCTGTCATCGCCATGTACAGTGAAACCTTTCTTTAAGACCAGCTGAGAAATAGGGACAACCTGGGAATTAAGGACAGCTACTTCATGCTGTGCTGTACTTCTGCTATGTCTATTCAGCACATAGAACTGGACCTGAGAAATAAGACCACCTCAGAATTCAGGAGAGTTTTGGACAGTCCCTTGGGTGTCCCTAATTCCTAGGTTCCACTGTATCAGCATTAGCTATCCCAGCTCTCCGGGCTAAGCATAGGAGAGGCTATGCTTTACGACGATGCCTACCGTGAAGAGAGTGGTGTCCTGAGTCAGGCTTAGCTGATGACGGAATCCGTAAGGCGCAGCACACTGGTGACAAGGACTAATCAGTCTGGTTGAAGAAAAAAAAAAAAAAACAATGTCGTACGATAATATTCAACACACGAAGATACCTTCAGTTAATGAAGATCCTCCCCATATATCTCATTAATCAGTGTGTGCGCCAAAATTGTTTCTCAAGACTGGTTGCCTGCCAAACGTCGGCCGAAAAGAGTAGGCACACATAATGACTTTGGGTCAAATAATACCAACCAAGAGGTCCATGGGCATTGATACTCTATGTGATGACAACAGTCGGTATAAGCCTGAAAAGTTTAGACACATGCACCAAAATACTCATTTTGACCTCTAAAATTCCTTACTTAAAAATCCATTTTGTACTCTGACCAACTTATAGAGGAGTTAAGGCCATTTTGAAAAAAGTGCAACTAATAACCAAACAAAATAACCTTGAACCCTATAAGGTTAAAGGTTCCCAATATATGTGTTACTAATGCCCCCAGAGTCCCAACTTTCAGTCCTTTTCGGTGTACAGCCACCCATTTTGTGAACAGACCATCTTGTGAAGAGAGCACTGAATGACTCCAACTAACCTTGGACACCACATAGGTCTCCATATATGTGTTTCTAGTGTCCTCAAGTCTCACGTTTCAGTCAGTTTCCCCTCTTTGACCAACCTCTTTCGAGTAATAGGCCATTCCGAGTCACAAATGTTACTCTATTTTGTTCTACAACCAACCATTCGCGAGTTATGGGCCATTATGAGAAAACATGCATGGAATGGCCCAAAATGATCTTGAACCCTATAAGGTTCAAAGCACCACATATATGTATTACTGATGTCCCTGAGTCCTATATTTCACCCGGCTTTACTCTACGATGAGTCATTTTAGAATTACATTATATTTGGGGATAAGTGTAATGAATAATCCCAAATGAAGTCTAAATGACCTTGAGCACAAAATCACAAATTTCAGTACATTTATTTACGGCCAGGTATTTTTGAGTTACTGTACATGCTGTTTTGATAAAAGTGGACATATTGACGCCATGATTACCTTGAACACTACAAGGTCAAAGATACTCCTTATATGCTGTACTAGCACCTCTGAGTCCCAAATTTCAGTCCGTTTCACTCTACGCTAATATTTTCAAGATATTGGCAAATTTTCATTTTCCCATTGGCTACAATAATAATTGTCAATCTTTTTTTCAACGTTTTCTAAATTTGAATTTCAAAATTGCAAGAAGTAACGTTTTTGTGGAGGGCCTACAATGGACCGATGTAGTAAAGCACAAACAATGAACAACAGAACAACCGGTAATTAATACAAGAACAAAGACTAAAATGCCATTCATCTTCTGCAACGTTTGCGACTGCTTGCTGCTACTATTACAACTGATGCTGGAGAACAACTGCAACTTCAGCTTTTGCTCATTCAGCATTCTGGACCTGCTGCTGCCACAACCGCCAGTGACCCCATTCATGATACCACACAGCTATTTTAACTGTATGTACTGTCTCCATACGCCGTCTGATACTACTATGACCGTTACCGAAACCAGTTTTACAACACATTTACTTATAATAAAGATAGATCACAGTCTAAAATGCTAATGCGGCACATGGTTGGTATGGATGTTCGCTATACAAACAGGGGGGCATTAGAGCAGCCTCCCCGTGGCGCACCCTGGGTATCAGGTCTTGTCGGACATTTTGTTCAGACTTGGCCTGATAGCGAATGCTCTCACAGTCCAGGGGCGTATCCAGACCGATGCAATCGATGCACATGCATCTGTCAAAGTATCCAGAACCAGTTTATTCAACTGTCAGACACCGAGACCAAACAAATGATGATGTGTCTGTTTCCAACAGTCGCAGTCCGTAAGTAACACTTGCGAATCAATAGCATCAATTGAAAGCTATATCACTAGCCCGTATTTCGGGAAGTTCACTCCACTTTTACAACGACAATGTTCAGCCATCTATTATCTGGTGCAGTTCTTAGACAGTGCAGTTCTCAGACTGTAGAGCCACAACATTCTTTTCTAGTGGACTCACCTGTTTTGGCACTGTATGACCCTTTTGGTGTTGATGTGCCGCTAAACTTTGATATAATCAATCAAGCTATACAAACAAGCTACAACCACGCATATTACGTTACTAGTGTGGGTCATATCCATACTTACTGCTCGGGACGAATGCTAATGAAGGGTAACACTGGTTTGTCTATGAAGGAACCGAAGCCATGTAGGTAATTACGAGTAATGTCACTCAATGTCTCAGCTGAAAAGTATAGGGGATCAATATAACAGTATGACCAAGGCCTGGAATCGGCAGTAGTACATCAGGACATTCTCAGTGTCTTAAAGAAAATTCCGAGTCTTGGCTGCAACAATATCACAGCGTGATCTTGAAGTAATATGTAAGAAAACAAATACAGTGAATCCTGTCCTTAAGACCACCTGAGAAATAGGGACAGCCTGGGAATTAAGGACACCTACTTCAGTCCCCAGGTCTATTTAGTACATAGAAATGTACCGCAGAAATAAGACCACCTTAGAATTCCGGACAGTTTTGACAGTCTCTAGGGCGTCCCTAATTCCCGGGTTTCACTGTAATTACCTTTACGATTTTATGAATGACATTCTTTTGGTAAGGATAAAAATGTACACAGTTGCTTTTTATTTTATTTCTAATCACACATTTATTTATTTTTACTACCAATCCATTATGACGTGCCCTGTATAATACTGCTATGACACTTACATGTTATGGCCTTGGGTGAAATACATTTACAGGTCACTCATGGACAGATAAAATGCATGTAGAAATATCACCTGTGATATAGTTTATACCTAGTTCACGGCTTAAGCTGACCAGCTGATCCCGGTAAACGGCCATACTTCTAGACAGGTCCATTACGATATACAGATCTACCGGATAATCCGTGGCTCTCCGAAACCGGACGTCAAACGTATAGGGTGTATCTGCAAACATATGGTCCACACCCAGTTGTGTCGGGTTACTGGTGCTTATGATATTGGTTTAGCCACTAACGTTCACTCACATGACACAGTGAAATACAATAGAGTCATGAATATGCATAATATGGGTTATTAATGACACATAAATATATAGAATGGGTCACCCGGGGTACGTAGCAAAACGATAAAACTCTCCAGTTTACGAATGCTATTAGCAAAATCGAGCTGCGGGCTTTATGCCATGTAGTCAGTACCATCAATGTTGCTATTCATTCAATGTCTTTTAATCTTATGTTTTTTTCATATGAAGTCAAATAAAAGGATTTACAAATTTTGGACATTACCAAGATAATATATTACTATTAGAAGACGTAACATTTTGTTTGCCTTTGTAACTTAGTTAAACAATGCAAAAATATTAATTTTTGATAGAATCACGAGAAATGATTAACACTGTGCTAAGTTTCAGGGATCCGGGTTGCATGAAGGCATGCTTATAGCAATTCCTATAACCTGGCTGCAATGATATGGGGGTGCTACTAGAGACGGGTAACATGAGTCACCGTGGACAGGATACATATTATATACAACATAAAACACTCACTGACTTGTTATGTATCACCGTCTGAGTGATTATGGTGTATTGCAAAACACCACATATCGCAGAAGAAACCGATAATCATGCGTATTATTACCATGAACCACCAGCGTTTTGATCTATGATAAATTACCAGATATGCTAGAGGAGTTGCTCTGATTCTATCGGGTGGAGCAGTAATTTTTATGCAGCATGTGTTTTGAGTAGCGTCTAAAGAAAATCAATAATTACTTGGTCTGAGGCGCAGTTTGATCTGCTGGGGAGACAGCTGGATAGCCGGCGTGTTGGTATCACCGTCTGTCATTGTGTCGTTACGTAATGACGTCACTTCATGTTCCGGATTGGCCACAAACTCGCTGGTGCAGTTATGGCGTAATAACACTTCCGGTTTGTCACAGCGGGAGTGTTGAATTCCATTGAAATCCTGAGTGGCGTAAACAAAAGGACTGGTTACAGTTATATGCATCATGTAAATAAATGCATTGCAATTTACGGCCTGGGAACAAAATATATGGTACGAATCAACTATATTTTCAAGGGATATTAATTGTATACTCGACTGTGTGCGAAACAATATGCTGGCCAGTTTTGTTCAGTGCGAGCTTCCGTCGTGTGTTGCTATTCATGTGTCTGCCGTCGTTATCGCCGCCGTTGTGGTGGTGGTGGTATCACAGTTTAACGGCACATCAACACCAAAAGGGTCATACAGTGCCAAAACAGGTGATAATGATTGCTACCTCAATTAAAGTCGCTATACAGTCTAAGTACTGCACTGTGTGAGAGCAATTCGCTATCAGGCCAAGTCTGAACAAAATGTCCAGCAAGACCTGATACCCAGGGGCGCCACGTGGAGGCTGCTCTCATGCACCCCTTAATGTCATGGGCATGAATCTAATATTTTCTACGTGGATGAAATATTTGGAAAGTGGATTTAATATTGTGTACGTGGATTTAATATTTTGGGTATTCATTTAAAATTATGAACACAGATTTAATATCATGGGTCTGGATTTAATATTTTGAGCATGGCTACAATTTTATGTGTACGAGTCTAACTTGTTCGCGTGTTAAGCTTTAATATTGTTCGAGTTGATTTAAAATAATGTGCATGCATTTAACATTTTGTAGGTGGGCTTAATATTAGGATCATAGATTTAGTATTATGAAAATGAATTAGTAACAGTAAGACTTTTAGCTGTGGAGCAAGGGAAATCATGACAGTTCGAGTAAATGCAGTAATAGTGTATCTTTTTCAAGTTTTAACGATGAATATAAAATGCAGTGTAGTCATTCGGAAGATACCCATACCAGATGCCTTGACCAATGCTGCAAAAGATGGCACCAATGTGACTCGACATCTTGTCGGTGGAAGCGATTGTATGCCGTGTTTATTCTACCGTAACACCTATTGCACTGCATGCATCCACTTAATCTAACCCTTCACCGAGTGACGCAGCTATTTCCAACACACTGAAAGCTAAAATTCTAGCAGAACATTATTTTTCCTAACTTGAAATATGTAAAATTTCACAAATAGTTTACAGACCTTCAACGTTTCGAGTAGAATAGCCAGAATTGTGCTGCACGTTTCAAGTCATGGCAGCTGCTTAAATCCTTGCTTTCCCCCAATCACAGTTTCAAAAATTTCTTTGTATGATGGGTGAACGGTCAGGGAGCTGCCTTGCAAGTAATTAAGCATTGGCGCTGATATATTCATACAGTATTGATACAGCGACATGTGGAAAGATGCCCCGTGTGAAACGTCCCAACAGGGCTCCCAGCAGGTCTGCTTTCTGTTCGTGGGCCATAGCGTGTATTCGATCCATTCTGTGACGTCTTGTAGTTGATGAAGAAGGGAAAGGTAAATGTACCTTTACTGCATGTAGAGGTAGGATTAGCGATGTATCAGTCAACCCAGGTTTTCACATAAACAAAGTGATAACCATGTTTCAATGGAACTTAAAATGCGACGAGAGATAAGCATGCCTCCATGTTGATCAAATACGGAGAGGCAAAACGATGTAAGAAACGTTGTGTGCATCATATCGACATTGTCTGAACCTCTGTCTGCCCTAATTAATGCCAAAAAGCCTTGTCTCTGGGTTATGCAGTCACCAAAGTATCTGCATGCTGTGAAACGTTATGGATCATTATTTGATGGTCCAGGCTCCAACCATATAATGCGCCTTGAATACTGTATTCGCCGACGAACAAATTCCAAAGCGTTTAATTTATCCCATTCGTCTATTTGATACACATATACAGAGCCTCTGGAAATATATACTGCAACGTTTGATATTTGTGTTGGATTGTGTTAAATTTTGACCTGGTCATAATGGTCCGCCATATTGCTTTATCAGCCATATTGAATAATTGGCAGTCTCTGCCACCATAATTACTATTTATTAGTATAATGATGTATAGCACGCATTAGGTACAGTGTGTTGTTCCATGGCATCCATTTGCTTCCGCCCATTAATTATGATCTTCAATGGCAGACACCAGAACTGAATCCGAATCCTATTTGTACATCTGCTAATGAATGTGTACCGTTATTCACCACCTGGTGAATTCTGCTCTTCTGCCTTAAGAATAATATCTCATAATATTAAATTCGTGTACATAATATTAAATCCACGCTAAAAATATTAAATGCACGTAGATATTGAATCCACCCTCACAATATAAAATTCGCGCACATAATATTCAGTCCGTGCTCGTAATATTAAATTTGCGTACATAATATTAAAGCCATGCTCAAATGTTAAATTCGCGTATACAATATTAAATCCACGCACATAATAAATTTGTGCTCATGATATTAAATTCGTGGTCATAATATTAAATTCGCGTACATAATATTAAATCCAAGTCCATAATATTAACTCCGTGCTCATAACATTAAATTCATGGTCATAATTATAAAATTTATTGTAAATGAAAGAACCATAACTCTTAGTTGCAAAATTTAAACGTGGCACAAATCAGCCATCTGTACATGGGAAATATTAATTTCTTATGCATTAAAAATGTTTTACGCTTTCTTACTCCGTCTTTAAATCATCATATCGTGATCTAGAATTCGCAGTCGATATTTTCATATTATTATACGGATAAATATTCGCCACAAGCTGGTGGTGATAGAGGCAGAATGTATATTAAGTTATTTAATAAAGTTATGTATAAGTTCGTGTTGCTTTTGGTACTGGTAACGTAACTACACTTTTCCCGGAAAGACAATTAGTTTAACATCCTGGCCCCGGC
>JAAUYG010020306.1_pt1 | contig 10080 bp, 3 predicted proteins | sample 7278091 | NCBI WGS metagenome assembly JAAUYG01 (sample SAMN14350201, study PRJNA611818) | marine sediment metagenome | isolation source: surface marine sediment (0.6m) | place: French Polynesia: Moorea | collected 2018-08
GCAGTAGAGGCCCTAATACCAATACAGAAGTCTCCCTCTATAGGAACACCTTTTCTGCAAAAAAAATTCTGTCATTAGAGAGATGTCATTTGGTGAGAGGGAGCATCACATACAGACACACTACTTACTGCCAGGAATTTGTGTCGTTTCTAGAGGGGTGTCCTCTCTAGAGAGTGTCCCTATGAGAGAGGGACCACTGTAATGCAAGGAGCACTGTTGAATAATATTATAAATTTTATGTGAATACTGCCCACAGTATATAAGACCTCCGACATATTGTTCTAATATCACTTGCCAAGTTTTGAGGCTTGTTGTAGTTATGACTCGTGACTATTGCCATTATTAGTTTAAGGCCTGAAATGCCTTATAAGACAATTTGCTAGACTGCATGTATACATAGATGTTATTTTTGGTCTCAGTCATGTTAAATAACATGAAATTTTACTGTAGCTGAGACTGAATGGATACTGGAACCCCTTCCATTACTGGTCTTCTTTAGGGGTGGTTGCCCCTAAAATTAGTTCCAAACTTATCTTAAGCATGTGAAAGACAAATTAAGGTCTTCAATGAGGGACTGTCAAGTTCTTTTCTGTATTTAAGATCTCATAGAAGGGCCCTTATATGAAAGGACTTGCTTGTGACAGGTTAAATAGTTCTTTTTTCATTGAAAGGTGGCATTGAACTAAACTATTTTACTATATAGACTGTCCTCTGTTATATCAATATTTTATAAGTGATGTGGGAAGATGCAAAGATATTGAGAACCATTTATCAGCTGTGTAGTTTTTGCAGAGCTGAGACTGCAGGGTGTACTGTTTATGCATGACTTACACTCACAGACAGACCATTGTCACTTGTTTGGCAGGTATGTGTGGGATTGATTTAGATCAACATTTGCTGAGACAAGCATCTGGAAGACAACTTGCCAGTTGAAACGTAAAAGAAGTAATGAAAGGATAATATATGAGTCGCATATACAATATATAGGCAATGTATTAAATTAAAACAAAACAAGCCATAACAAATAAATGTATTCAAATACAGATGCCTGTTACAAGGTACATTATATGTGAGAGAAAATGACTAATAACTGGGCATCTTGTATTTTTTCCTTCCGGCAAAATATGGTCTAAATTTTGACGTGCAAGTCAGAGTCTCAGGTGGCATTGCTCGTTTTGGTGACAAATGCGACAAAAAAGATAATCTGACTGAAGTCAAAACTTAGACTTAAGTAAAAAATTTTTGAGTTCAGCCCTGAATTCCAACCATCCAACCCATCTGGCTAGAGTTGGTCGCCCTCCATGCAATCTGACCCCCTGCTACCCAGTCAATGTGGGGCTGCCAGGCTCTCAGTCACAATTGTCAATCATTGCTCTATGGCCACACCTCCCTAGCTAAATGTCGTGGCTTATATCCAGTGTGTTTTCTGGAGCTGCAGCCGATCTCCCTGGCCAATTGGTAATGGGTTTTGTTGAACAGCTGTCTGGATCCACTCTGTGACCACTCCCACCTGTACAAATTTGTAACCAGAGAAACTCCCCATTTTATCCAACAAATATTTACATCATATAGGTGACTGTGCAGTGCTAGCTGAGCTTTTTTTAAGGACAGATTTCTCTGCACAAGACAAAAGAATATTTCCATTCTGGATTTCTGTTGCTTTTGTTTTTATGGCTCCAGAGACATTATAGCTAATATTTGTGTAGTGCTTCGATATGTGACGTTAATATTTGGATAGAAATTATATGTACACATTAGTTTTGCAAATAAGTGGCATTTATCAAAAAAATTAATAATATCCAGCCATAACAGTGCTCACATTTGTTGACTTAAGTCAAAGTCAAAACTTAAGACTTGAATATTTTCGAGAACTCCTGGCCCTAGCTAGGGTCCCCATTTCCTGGATACTATCCCAGCTGGCCCTGTATGGTGATAATGACCCTCTAAACAGCCCACTGGGACCAGGAGCCAACCAGTAAACACTATAAAACCTTACAGCTGGAAATGGAACAAGCTATTATTGGGAGAGGTCTACTTAATAGGCTATCAGTGGTCAGTGAAACAGCCTGTAGACTTCTGCTATGTTCCATCAGATCTGGATACTTACATGGACAATACTGGAATATATGTATGTGGGGGTATAATGTGTGAACTTTTCTCTGTAGAGGATTATACTGTGTATAGCATATATGTTCTGATACAACTTCTATGCTATGATGTGTAGTACGTGCCATCTAAATCAGGTTGAAAAAAACTTTTTTTTTTTTAGTTATCATTGGTCCAGAATGGTAAGGACTTTAATATTGTTGATGTTGGCTTACATAAATTGTGAGGCACAGAGAAGTATAGAGCCCCCCTCCAAATAAGTTAGAGTTAGGAAATGAACATACAGCCTGTGGAGCTTGGGGAACCATATACTTCCAAAAAAGCAGATTTCTTATTTATACAATCTCAGTGAGTGGTGTTTAAGGGTTTGCAGCAGGAGGTGCTTCCCAAGATCCTCTTTAGTTTCAAGTGTTGGTACTGCACTTATATGTGGCTCACAGGGTCTTTCAGTTTGAGACTGTAGGGTTGTTGTAGTAGTAGTAATAGTAGCGGTGGCAGAGGCGGCAATAGCCCCAGTAGCCCCCACCCGTGCCAGGGGTGCCCGCGCCAGCGGTGCCAGGGTGATGACAGGCGTTATGGAGCTTGGAGCCTAAGTTGCCGGAGAAAAGGAGAATTTGCAGAGAATTTAGAGAGAAAAGCTTTTTTTTTGTGCTTTTCTTTTCTTTCTTTAGCAGCTGCTGATGCTGAGAAATGTCTGGAATCAGCTGGGACTTGAAGAATAAGAACAACTCCATAGCGGATCTTGCAGCAAAGGATCGGTAGTCCCAGAACCAGATAAGGTAATTGGAAGCTCCTGGGATTAGTGCAAAAAGCATGGAGCAGCGTATTACATGCAAGAATGGAAAGCAATTAATGCCAGAGGCGCTGTAAAGCTAATTGGAGTGGATGGTGTGACCATATACATTGCAGGCCTCTGGCTGATTGTGGGAAAAAATATCAGACCTTCTATGGGGAAAACACAGGTTCAACCTACCATCATTTTGCTAGATGGGCTAGAGAATATGGGTGCACACTGGGCTGAAGGCACTGTTGTATAACAGCCTATGGAAGCTCCTGAGGCTCTGGACTCTGTAAAAGTGACAAACTTATGATTTGATTTGGGTCGATAGCCATGAAAAATCGGCCAAAAACTGGTCCACTGGAAAAATTGGCGCTAGTCTCAGTTTTGTCATGGAGATAAAGGGCGTAAGCCATGGAGACTGGGAGGAAACAGAGACAGAACCACCACACGAGCCCAATGCAGGAGAGGGCGGTGTGGAACAGCTACAACACGGCATGGGTAGGTCTTGATAAAACTGTTACTGGTATTACCAGGTGTTGGATTGTGTTCAGAAGCTTTGGTTATTTTGTGTTGCAAGATAATTAATTATTACCTGTGTTTGTTTTGTTTTTTAAGAAGATGTAAAATAATTGGTATTGAAGGTGGGCATTCTGAAACCGTGTGTGCAATTATTTTTTGCCTCAGAAGGCTTTTATTTTAGATTTAAGGATGTAATTGGCTGAAGGATATTCTAAGTGTTTCTACATGGGACCAAGGGACTTGGGAAAGGTCTTTAATTATTACTCCTTGATCACCTTATCTTTCTTTTATCTTTTTTCCCCCGATAGTATATTTGCCTCCAAGACATGTTGATTCAGTTAGTTATAATATGATATGTGCAAGATAACAAGACAATACCAGGCAAATTTTATCCTATTAGCTATGTGATAGATGGTACCTGTAATCATAAATTCAAAAGTGCGCTACTTTTGGAGTGCTACAATTGTACCTGCATACTTCAAATGTGGTTTTAAAATAATTTAAGGATTCTAAATCATAAGAACGCTACTTTTGGACTGCTACAATTGCACTTACATATATTCAAGGGTGGTTTTTAAAATAAAGGATTCTAAACAATCCTTAGAATCACTGTACACTGTGGAACCTCTGAATTTACAAAAAAGATGCATCAAATTATTTTTTGCTAAAATGGACCCATTCATGGAAGCTTGTGCTGTACTTTCCGATGCTGTTGAGATTGAAAAGTAATGCTTTTCTAATGCTGAAAATGTAATGCTGAAAAGTAATGCTGCACCCTAAGTGTTCCACATCTTTGTCAATGACATGTTACATATATAGCCACGAATGATTAACTTAGGTCACTGATGTATCCAATAGGTCAGGGCAAGTATTACTTGTGCTGAAATGTCATGATAAGTACAGAAACAGAGTTTCTAAATCACCAGTCGGTAATCACAGAGTGCATGCATGGAGCTATTAATTCTGCCATTGATTGGTGTTGGCAGTGAACGTGGGAGCTTTCACAGGAAATGGGAGGAACACACACCACACAGTCAGTGTGAAGAGCGGGTGCTGCCAATTACAGATGAAGGGAACCGACGTCATCTCACAAATCAAAATACTTAACTATTATTGCGGAATTTTCTCTTAGACTATTATAAGAACTGTTGATGAGGCAAACACTACACTTGGCAGGCCCCGGATCCAGATTAACAATCTGACTTGTTTATCAATTTTATTTTCACACATTTACATAGAACTAAAACACACACAAAAAATTAAAAGGGTTATAATTTAGCAGACTAATCAAGCTACTATTTAAGTGGCGAGTTAATAATTGGCCCATTGGTACTATGTTCAACTTCGGATTGAAGGGTTGCAAGTTTGAATCGGTTAACTAGGGTCATGTTCATCTTTCACTAGTCAACTTGCGTTGTATGGTATGGCCCAATTTAGCCAACCACCCCGTAAAGAAGAACTTTGCCCCAAACAGATCATTTTGTTTGCTGTACTGGGAATTTTAGTTTGTGGTTAAAATTTTTCATGGAATTTTTTAGTTTAACTTTACCCATGATGAACTTTAATATTACATTTATATAACCTGCTTATCTGGCTTTATATACTGTGAGAAATAGATAGCCAGTTGATTATACATGTATACACAAATTTACTTCTAAACAAATTAAAACCTTCTTTTCCAGTTCAATGTTGCTGTATGTATTTTATATAGTGTCTTGAGGCTACACTTAATACACATGTGAATGGAAACTAGATATACCAGCATGTAGGGGGAAGGGGGGGGGTCAATTTCTGGATCATATGTATTGAGATAGTTTGGATTATCTTATGGCAAGTATGTATATAAAAGCCTCCAGGGCTGTTATTCTCAAAAATACTTAAGTCTCAATTTCTGATGAAACATTCTACACACAGAGTCAGTAGTATTGGAAAAAGTTGCTTAAGTCTCAAGTTCTCAAGTTTTGACTTAAGTGAGATTCGTAGCCATAATCACATACACATTGCTCAGATTGGTGACTTAATTCAAAACAATGGCATTTTCTGTCTGAAGTAAACTTAGTGTTAAGTGTTTTCAAGAACCCCAACCCCACTCACACAGGGAGTTACAAACTGTAAACACAACGCTGCAGTGGAGGGTCCTGCAAATTGGTCCAAACAAAATCCTGGTGAAGACAAAGACCACATGGCTTCATTACTATCGGCCTGTGACATATTCCTTTCACCTTTGCTCCTCAGCACTTCACATTGCACCCCCATCTGTTCTGAGAAACCAGCTGGCAAGTCTTGTTTAGGGGGTTTGTCAAAAGTCAAGCCAATTTATAACAGAGGACATTATTGGCAAAAGATCAACATTGTTTATTTGCAAAATTTGATTATTGTTTTTTTTTATAAATATGCATGAAGTAAAATCTTAGAACAAGGCTAATTAAGGTTAGTTATCGCAATGTAGAATTTTGAGCATTGATCGTTCCCAGGTGAGCTTTTAATTTGTGTTAACATATTTAGATGCATATAAGCTTTATGAGGTTACATTTACATTACAGCCCGAGAACAAAGTTCTTACAATTTACTTTATAACCTCCTAAGAAAACTCTACACTAAGATAAAATTTAGTATATACATATATAAATATATACAAAGGTCAAAGAATTTGAGACCCAAAATATCAACCTATATGATTTGTTATGGCGTACAGGTTCTAAATTGGCAATAATTCCCATGCCAAAGTCACACACACATATACTCACGTTACAGTTCTACCAATTAAATTTGCAGTTGCTTAACTTTACACACCGATGATAACGTCCAATCAAGCCAATTTGTGCAAGCCAAGTGATTTCTTACAGCTTCTACCATCTAACTCGGCCCAGAGTTGAAAGATCTGTAGGGGGCTGTTTGCATAAAACAGACGAAGTGCAAACTGACACAACCCAGTAAGACACCGGAGTGGGTGGCCATGCACATTTATAGGGTGTGTATATTTATCTAAGGTCCTGGACTGTTGCTCTATTTTTCTTGGGATAGCAATAAGGGTTCTTGGGCCTGGAAATTATGGGCTGGCTTTTGAAACACTGAATTAGCCTCTCACCCTGGGGCTGGGTGGCTTTACAGTTCAACCAACCTCTGTGTCAAACTCCATTTTTTTTTTTTTTTTTGTAATTATCAAATTTCTAGACAGGTGGCATCACTACACATGAATTGATGAAAAAATCAACTGATACCCCCTTGTCTTAGTTGCATCCCATAAAATGAGACCCTGGATAATACCGTAGGCAGTTTAATTATACGGGTTCTCAAAAAGTCATAAAATTTCATGACAGTTTGAGAAATTATGCAGTTGTCACCAACTTAGAATCGTTTGAATTTTTTTTTCAAGAAACCGTATCTGGTTAGTCCTCAATATTACTACATATTTTGTCTAATAGGAATAATTTGTATAGGTACCCACTGGTTATATATCAAATACTAGTGTTTAAACCCTCTCTGTTTTATAAGGCCATCTTATTGGGCAATATATTGCAGCTGTTGCCCAATAGAGACCCCTTTGGCATGTTTAGAGAGAGGAAGAACTACTGGTAAATGCATTTGCATTCATAGATTTTTGGGCTACATAAGGGAGCATGGCCTCTAGTGTCAGGCCTGGATGATTGACCAAATTCAGTGATCAGTCAGTAAGACTCCTCTGATCTAGTAGATTCTTACATTGGTTAGGAGCTAAGTGCTTTGTGATCAAAAACTGTAATTTTTGACAATATATGTTGTGAAATAATACTGCCAAATATTTCATACAATGTATTTGGGACATTTACTGCTGTGATATCCCTAGAGATATTTCATTATTTTTCTGGGAGTGTTTCTTTGAAAAATTCATTTGATCATTTATCGATAATCAATTGATAGTGCATTGTCCATCAGGTTTTGGCTTTGAAACATGCAGTATAAAACGTGGATCATTAGCTGGGTTGTGTATTGTTGTGACTCCTGATGGCTGTTTGACCAGCAGCTTATTCCTGGTTTCCTCCTCTGGTTTCATTTCAAGTAATGCCCCATCAACTTTGATTCATCCCGAACGGGTACAAATCAATTGACTGGGATATCCATTCAATTGTGGCTGGCCGCATGGAAGGGAAAAATCCCTCGGGACTATCTGCCGACTCCTGCAGGGGCTATGTGCTGAATACGCACTGGTGTGAGGATGGCTCAACGCAACTTAATTTCTTTGCCCCAATTATACCAGATCCGGTGGCTTCCGTGGCTTCTCTATTGACGTTCTCCCTTCCCCAGTGGCTTTCTACGGTCTTGATGCCAAAAACTTCCAGGAACTTAGGGAATCTCCGCCAACAAGGCACAAGTGAATATATAACGCCTAGGGAAAATCAGTTCACATAATCTTCGGTCAATCTCTCTCTCTCTCTCTCTTGCTCTTGTAAAAGCTGAGTGCGTGTATGTGTGGTCTTTGGTGTTACACACTACCAGGAAGGGCGGGAGTTTCTTTCCTGGTTCCCTTCCTGTGCCTTTCCCCCCTTTCTAATGCCTGCTACAAGCTCTTCACTGAAGCCACATGGCAGCAGGGGAAGCAGCTTGCCTCACCTCAAGGTTAATTCCTCCTTGCTTCCAGCTGGTTAGCAGTTCTGACAACAACACAGTACCCAGAGACTGGCATTGTGCATTGTTAAATTAAAACACTGGAATACTGGTACTGAGCCATTTTTCTTGTGTTGGATACCTGCATTGTTCAACAGAAAATCTTATAGTAGCTGGAACAGGCGTTAACTCCAGAGATTCCATATTTGGTCACTTTCTTTTATCATTAAAGCTATGTCCTGTACTGCATGGCAAAAAAATGCTGCCTTGTGCAGTAAATTTCTTCAGTCAACTTACCATGGAAAGTTGGCAGAAATCAATACAGAATCAGTACAGTTGGATTAGAATGAAAAAGTACCATTGAACCATTGGCCGAAACTTGTTTAGGATAACAATATTAGGATACGCTTAATATGTGCTAGTAAAACTTTCAAGGAAAGATGGGAGAGACTACAAGATACGACATGTTAGCTAAGAGCCAAGTATCTCCAATGGAACATGCTTTTATACAGGTTTTGCGGTCGCCCAACCAGCGTAGTTATTGCCAAGGACTATGGACTTGGTATGGTAAGTGTCAGGCGCTAATCTCATTGTGTTGCTTTATAATCTAGCTGAACTTAGGGAAAATATCAAGTCTAATTCTGTTGAAAAACACACATGGAAATCAAAAGCATTTGTGGCTCTGTACTTGAATTCTTTTGAGGTGCTGTCTGTAAATGTTTCTATAAGGACAATTACATACCTTGAAAGATAAAAAAAATAATTCAAAGCCAAGATGTATATGTGCAGCCAATTAAATGTTTAACAGGCAACTCCAATACTTGATGCTTGGTGATCTAGATGCTTTCTCCATCTTAATTGACTTTAAATACAGGTATACATGTACAAAAATTGTATCCTTTTTTTCTGAAACTCGCACAAGTGCTCATTGTTTTTCATGTTTTGTTTTTTTAATTTTTTTTTTCAAATCCATTTGAAAACAATAAACAGGCGACTCCGAGTGTTCAGTTTAAATGAAAATCAGCTTATTTTTGAAATTGCTAGAACAAATGGTCAGAAATTGAAACATTTGCTTTTAGCAAGTTATACGTATGTACCAGCATGTGTTATAACATTTGCAATCTGTAGCTGTTACATCCTCTAATCACCAGAGGTTACATAGTTTGCAGGTGATGAATGAGGCGTATTGCACTGACAGCTATACCCCATTCTCGGCTAGTGCAGTAAACAGTTCCAGGGTGGGCCTAGGCTGATATTTAGATGCCGCTTTCTGTATCAGACTACACTGATTGCCTTCCCAATTGCACTAAGAATGATGGGTGCACCGTGTGCCTAGGCTGTTACATCACGTTTTCAAAGAGCTGCCACATTAAATGTATATTTTACATCCAACTGCAAAGTGCAAGGTACCCATATGAATTATTGTCCACCAATCTACATGTACCAGGTATTACCGGTGTTATATACATGTACCTGGATGATTTCTCCTATACTTTACCATTAGAGGCAACCGGGCAGTTAATTTGTGAACTGCCCAGTTGAATTTGCTGCTGACGCATTAATAGTTGTTACCCAATGACAGGCGAGTAGTAGACAAAGGCCATTGATCCACTGCTATAGCCATAGGCATGATAATGTAAATAGTCAGACCATTTTCAACCTGGGAACTACTGCCTATATGCAGTCTTATGGGGCCTTGATAGGTCATAATACAGTAAAACCAGTCTTGAGAGACCACTGCCAGGAGAAACCACCTGTCTTGACAGACCACACATTTTTGGCAGAAGGACCTACAGTTCAATATAACTGAACCTGTCACCAGAGACCACCTGTCTTGACAGACCACATTTTTGTGGCCAATGGGGTGGTCTTTCAAGACAGGTTCTATTGTATAACATTTAAAATTATCCAAAACATTTCTAAAATGTGGGACGAGGTATGTAATAATAGGGTTACTGCCCTTGTTCATGGATTAATTGTTGTATGGCCAAATCACTGGCGATGAGGCCCTTGCAAGCTCGGGCCTGCGCCAGTGAGTTGGCCATACCACAATTAATCCATGAACTCGGGGCAATAACCCTTAACTACTA
>JAAUYG010020665.1_pt1 | contig 10080 bp, 5 predicted proteins | sample 7278091 | NCBI WGS metagenome assembly JAAUYG01 (sample SAMN14350201, study PRJNA611818) | marine sediment metagenome | isolation source: surface marine sediment (0.6m) | place: French Polynesia: Moorea | collected 2018-08
GAATATGATCTAAAATTGATACATGCATAGTAAGGTACTGTGTGAGAGTTAAGCCTAGATTTCCTGAATTGATTTAGTCTGCAGCAGTGAGTTTTTTATGCAAGTCTGCAGAAAATTGCCAATGCCATACTAACTGCAGCTGTCAAGCAGAGTGCCAAGGTCCATGGACCTCTTGTTAACGTTCCTTAACTCAAAAGGGGCAGTTAGGGCATCCATCACTATGGGGTGATCCATATGGAGACTTCAGGTGCACCATTAGAGTAAAATCTCGCGTGATATTGAAGTCAATTCTAATTCACCCAAAATTTTGGGAGACCTATATTTAGTAAAAGAGAAGAATGTGGACATGTATTTCTATTGGCACTAATTGGAAGTCACACTATGCGTTATGCCGCATATTGTCATTGAACACAGATCGATGCTGCCACAAAGCCATATATAGAGAGAGAACAGCCGCGTTGAGCAAGAGATCTAAAAGGTCAATGTGTCAAGCACTGGTATTCCAGAAAATAACGTTAGAACAGTTAGGGTATACATTGGCATATATTGGGAGGGCAGTTTGCACTCTCAACCACAAGATCGTGGGTTCGAGTCCCGCCATACGCTTAGTTTCCTGTACCTAGAGTCCCTGAGCAAGATTTGTACCCGAAATATGCCCCGGTTCACTCAGCCATAAAATGAGAACCTGACAATACACAGAGAAAGCTATTGTACATTGATCACCCGTGGCGTTGAAGCCTGTATCCGGGTTGTATGCTCCGTTGAGGAGTTGAGAAGGTGTTGGTGTGTACATATGTGCCGGGATAATAATATGTTCAGCGCCTTTGATGACTATGTGGTTGTAAATTGCGCCATGTTAAGTAATAAACTATTATAGAACACTAATAAGAAGTCATATTTGGATGAAAAGCCCTTATATCTCAGAAAGTAGCAGATTCAGAGCATATTTGCTACTGCAGACTAACAGATATGTGCATTGTATAGTCACACAGTTATGTTTTACCTTAAAAGGTCAAGTACCAGGTCAGCCATGGAAGTCCCCTTTATTTGATTCTTTATGCCATATATTAAAGTTCAACGCAAATCCCCGCTAGGTTTCTTCTTGAAGTCCATATGTGTCGCTCAGAGGATTGTTGGGCGGTTGCTGTTTTTTTTCTATGTCCAGTCGGTCTATGTTGTTTTAACTTTTCTTTAAAAAAATGGATATTTACGAACAGTACCTGTGTAACAGTCAGGGGTATTTTGTTCTTATAGGTGTACAGGGGGTTGCTGGATGACTATCCCTTCTGGCACGCATTCTTTGCTGTGGCGTATAACATTTACCAGAAAAGTGTAAAGAAGGAAAACAAAAAATAATCCAATTTTCGAGGCAAATAAATATTTATTCACTCCACAAGCACAACTGCTCTAATATATAGACGACGGAAAGGGTATATAAGGTCATTTTTTATCTTCCAATGCTATACTATTGACAAGAACATTGTAAAAGCGATACTCTAAAAAAAGCAGTCCATTCAACCGTTTGGGCCGAGAAGTGTATCTACTCGCTGCAGAAAAGCATAGTCATGCATATTTATTAAATAGATGCGCATGAGGTATATCGTTAGAGCTCATTCTTCGGTGAATCGCTTCGCATAAACATATTTTTAAAAGGACACAATAAATCATAATGTGAAACAATGCGGTTCTGATATCTGTTATAGGTAATAGTTTTTCAACTCATAACATAGCACAGAAGGTTCTGGCAAAATAGAATATATAAACAGGAAAACACACGTGCCCTGCTGAAGCTGCATAAAATAGTCGAACGGGAGATAGTTGTATGAGGAAGTTTGCATCGAAACAGCATCGTAAACAAGGAAGACCAAAGCTGATTAAGTAAACAGACCATAACGAAAATTACTAGTTTTGATCACTGTAAGCAACCTTTGTCTGAGCATGATAGTCTCTGGGGGTAAGATAGGTTTGTCGACAGATGTACGACACTGACTAGACGGAATCACTGTTAGCCTGCCCTTGCTGCCTATATAAGGAATTTACTGCTGCACGATATAACGAAACAGTAAGTACATCGACAGATATTATAACCACAGGTTCATTCATTCACCAAGACTTAAATTTATGACTCATTACTACTATAAACATTTTACGCAGACGTCAAAACAACGGCCACCAATGCTTCAAGTGACAAAACAAAACACAAACTTAGATTAACTTTTTTTTTCTACCCAAAACACAAAGTCAACAGTATAACGTTAAAACGCTTTCGCCTATAGAGACAAAATAGCGCATGCAGAATACACGGCGAGTTTCATGTTGTTTGGTCTAGCGAGTACAGTTCCAGTTTAAACAAAGCAAGAACATTACACGACCACTACAAATACGCCGCTATTAAACATGTAAAAGTCGCAGCAACCAACCAAAATACAGATGTACTTGACCACCTCTCTATAGCATAGAAGTCGGGTTTGAATTGAATTTGCACCTGTCACATAAGCCTACTGGCCGTGAGATCTACCGCACAGCCGTGGTAGGTAGCTCCTGGTAGATTATTGTTAAACACCGCCACCACCTTGGCTTGACTCGAACTCACTTGGCACTCCTCCTCTTCCTCTGAGGCAGATGCCTCAGGCACCCCGTCATCTAAGTCTATGTCATCCTCCTCAATGTCACTCGGGCTTTTCACGGACGATCTATCTAGGTCTGAAGTTTCTTGATCCAGACCGGGGCTTTTCCTCTCCATGGGCAGATCTTCTGCCGGAAGTCTGTTGTATTCTGGATCTTTGGGGTAGGTTCCCATGCTGGCACCCGGGGAGGCCGTCCCATGGCTGAGATTGTTCCCGGGACTGATCCCGCTGCTTCCGGATTCGGATGCGGCATCTCTGGATCCAAGGTCCCAGTCGCATCCCAGCGGTTGTGGGGAAGGGGAGTCACACACAGTGGGACCCTCTACCTCGTGCTTCTTGATGTGCCTGTCCAAGTTCGTCTGCTGCCCAAAACATCGGTCGCAGATGGGACACTTGAAAGGTTTCTCCTTGTTGTGGATGTTCCGGATGTGTCTCTGGAGGTTGGAGGAGATGCTGAACGAACGCTCGCAGTACTTACACTTGTACGGCTGCTCTCCGGTGTGTGTGCGCAGGTGACGGGTCAGGTTGGCAGAGCGGGGGAAGATCTTGCCGCAGAACTTGCAAGCGTATTTGGACTTAGGCATACCATTGTGGGGGTAGGGAAAACTACTGGGACCTTTCAGGAAAGGTGGGACCCGGCTTGTCTGGTTGATAGGACTGTGGGGCATGAACTGCGGGACCAATCCCATTGGGCTGAATGCCTGGGAGTTGGGTGTGTGGAACGGGAAGCGTGGGGCCACCGCAGGACCAAGAGACATCATACGGGCAGCCTCGTGGAAGGCTTCCATCTTTGATCGCTCCAAAGAGTACATTCTGGATACCAGGGCGGGGTTAGGCAGAACTGGGTAGGCGTCGTGGACCTTGACTGGATGTTCGGCGTGCTCCAGCAACTTGGACTGGGTGGACAGACTGGCAGGGATGGGCTGAGGCTTGGCCACTGACTTGTCACGGTCCATGGATTCCAGTCTGCATCTATTGTCACGATCCAATGGCTCTGGTCTGGATCTATTGTCACACACCATTGATTCCAGTCTGGATCGGTTGCCACGCTCGGTTGGTTCTACCCTGGATCGATTAGAGTCTCGGTATCTCGGTTCCACGGATCTCATTCGGACTTTAGGCCCCTCTTCCTCATCCTCCACATCGCTGGGACTGTCCTTGCCGAAGATGTGAGTCTTCCTGGGCGTCTCCACTGATGGGCTCCTGTCTGACTTACTGCTCAGGTCAAGGGGTTGCTCCGCCTTCCCCTGTGGCTCTGGGCGGACAGGGGACCGGTGGGAGGGAGACCGGTGCATGGGCAGACGATGGGATTCCTTGTAGCGGGGAGCGAGTCCCGTGTCGTGGCAGTAGAGCTTGTCTTTATGTGCCCTTGGGTCATCCCGGGAACGCTCATACACCCGGAAACCAGGGGGACTTCTCTGAGAGCGGGAGAGCGAGTCTACTCTCTCTTGGTATGGGAAGGGCCGGGCGGGGGAGTGGGGGAGGTTGTTGACACGTCTTCCTCTGTGAGTGACGTCATCACGGTCGCTATCCTCGCTGTCGGAAGTGTGAGCTCGCTCGGCAGAGTGCTTCCGCTTGCCGGGACCTGGTAGATGCCTCAGTTCGAGGTCCCTGTGCGGGGATCTGTCTCTTGTGGTTACATGTGGAGGGGAGAGAGGGACTGACGCCCCGTGACCCGGAAACATAGGGAAGCTACTGGCTAGGGGTGGGAAGAATGGAAACCCTGCCCTGGGGCCATACACAGACATGTACATGTTTGGGAAAGCGGCGGGGAAGCCGGGGATCATTGCGTCACTTCCGCTTGTGGAGACAGTCAATGGTTTATGCGGGTAGCCAGGTGACAGACCAGAACCAGCGACACCTGGAGAATGGGACACGCCGTTCTGGAGAGCTGCCATGGCGCCCTGACAGAAACGCTTGTGCTTGCCGAGTGATGTCATGGTCGAGAAAGCCTGTCCACAGTCCTTGCACTTGATCTGTTGACGACAGTCCGCGTGCATTCTTTTATGACGACACAAGTTGGAGAACTGGGTGTACGCTTTCAGGCAAACTTCGCACTGGAAGGGCTTCACGGTGCTGTGGATGTGCTGGTGCTGCTTCAAGCCGCTAGAGGTAGCGAAGGTCTTCCCGCACTCTGGACAGGCGTGTGCCCGTGCGCCGTTATGATAGGTCCGGATGTGATGCTGTAGTGTGGTCGGGTCGGAGAAAGTTCGATCGCAGTGTTCACAATCAAAAGGTTGCACGTGCAGGGAGTCGTCGCTCTGAAAACACAATATAGAATCCAGATAAGATAACCTTATTTATTTAGTTTGTTAGTTTTGCAAAGGACAATTTGTTTAAAACAAAATAGCAAGAAAATATAAATATATCAATCAGTAAACTAGACAAGGTATTTATCGTGCGATGCCTGTTAAACCATTGCTTGTGGTGTGAGAGTCGCGCTATTGAATTGCCGTTATATACCCCAGCAGACAAGATAAGAACAATGTTGTACATGGACAAGTGTCCGATCACAGCTTTGTTTACTTCATTCCTGACACAGGAGTGAATTACAGCCAACTAAAGATCCACTTCAAGCATTCTTCAACACCCAATACAAGCTAAGAGACTGATAACCGGGACATCCCGGCAGAGCCTATTGTCTGTTGCTACACGGCGCATCTCGGCAACGACACAGACCAGTCGGTTTGAAGTTACCCCGATTTTCAACGTTGGGGTTTGAGAATCTTTCGTCCGGCAGGCAACTTCGCGCGGAAGCGCCAGGCAATAAATACTAGCAGAGCACTTCAGGGCTATCATCCTCTTGCTCTGCACTATCTGTCAGCTGGCTTTACGGCTGAAGAGGCTTCCAGCGTTGTCTTATTGGGAGTGGATCTCTCGCTCTGCCGACCGTGCACGTGCGCGGAGGAATACATCATCCATCTGTTACCACGTCTCGGGGATGAAGTGCCAAGCCCTCCAAATGGTTTGGTCTCCACGATAAGGATTCACGCCTATAACCCGGGGTGCCGCAGCACGAATCACCTCTTTGGAATCTATCGAAACTGGCTTAAATCGCCGGCTACAAGCCCGAGAATCACACAAGTCACGTACGAGTTACCTACGCTGAATTTGCTAGGTCCTTGTGAGGATGCTTGAAGTAGTCAATAAACTCAACCCGTCGTTGGGGGCCTCCTTTTAGTTCTGATTAATAGACTTATCTGTGCCTGAAGCTATAGGCTGTGGTATCTTGAGTCTTCGAGAGGCAGTTGTAACACGTAGCTATAATTCCCGCTGCAGGAAGAGCGAGTCCTTTTTGATAACACTGGGATAAGGAAGTCTTTAGTTTACGCATTGAACCGTGATCGACGTAGACGCGAAAGTGCATGGTGATATATTTTCGATAAACATCAGGGATAGGCTAAATTTCAGTTAGATTTATATTTTACTAACCCAGGAAGTCGATGTTCCAGCCGGTGAATCAGGTAATGACACGCCTGAACATATTTTCCCCCAAGTCGAATGTTTGGCTTTCCATTGGATGGATCTGTTTACAAGGCTGCATCACGCCACGCAAAAGGAGGAAAAAGTGGACAAGCTGTTTTCTATCATCCGAGCTGTTTGTTGTATACAGGCTATTGAGAAGGCCGTGTTTGATAAACGTAATGACCTGAAGCGTAGAACCGCTTTACTTACATACAGAATCAGTTTGTAGTGGTTTTTTGTTATTTTTTTCTTCTCGGTCGACTGCTGAAGTTTCCGTTCAAGTTGAAACGACGTTTCCCACAGACCAAGCGACCTGTACGGCTACAAAGACGGCTATGATAGACGGCCACCCAACCTCCCCTACCGTACGTCTATATACAGTCAATCACTTTCACTGCATCCAACAGCAACGGGTGCTGGTATCTCTCTCTCTCTCTCTCTCTCTCTCTCTCTCTCTCTCTCTCTCTCTCTCTCTCTCTCTGTGTGTGTGTGTGTGTTACCCGTGAGAATATTTAATGATATCTAAAGCCCAGATAGACAGGATAAAGTACAATGTGACTTGATATATGATAGCAGCGTCAGGTAGGCGGAGGGAGCTCCTATTCAGCTCAAGCCACCCTGCATGGCAGGGCGGCGCTCTTTGGGGGACTGGGGAAGCTGCTGTCAAGAAAGGTGGCGTTGTAACCATTTGAAGCTTCCGGGACATATATATTCCACGCATGCGTGCCCAAAACAACGACCGGGTCTTGTGTCGCAAGCCAAGGATGGAGAGGCGGAATCGGACAGTGTGAATGGATGTCCAGGAAGAAACTTCAGATGGGAATTCGGAATTGTATTCAGGATGCAGGAGGCGTCGATATACTATGGAAGCCCAGACGTTGCAGTGAAGTTTGCCCTTTCAGGTATTAAGGGTGGAGTCCACATGCAGGGAAGTCAAGTTGTGACTGTGCTGCTATCCATTGGAAGCTTTACCAAGAAAAGGGTGTGACCAATCTCAATGCACGTAATGTGTATCATTATCTTTCACGGCGATCCCAAAACGGTTGTTTAGTGCTATAGTTGAAAACTCCCCCAATATTTTGTCAGCGAGTGTATTTTATCATCTCAAAATGTATCCAACTTCAAGAATTGAAAAGGGGTGTCACATATCACCTCTTTACGTTACTTTTAAATATTTTTATATAATGAGCAATGTAGAATTACCAGGTCTACAATGTTTGGATAAAGGGTGAATTAAGGGCAAGTATATGATTCAGTAGACACATGTACGTATATATGATAAATGGGTAGTTTCCGTGGCTTGTGAGGGTAAGGAAAGTACCGTGGATTTGTTCCGAGTCGTGACGGTGCATAAAAGGAAGAACACAAAGATTTAGATTTGTTTGTGTATTTTTCCAACCTCAGAGCAAATTAACCAGCATGCAGTTGGTGTCTAAAATTACTGTTATTGATAACCCAAATGACATATACAATGTATAGACAGTCCTTTTAGCTGAATATGCGTAGGTATTCATTGTTAAGGCTGTATACGTGACGTCACACAGTGTGTGTGTGGGAGGGGGGGGGGGGGAGTCTCAAACTCGATATTATGCCACTATAAGTTGGATAGTTTCCGAGGAATGCTCAAACCAGTTTACATCATTCGAACGGTAAGGTCTACCAGAATATGTCACACCCTATACAGACAACGTCCTATCAAGATATCACTCGTATACTTTACTCCACCCCAAAGGTCTTATAATATCATAACCAAGCTTCTTGTCACTTCATGTAAACAAATTCAAATAACCCCTTAGCTGACAGTTATCCTACAGAAAGAAGATCTATGCATGAACTGGACATTATATGATGTATATTTTAATACAGGTTTTTTTTATTAAATATTAATATTTGCTTACCGTGTTGGATGAGAAATTCTGTTGACCCAGTCTGTTGCTCCCGAGGCTGCCGTGGACGGATCTTGAGGCCTGCGTCGGGTCCTGGATCATCTCAGGAGATTAAAACCTGGATCAGAAAAAAGGACTGCTTTAAAGAGAACGAAACATTAATATATCCACATGCATCCATATAGTAAATAAATATCACACATAGCGATCGAAATTTCTCACTTCGTATAGACCTGTCCCAGACTTGGTCAAAGTGATCGATAATAAACGTCGGTCAAGTAATAATAATCATCCCCTGATGTTGAAAGATTTCAAATTAAAGTTCCAAGTGTATTACATCCTTTATGCATGGGTAGGCGTCGAATAGGCCGCGAATACGATTTGCCCATGCAGAATTTTGTTCATCTACACAAAGGTATTGAGCCGCCATGCCCTGCACACTGAATGAACTAAGACAAAGTGAGGTTTGGCGCCAAATCAGTGCGAGTTGCGCATGCGCTATCTATATATGACATCAGTCCTGATTAAGTGACCCCCTGTACGCCCAGGGTCAGAGATAAGTGTCCGTGTCTCCAGGTTCATTAGCAGTGTCACAGTATACCGTCGAGTGCATTGTGTATAAGCAACAGCTTTATATAGTGCGAGCCTAAATGAATGAGCTACAATCTGATTGGTGCAATGCTAGCTTGGAATTTGAACCTCAACATCGACCAATTAACTTGGGGAGCGTTTGATCACATGATCAGTGAAGGTACCTGTCATTATGACCATGTTTAATATAAACACATCCCCTAACGTTTATAGTGGTCAAAATGTTACTCATATAGCCTACGATTTCCTACAGTAACGTACATTTATCGGAATAATTTGATTAGTGAGAATATTTCAATGGGCCGCCATGGACTAGTGTGTTATTAATTTTTATGGACTTTGTTATAAGGATGTATGGAGTAATGTATTCGGCTTGGGTAAATAATAGCCATCAGCAGACAGTGGATACAATTGTGTCCATCTAAGTGACATTTGTCAAATTAAGTAAGCACTGTGCTTTACATATTGTGAAATACTTCCAGAGGTAGGGGAACTGATATTTGCGCTACCGTCGCTCACTGTTAAAAGGCCAAGACAAAACAACATAAAAAAGCAACATCACTGTATCACCGACACGTATCTTGCTTTATTGGAGGCTAATACAAGTGACATAAGGTTTATCTTCAAAACATCAGGCTTCTTACCCAAAGTGTTTATCGCAGCTTTGCGGGTATATTTTAGCAAACGATGACCTTATCAAATGCAAATTTACAGAGACAAGAGATACACCTTGTCTCTCCGGGTTGGAGTCTGTAGATTACCCCAGATCTAACAAACCATCTTCAATGAGCTATGTATGAATGGCATTGTGTTCGCGCAGTTTTACTTAAATCCAGTGATTAACGTTTATCCCTTGCAGAAAAAAAATTCTGACTTTATTTTGACTGATTGGCTGCAACAAGAGTGTTGTGGGTGAGGACTACGCTAACTCAATAAACAACGCTCGGCCAGACGTTCAATGAAGGCAAGATCAATTTGCTGTAATTATTTGCTCCTAATAGCACGTTAATCGCATGCTGGATTAATCGACGTGTCCCTCATTGTGTTGAGACTTGGGGTGGGGTGGCGGTGGGGGTGAGTCTTTGGCAGCCGTCAAACTCAGTTGTTGACATCGGCTTGAAGGAACGAGGAGGCTCTAAGTTGCGATATGATACGTACGGGGTGGGGTGGTATGGCGATGGGGCACGGAAGGTTCGTCAACACAGGTACCGACGGCGAACATCTTTAATTCATTAAGCAAAGCATTAGTCAGCGTTAACCATGTTTTAAAATCTTGGCTGCATGCATGTATAGTCACTGCCGCCTTTAGCGGCCAGCTGCTGGAGTCTGTTTATCTTGGGGTACGTGACAAACACAGGTCGCTCCCCATATATAGTCCACCCACCTCACCCGCCCCCAAGTCTTGTCATCTTTTTTGGGGGGGGGGGGGCCCCCCCCCCCCCCCCCCCCCCGCCCCCCCCCCCCCGCCCCCCCCAACACACCACACCAACCAACCCCCCCCACTCACAGAA
>JAAUYG010045000.1_pt1 | contig 10079 bp, 8 predicted proteins | sample 7278091 | NCBI WGS metagenome assembly JAAUYG01 (sample SAMN14350201, study PRJNA611818) | marine sediment metagenome | isolation source: surface marine sediment (0.6m) | place: French Polynesia: Moorea | collected 2018-08
CGGGGTAACTTTATATATTTCTATTATTTTGAGAGGGTTTTGGTCAAAAAAAAATATACACCTAGTTCCTTTGTTCTTTTTACCCGTTTCCATGGTGGTATGTTATAAAGGAAGATAAACGTTTGTTTGGAATTGTTACTCCTATTGTGCCCCATGTTAAAAAAAACTAAAACACGAAAAACTCATTAGAATTTCAATTTTCAAAATTTCAAAAATCACAAAGTCGTATGTGATGGCCCATGAGAAGATAATTCAGCACAAACTTGAAATCTGTTGGCTCCGATTTGTAGGAGTATAGTTTTGAAATGTTTGCTTCTATAGTACGTAACATGGTAAGGAAAACTAACAAAACAAAATCCTAAAAACTTGGAAAATGTGTTTTGTTTTGTCCAAAGTTCAAAACAACTTCCGAGTGTACTGCCTAGGAGAAACAGCTACTAAAAAGTTGAAAGAAATGCCTGCATTAGGGACGAATATAATTGTAACCCGGACAAACGGACGGGCGGACGACGGACTAATTTCGATTTCACCAGTTTTGCTGACATGGTCAATTAGCCGTAAAGACAAGCCCTTTGAACGCATATGCCAAAGGCACTTACTTGCACGCCCAAATATTGATTGCAGCGTTGGTGGTTGTTTGCAAAGACCCTGTATAGGATGGAAACCTCTAGAGTGGATACGTGTACATCAATAGGATGGCTGAACTAAATAAACATATCATGTGCTCCGCTTTTAACAGGGAGATAAATATAATGCATGACAGTGCATTTATGCGGGAAAAACAGGTGTTTCAGGGTGTAAAAAAGAACTTTGGACGCCTGGATTAGATACATGCAGCCAAAGACAAAGTTGCCATTTAAAAGACAGATCTTGAAAATATGTATATAACAAAATTTATTTCTAATCAAAGCCCTGTGAGTATTCAAAGGAACGTTTTCATAGAGCGAGTTAGGAACAAAAATATCTTGCTGACAACACTGATGCAAATGAGCGAGGGTATGTCACCACGGAACACAATGAGTATGAAGAAGAACAATCACACAGGCCTCGACCTAAAAGACATAGAAAACATAATGGTATCCGAACCACTGCCCAAATTCATTCATTCAAATTGTAGTTTTTGGACCCTTTAGGGTATTATTTCCACTTTTAGTCAGTAGCCAATGGTCTGTGCAGGGACGCTTGTAATTTTCTGCACTGCCCGGGGTTTTTACAATTATAAATCCGTTCAGTATTGCCTGAGCTATGAATGTCATAGTGTCTATAGGTATGGCGCCTCCCCGACGAAAGAATCATGACGTCTACAATCGTCAGAGTAAACACACCGCCATATTGACATGATGTCACAGCGGAAGTTGCCTCCTGCGGCGATTAAGCTCATTATGGATGGGAGAAGGGCTTATGGAGACTTTCTTGTTCACAACACAAGAATGAGTATGATATAAAAAGACAATGGTACCACGAGCCAAGTCAATGTATAAATAAATCGGCAGTTAAATGACCTGTAGGGTAAGCTGCACTTCAGCATAATGCCACAGGGGGATTAAAACTCTCATTAAATCTGAGAGCGATCTCACCACATTTGGTTTATAATTTAATCAAAAGGAGTTACTTAGGACAAGTGATTTTGTTTATAAACGCGACGGCTATTGTATAACTAGTGGCCACATAGACAAGCCATTAGCTACAATTGCAGACAAATATCGTTTGTGAAGCACCAACTGCCAAACCATGGTTTGACATAAATGTTTGCTGATGAGAGGTAATAATTGAGGATGTCCCATGCATCAAAGGACATCAGCTGCGCACAGGTCATTGAATAGCCATGTCTCACATGAGTAGAACAAGGCAGACCTCGGCACACTTTGCCACACAGATTCCCTTACATGGTTGGGGGCATTACAGTTCCTGTAGAGGAATGATGTGAATTTCATACAGTGATTATGCTTATTTGAGATGTGGTTATGCCCTTGCTTATGTAATGGTGCATTGGACATAGGGGTGCCCAGATATATGTCTATTTCCGTATAGGACACACCGTCAGTTACATTGTCTAGTACTATTGGGATTTTATCATTCCAGTTCACAGTGAAAAATTTTGACTTTACTGGCTGCAGTGGTTGGCCCAAGTTATCACTACATTGCTTCGGAGCCGGAGTTTCATCAGATGGCTTGTTGCAACAATGACCAAGTCGTACATCTGTATCAGAGTGTGGAAGTTCCCTGTCCACCCAGCTGGTCTCTGAGGCAGCAACGGCCTCCACTATGCAATCAAAAAAGAATATGAACAGCGAGCATGACGTACCTCCACACTGTCTGACACCCATGGGGGCTGAGAAGAATCTGGGCCTGCGTAATCCAAATGTACACACAAAAGCAAGCAGATATATATACCTGTCTGGCTATGGGAACAAATGTTAAGTTTGCCCTATTGTAACACTAATCTCGATGTTTTGAACATAAGCAGCAAGTTAATTCGCTTTTCTGCAAAATGAATCACTCAAAACGTTTGTACACTACTTAATCAGTCTCTTACACAGGGAGTTGTGCCCCTCGACTTTAAGTTGGCTTGGGTTGCACCTTTATTTATGAAAAGGTTCTGAAGATGATGTCAGTGACTACAGACCCACATCATGTATACCTCGCTTAGCCAAATTACTTGAAAAAATTGTGCATAACCAATAATGGATTTCCAAACAAAACACTAATTCATTACTCAGGATCTGTATACACACAAAAATATCACTCTACAGAGAGTGCAGTACATAAGGTTATAATATAATTGCTAGAAAATGCAAATAATGCTGTATGTTTTTGACCAAAATTGTGTCTCGATAGTATGACACTCTTGTAAAAAAGTTACATACATATATCATACATGTATATGTACTTTGTGAACAAAAATTTGTATTCGACATTGTACATTCAAAAATGCATGAGCCCACTATTTTGGACTTTAGATCTGTATGCTACTGTAATGCACAAGCGATTCTAAGGTCCAGTGTATAGGGCAGAATGACTTGGATTCTCCCAGTTCCACTAAGACTGCATTCTGGCTTATCAGCCACATGCGAGCACGTGCAAGGCTCTGGTTTCCGTGGCCACTAGACCCCGTATATCATTACGTCACCTTCCATATATGGCAACGCGACGGCCTGTATAACTACCCTTTAGTATCACCTATAAGTAGGGTGGCTGATACTTGCCTCGTATTATTTTTCTTCTGCGATTAGCAACGCGTTGCGAATACAAGGCGGTGCTAACATTTACAACGCGTTTTAAATATCAGCAACACGTTTGAAACATTTAAAATGCGTTTTAAATATTAGAAACGCGTTTGAAACTTTTGAAACGTGTTTTGAAAATTCGCAATGCGTTTGAAAGATTTAAAACGCGTTTTAAATATTAGCAACGCGTATGAAACATTTGTAACGCGTTTGAAATGTTTAAAACGCGTTTTAAATATAATAAACGTGTTTGAATATTAGCAATGCGTTTGAAACATTAGCAATTTTTGTCTTTTATTTTTTTAATTTTTATTATTTTTATTTTGTAATTGCTAATATTCGAAACACGGAAAACGCGTTGCTAATGTCTCATACGCGTTGCAAAATGAGGAGCTACTGTGGCGCCTGGGGTCAAAATCCGAGGAGCCACAGCCAACATGTGGGAGCCACACTAAATCTGACTAAATTTGCTAAATTATATTTTAAAACTAAGTATTTGAAATACTTCGTCTTCTACAGTAGACACGCTAATCCACGATGGGAAGTAAATAACCGAGGATCACCGCAAGGCTTCTATCCTCAATGACTTCTTTGCCTCTGTGCTAGTCCGATAGGATAATAATGACTCTTCCCTGGCACATACAAATTTGCGCATTGACGCCAGAATCGTCGACTTTGACATTACTCCCGAGGCTGTGAGGCAGAAACTATCTAACCTTAAGGCTAACAAGGCATGTGGTGTGGACTGTATTCACGTGAACGCCCTCAAGGAAGTGCAGAATTTTGATGTCCCACTCTCTGACATTTTCAAATATTCGTTGAGAAATTCGTGTTTACCTCAGGTTTGGAGGGACGCTAATATCACGCCGTTACATAAGAAGGGTTCACGTATGAACAGCAACAACTGTCGCCCTGTCTCTCTTACGAGTCAGGTAATGAAACTCATGGAACGCCTTGTGCTTGACGCCCTTTGGATCCACATCAGGGATAACGATAATGATATAATATCCTGTGATCAACACGGTTTCCAATCTGGATTCTCTTGCGTAACCCAACTAATAGAATGCTTGTTGGATTGGGCGCACACGTATGGCAACCGTCAACAAACGGACATCATCTACCTGGATTTTTCCAAGGCGTTTTATACGGTGCCTCGCAAACGCCTCATTTACAAACTCAGCAAGCTGGGAATCAAAGGGTCGGTGTTACGTTGGATAGAATCCTTTCTGGCTGACAGACGACAGAGGGTAGTCCTTCGCAACGGGATATCACACTGGCTCCCAGTTACTAGTGGGGTCCTGCAGGGCTCCATTCTCTGGCCAGTCTGTTCCTGTTGTATGTGAACGACCTGCCTCAGCGTGTCGAGGCTGTAGCGAAAATCTTTGCAGACGATACGAAACTGTACAACAACATGCTATCCAAAGAGGACAGTGATCAATTACAACAAGACCTGAACTCTCTCAGGCCTGGTCTAGATCGTGGTTACTAAAATTCAACGAAGCTAAATGCGTGGTGGTCAAGATCAGAGCCGCTATTGACTACTCCTATACCTTGAACGGATCATACCTAGAATGTGTACACCATCAGAAGGACTTAGGGGTGACTATTCATGATATCCTGTTGCCCCATACACACATCAGAAATATCACATCAAAAGCTAACCAGAAACTTGGAATGATCAAGAGATGTTTCTCAGGACTGGATAAAGTGAAAGTCGAGACATGGTATATAACTCAATTGTTAGACCGGCTTTAGAATATGCGTCCATCACTTTGAATCCATGGTTAATTAAAGATATTGAGGCCTTGGAAAAGGTGCAGAGACAGTGTCAAAGGCTGTGCTGGGAGAAATTAGACTTGGAACCCCTTAGAATAAGAAGATTGAGATCCGACCATAGAGAGACATACAAATATGTGAACAACCTCTATAGGATGGGCTCCGAGTTCCTATTCTCTAGAGCAACCAGAACACTTCGGGGACATAGGGACAAACTGGTTAAACCAGCCGGAAACACCGTCGCGTGTAAGAACTTCTCTCACCGAGTGATAGATCCCTGGAATAACCTACCCGATGAAATCATCTCTGCACCAACAGTGAGAATCTTCATAGATCGATTGAGGACCCTGCCTCAAGGCGAAGAGGGCTAAACTATCAAGTATCAAGTAAGTAATGAAAAGTGCAGTGAAATGCAGTGTCACTAACCAAATAAAGATGGATCGTACTCTATAGGCCCTCGCGTAATAAAATTATTCAGTCTGTGGGCAGTCTGCATTCACATGTAAACAACAATTATCAGACTTATCTATCTGGAAAAAGTTACCCAAAGTGTTATCTGTAATGCACAAAAAACCGGATAATCCAATGTTGTGGCAGAACTATGGCAAGACTAATCAAGCTCATGGAATAACAATCACAATTTGACACCCTTATTATCTCTTTGGGCCAGTTTCTTTGCACCTGAATTCGTGTAGTACTAGAGGGGCACACTGTTTTTATACCCTTGACCAACTGCGGTGTGCCCCCTTACCCACCCCACAATCCAAACGCCAAGATAGTTGGCCAAAGAGACAGAAAGGTGTCAAGTCGTTGGTGTTATTCTACAAGCTTTATTACCGCGATGCCGATGATTACGAAAAAAAGGCCCTCAAAATTATCGAGCGCCACCGTGGCGCTTGGGCCGTATTTGCAGGCGCTACCAGGCAAAAAGAGGCGCCACCAGCGCCTGTGGCGATCATTAGTGTGGACAGAGCTTGCAGAGCAGGTTGTATTAGTTCTGAGTTGTGGTAGTTGTAGGACCGGACCTCCCGGCCGTGTGGTTCCTGGGCGCCGTCACGGTGGCCGTTGTTTCCCCCGTCCCCACTTTCTGGTAACGCCTCCGGATCAACGTGTACGCCAGGCAGTTGAAAGCACCACCCAGGTTTGTGAAAACCACCGAACAGCATATGATTCCCACACTGGGTATGCTGAATAGCCCCCAGAAGGTGAAGACGCAGAACGCCCAGTACTGACCTAAGTAAACTATCACGAAGAACGCCATCACCTTGGCGATTCTATGGTGCTTTCTCTGGTGCGAGCTTTGCCCGGCAGCTCCCAGATTGCGCTCAACCCTCCGTATCTTGAACCAGACCATCAAGTAGCAGACCAGGTTGACCAGAAATACGCAGATCATGTAGATGACGTACGCGTTGAGGACGCTCGGAGCGGATGGCTGCCTCATGTCCACAAAACACCTGGAAAATATGGAAATTTAAATCAATGGAAGACCCACCTTCGTTTCTTAGCTTCAAAGTAACATGGATGTCCAAGTTAGACTGTTTTCGACACTATCATTACATTAATGACTACTACTACTACTACTACTACTACTACTACTACTACTACTACTACTACTACTACTACTAATAATAATAATAATAATAATAATAATAATAATATAATAATAATAATAATAATAATAATAATAATAATAATAATAATAATAATAATAATAATAATAATAATAATAGCAGTAACTTCTCCCATAGTTCTAAACGCACATTGTACATAATGCTTGCTTCAGATTTTATTGAGAAACGCCATGGACGTCATAATTGTCGGAGAGGCACAAACTGGTAGAATAGGGCTACTAAAACAGCTGCCGTTCAAATTGACATGTAATATGGACAGTGGGCTGCTGGAACATGTGGCACTTAGCCTTTTAGGAAAACACACGCTTCAACTAACGTGGCCTAAGTAGCGTTAAACTGTCAGACTTTATACCTAGAGGAACACAAAAAAGGTGGAGTTATTGGCTTGTCCCTAAGCAAGGGCGGAATTCTCTCCTCCAATAGGCCGAATTGTCTCTTCCAAAAGGCCGAATTGTTGGCAAGGGGCCAATAATTGTGAATAATTTCAAATCTCTAAGCAGAGGCCGAACGGTCTCCACAAGGGCCGAATTGTCAGAGGACAGAGTTGTCTTGGAGCCGAAGTGTCTTGTTACCCATCCCAATATCATTTTGCTTTATAGGAGTTCCAATTCGGGACACTTTGACTCAAGTAACTTATTTCTCGCGTTACTATCCCCTTTTATTGACAGTTAGTAAAGTAACGAGGCGTTCCACATATTACCTGCATTCCAACATGTGTACGAAAGACAGGAAAAAAAATCAATTTCAAGTAAGTTTACGGTATAAACATGCACATCTTCGGAAGGCTGGCCATCGGGGAAATAATATGTCCGTCTTTTATAATAACATTCTGTTCTTGTGTTTGTATTTCGTTTTCCACGGCAAAACCACCTTGCAACGAATAATTATAATGGCCCCATGACCATTTGGGAGGAACGTAATTTCTCAGTCTCGTTGGCACCAGAGGGTATATTACTGACAAAATGGTGATGGAAGCCAACCTCAGCTTTCCTTTATTTGATATCCTGGGAAATGCAGTAATTGATTCCTGCCGACCAAAATAATTTACCAGCACAGATGAATCTGCATACTGGCAACCCATAACAGTAATGTGCAGCAGGCAACACACATTTACTTCTCATTTTTTTTATGAACTTCAGTTTATTTTATGAGATTTGCAACAAACAATAAGTACATGTATATCAATGACAAGGTAAGCATTGATATCCTCATGACTGTATAGCAGATAGATAGCACAGTTTGTCTTATTCTCGGGCATACATCAACTTTCAGCCAGTCTATGTATATACATTATATATAGTGTACACTATCGGTAAATATGATTGTCACACGTACACCCAATTTTATTTAGTATTTTTCGGTGTTTTCTTAAAACTCTCTCAATGAATATTCATGTGAGCAGCACAATATTTAAAAAAAAAAATGTTTGTGAGTCCTTCTCGGCGGACGAATGCTCAAAGCGCCGGGTATAGTGACAAATGTCTGTCACACGGCTTGGAAAGCCGTCACGGACTAATGCTAAAGTCAGTGTTTGACCGATGAAATGTCTCTGCTGGTGGCAAGAAATATAAATGATTGCATACAATGTTGATGGCTTACAATGTTAAATCTGATTTATACTACGAGCACGGATAAAGATTTGTTAATAATAATAATAGTAGAAGAAGAAGAAGAAGAAGAAGAAGAAGAAGAAGAAGAAGAAGAAGAAGAAGAAGAAGAAGAAGAAGAAGAATAGAGGAAGAAGAAAAGAATAAGATCAAGAAGACGAAGAAGCGAAGAAGAAGAACAAACAAAGAAACGAAAGAAAGGAAGAAATGTCCTATTTTAATTGTTTTAGCAGATTACTGTATTGTGACAAGCCCTTCTGTTCCATAATCATACGTCCAAAAATGCATGTGACAACCATTTGCACCGATAGTGTGTATACGTGACTTAAATTTTACCCTTCGTGGTTCTCACAAAAGATTCACATACAATGACACAAGAAGTTTTTTTTCTTTTGCATTCATAGAGCGTCTGCTCACACGACAACGAAGGCTTGCATCGTGCGACGCTATCAGCAATATACTTTGCACAAACATACAGTATGGGTGAAACGTCCAACCGCGCATGTGTGCAGTAAAACAAAATGAGGAGGCCCTGTTGCTTTGACACTCTGCTGGACCTTTTGAGACCAATATGGGTTAGTGGCCAATGGCAATGTAGCTGATGTAACTTGCCTTCAAAGTGTCGTGTCGCGCTGCGCTTGGTCGAGCGGTAGAACACTGGGTTCCGGGTTCGAAACCCGGTGTATGCAAGTCTGGGGGACTTTCATTCTTTGTCTCATTGCCCGGTGGCCGGTCCGCCTCTCATAAGACCCTGTTACGAAGCGACGTTAAATAAACTAATTCATTCACTCAAAGTGTCGTAAGCTGTTTATACTTGGCAGATGGCCAAATAACCTAACAGCATAAATTCCCCCTGATTACCATACTTCCCATAAAAAAAAGTTTGGTTGAAATTTGATCAAAATTGGGGGAGCAGTAGCCTTTTGAAAATCTTAACATTTGAATTTTGCAAAGTGCACCGAATGACCGCAAACTGAACTCAAACAATCTGACACGAAAAGTACCCTACATATGCAGTTCCTAGGACCAAATTTTCCCACCAAATGTTCATCCATTTTGCTCTATACGATCAGCCGTTTTCAAAATATTCATTTTAGGACGTTCACATTGACTGCCATACTAAAATTTCAAAGTGCCACTAAATTGTTACAACTTGGTAGATTACCAAAAAAAGTAACAGCTTATATTCACATGATACGCAACGTCCTCATAGTTTAGAAGTTTGGATGAGGTCGGATGAAAACTGTATGAGGAGTAGTGTTTTGAAATTCCCAGTCCCAAATGGTCGTGTGTTAAGAAAATTTCTTAAGGTGCCATAACATTGTAATTTCTGGCAGATCGCCATGAAAGGTAATAGGCTAAGTCTATATTTATCCCATGACTACAATATATATCATAAAGTAAGGTACAAATCGGACGCAAGCTGTGGGAGAAGTAGCGTTTTGAAATTTCCGCTCCCTAAGGTCGGACAGGTGGACGACGAACGCCTGCCTCACCACAGTACCACTGCTGCCAGAGTCAAGCAGAGCTACAAACGACACAAAAACAACATTTGCAATCACAAAACAAGATCACTGTTGCAATATTATCACTTCTGCGTGCGAAATGCCCAATTATACCTGTGGCAACACAATCGGCAACCGCAGCACCCAAGTACATGTAACAACATTTAAGCTTTCTTTGCGTCTTACAGGGCTTGCTTTGTGAAAACTGTATATAAACGTGCAGTGAGTTTTGTTGTACAACACTCACTACTTACAGTATGAAATACGACATGAACAATTTAGGTTCTGTAGAAGAAAGACAAAATATACTTAAGCGTCCACAATTACATTTGC
>JAAUYG010017062.1_pt1 | contig 10078 bp, 5 predicted proteins | sample 7278091 | NCBI WGS metagenome assembly JAAUYG01 (sample SAMN14350201, study PRJNA611818) | marine sediment metagenome | isolation source: surface marine sediment (0.6m) | place: French Polynesia: Moorea | collected 2018-08
ACTTATATTTAAAATATAAGAATGGTGTCACTGTTGGCTGGTCTTAAAATATAAGGAATTGTTAAATGGAGGGGTCTTAAATCGCAGGGACCACTGTATAATGTATTATTTAGTTGACAATTTGGGTTTGTCAAATTTGAGCTTGAAAAAAAAGAAAAATGAGACCTTTCTAAAGAAATATATGAATGATTGGAAATTCACATTATGTCTGGATGATAAAAAATTGGAAAGTTTTAACATGGTATATATTAATATCGTTCTTTCCCAATTTCAGGTGACCAGCTCTTTTGTTGTTGAATACATGACTACACCCAGAGATGGACAATGCTGATAGTTCGGACTCTGCGGGTAGTGAAGTTACTAAGGACGTAACAAAACCGAAGTAAGTTGTATGAAATATATTGGTAGTACAGTGTTCTCTACCCTCCTTTTCCCTTTCTAATATGGTCAGAAACTTAGTGTTTATGTTGGTTGTTGAGCGCCGCCTAGCACCAAATAGCAAATTGACAACATAATACGGGTATTAACGTGGCCAATAATAGGGAAGGTCATGTAGGGGATGGCAAGGGCAGAGTATTGGATAGAAATGGACTTACTAAAAATTTTGGTCTGTTGAGACTTTCGAAATTTAACCAAATAATGATTTGCTTTTTCCATGTGACTTTGTAGTCAATAGTGTTGTTTGTGCGTCCATGTGGTCGTATGTAAGAACATGTTGATTTATGTTTCAGGTCTGTTGTGTCCTCAAAAAGTGAGATTGTGTGCTTTAATGGCACCAGTGACAGTGACACTGGAGACAAGGACTCGGATGTTGTGGAAAATGGGGAGTTGAACGGTCCAGATGACAAGGAAAGTCAGAGCGGCGATATGGGGGCTTCGTCCGCTGTCAAGAGGAAAGCATGCGAGCCCAATGAGGATGAAGCATCCGAGCAAGCTAATAACGAAGATGCTGCCAATAAGAAGTAATGAGAAATTATGATTATTTAATGGTTTACTAGGATTCACTTTCATATAAAGAATTTCTATATTTGTGCTACAGTCAGTGCTACACATTGGTTGTGGGTTGTAGGGGTTAAATTGAGCTGTGACTTGCCCTTGCAAAGTCTTTGTGGGGAGGTGATGAATACCTCGGAGTCCGGTAAACTAAGTGAGCCGGTGATACCACTGTTCAAGGTCCTTTGTTGCACACTAAGTACTGCAGTTGCTATATCATACTAATGGTAGATTGTCAGATATTGGCTTTAATACGTATTGTCTGTCTTGTAGTTATGGAAAGGAACTGATGAATTTGGGCCAAAGAGAAAGTGGTGTGTTTCCGAGTAATATTTAGGATTCTTTGTCATTCCAGGCCCCGGTTGGAACCCGAAAACGATGTGAGCAAAGTGACAGCCGAGGAGGAGGACCCCAGTAGCAAAGCAAAAGACCAACCAGTGTCGGAGCCTGCTGCAGAAAGCAAGGGTTCGGATGTGCTCAACCTGTCCAAAACCGCTGAACAAAAGGAACAAAAGGACAGTTCCAAGTCTAGCGAAAACGGCAGGAAGGAGTCGCCGGGGTCGGACAGTGACAAAGAGAATGCCACGAATGGAGATGGTCCGATTGACCTGAGCACAGGAGGTGGAAGTAAACCCGCAGCCTCTCCGAATGATGTCATTATGTTGTCTGAAGATGAAGATGACGGAAAACTGGCAGCCGTGCCAAATGGGTATGTCGAGATGAGTCCAGAAAAGGAGAAGCAGCGACAGGTACTTATACGCTACTTTCAGGAAGAGCTGCGCAACGAAGAAGCAAAGCTTGTTCTGTTGAAAAAGATTCGCCAAAGCCAGCTCATTCAGCAGATTCACCCTGAAGGAAGCAGTAAAACAACAACGAGCAGTTCTCAGTCAAATCGTCAGCAGGGGCAGTCGAGTCAGCCCCAGAGTGGGCCTCCCCCTCTAGTAAGGGGTTCACAGCAGGCTGTGTCAGCATCATCTTCCATCAATCCGAATCGACTCAGCCAGCAGTCGTCTCAGCTGACCCGATCTGGCAGCCAGCCTGTCATGCGTTCACACCAAGGAAGCCAAGGAGGTCCGCCGCCGCTGGTCATGGCCCCCAACAAGCACCTCTCCCAGCAGAACATCCAACGGAGCAGCAGCTCCTCGCATCTGTCCTCACAGTCCGGCGGCTATCACCGCGATCACCACCGCGATGCTCCCAGCAAGCCACAGCCACCCCCGCAGCCTGAGCAAACCCCAGCCCAGAGGCAGGCCGCGGCCAAACTGGCCCTCCGTAAACAGCTGGAGAAGACCTTGCTGCAGATCCCACCCCCTAAACCACCCCCGCCAGAGATGAACTTCATCCCAAGCCTCGCCGGGGGCGACTTCATCGCTCTGGTTGGGTTAGAGGAAACAGTTAAATACATAGTAGATGTGGATGCCCGCGCCAAGGGCGAGAAATCAGCAGAAGTCAAGTATGTGTTCAATCCGTTCGTTTGTGTGCAGTGTGGCACAGACTTCACGCCGGTGTGGAAGAGAGACAAACCAGGCTCTAAGAACGTCATCTGTGAGCAGTGCGTCACCAGCAACCAGAAGAAGGCGCTGAAGCAGGAGCACACGAATCGTTTAAAGAGCGCTTTTGTTAAAGCTCTGCAGCAGGAACAGGAGATTGAGCAGCGGATGCAGGCCCAGACCTCCGCGGCGTCCAGCTCTTCTTCTAGTGGCAGTTCCTCGCAGTCGCACGGTTCCTCCAGCAGTGGCGGTGGTGGTAGCAGTGGCTCCTCTTCCTCCAGCCATCACTCCTCCTCTAGCGCTCACCGCAGCTCTCACTCTCCGGCCAGCACCGCCACCAACCCCGTCAACCTGTCCACAAACTACAAAATGAACAGTGAACAGATCCGCCAGCATCAGAACCTGCTGCAGGCACACCAGGCCCAGCTGAGGGGGGCCATGCCCCACCTCGGTCTACCCTCCGCCTTCAACCCTCGCCTCATGTTCCCGTTCCAGGCCCCAGCCACCACCAAAGCCGACTTACAGAGACAGTATTTACTGGACATGATTCCTCGCTCCCTACCAGGGGGCACTGTGCTATGGCGAACCTAATGACCCCCCAACTGTAGGACAACTAGGCCGATATACACCTTGGGTACCAGTCATGAAGGAGAAAACCACGCACAGTAGTAGTGTTTTCACGTTCAGAATCCAGCAATTCTGATTATCATTTCATGCAAGCAGTTTGATGCAGATGCATGTTTTGTTTTTTGTCGTAGGGAGGGGTGTGGGAGTAAGACTATTTTTGGTGTCTAAGCAAAATTTGTAACCTATTTCAATTCATTTGCAAGATGTAATTTTGTTATGTAGAATAAACGCAAACGTGCAATGACTTAATTTTAGCCTTGGTTTAATCCAGAGAACAATTGCCGATACCGGCAAAGTACAAAAACCTTTGATCAAGGTTCCAAATTTTCCTACCCAACTTCGGTTCGTCACCAGTGAGCCCTTATGCACAGAGCTTCTATCAAGATTGCTGGATTCTGAAAAGTTTCTCAAGTGCTATTGGCACTGAGAGATACATAAAATGTTCTTCGACTTTCAAGTGGGACTTGGCTTGGGTAGCTTTGATGCAGTTTGTAAGCCTATCCATAAATCATGCTGCAAATTTACTTGAAATGTGCGACAGTGTCAAGTTGTACATTTTACAATCTACCTGTCATGGTGTGGAAATTTTACAAATTCAGTGTGTTGTATTTGTTTCCCAGTTGAGTAACTTTCACAATTTGTAAGAATTGGGAAATGGTTTCTTTTCTTGTATTTTACAGTTACACCAAAAATGTAGTACAGCCAATACAAATGGCAAGATGTTCATTATTGTTAAATAATGGAAAACGTTAAAACAGTTATGTCTAGTTTTGCAGCCAGTTAGTTTGAAATGATAATATTGGAACAATCTGAAGTGGCTATGCGCATGCATTTAAATTGAGAAAAGTGCTTTGAGAAGATATAGCAAGATCTGTTCTGGCATTAATCCTTGATCAATATTTGTTAGCTGTGTCTGCTTCAGTGCAGTTCAGTGTATGTTTAAATCGCGATGGGATTTTATATGTTTCAATAGATTTGTAGGAAACAAAAAGAATAGTTCACATATAGTGTATATTGGGAAGAATATATTTGGGTTCTACTCTTGGTAAATCATTCTGTCCTCCAATGTAGTGAAACAGTTTACCATTTGCTATCTTTGAAACGTTTGCCTGATTAAATGTGGGCTCCTGCAATCTTGAAGCTTTTGAGGCTTGACCATAAAAAGGTGGCTTTTGAAGCTACATGGACACCAAACTGCTGCTGCCCAGGTGTACAATTGTGGACAATGCAGAGTATGTCCTTGCAACGTGTAGGGGGCAATGGGCAATCGTTTAGTACAAATTTTGTGAGATGAAATGTAACATATATGTGTATAGGATTGTACATGTTTGCAGGTACACATTGTATAACCTTATTTATCATACACAGTTTACACATAGGCCAAATGTAGTCTTGTTTAGTGTTCTTGATGTTATATATATATGATATATATATATATATTTATATATATATATGAATATGATTGAAGGAGTGACTACATCACAGTTGATGGAAGCGAATATGGTTTCATACAAGGATTCAGGATTGGTACAGTGTACATATTGGTCGGTCCAAATATAGTCCTGATGTGGCAAGGGCCATGTTTTGGGAAGCTGTGAACTGTAGACTGAAAGAGAACGTGGTTGGGCTTCGAGTGTGCGAGCTAAGTGTAAATGAGGTGTGTGGTGGTGACATGGCAAAAGTTTAGAACATGCACAGGTATTAAATCATGTCTAAGAGTAACTTATTCGGTATATCATGAAAGAGATCTTAACATTTACTTACGATAACTGTGGTGACTTAAACACGGGGTGAATAGTCACTAAACGAGAACTTAAAAAAAAAAACAAGATTGTTTTAAGCTCCTACATACTGCTTAGGCCACCGGCCTTGGGGCTAGCTTTCATGTACCGTAATATATTGAACACTTTTAGTGTTTGATACAGATAATATAGTTTGTTCCAGTTCTGCGGTGGACTGGATTTTGAACAAAAATAAAAAGCAATATTAAAACTGCGAGTTTGGCTCTTTTTTGTTCCATAGCTTGGGCGACCGTTTCGGACGCTATTCCAAGTGTTTAAAGGTACCAGACAATTTACTAGCTGAAACTTAGCATGAATCTTTACCCCTAAATTAGTTTGGGTGGTTTATTCTCAGTCGAAAATTTCTATACCGTGGGATCGGTATCTTGAATACTTCACCATTGGTACAATTTGCAAATCTTGCTGACCTAGAAATCTTTGTAAGTCTGAAGACCAAGGCAGATTTTTGCTAGCAAGAACTTTGGAGGTAGGGCTGCATACAAGGCCTGACGTGTTGCTGAGATCTGTAATTCAATAGAGCTGAAAAATTGGTTAGAAACTTAGAGCCCATCGTTTCTTTTTGAACAGTTGCACAATAAAAACAAAATAAATATAAATTGGCAATTCTTGCAAAAAAAAAAAGCCCAAATCGCACTGTTTAATGGGGATTTGACAAAGTCTAAGGTACATCTGGAACTCAAAGTTTTTCCCATAATGCAAGTGTCCAAGCTGGGGGTGGGGGTGGGGGAAGGTCAGATCCTTTCAACAGTAGTTTCACAACTTGAGAAACTCCTGAGGGCCACACTGTAGATACTGACCAAATGATTGGTAACAGACATTTATCAGCTGTTTAGGTTCTTGTGATGCCAGGGATCATACTTTTCGACATCCTTTCCCTACATTTTCCATGGATTTTTGGTGATAAATGTCAAGAATCACGAGCCTTCATCATAATGCAACCCTTAAGGTATTCACCTGGACATGAACAATTGGCTTGATGCTGTACCGGGGAAACTTCCATGGTTGCATGATACACTATTTCTATGACAAGCTCTGTTTAATATATGAATATATAAAAGGGCATATTTCATTTATATTAAAAAAAGATCTTAGGAGGGAGCCAGTGGGGGGATTTAGGATTAAAGGTCAAATATCTACATGTAGTTATTATAATTTATTTTTATAAAATCAGAACTGACAACCTACAAATAATAATTACCACTATATGGTCTGAATTTTATGCTGACTCCCCATGAAATTAAGATCTCGCTCTAATACTACTTCTAATGAAGATGGTGTGCTGTACTGGAAATGGATAGAGGTATTCTTTTAACAAATTGTAAAATTATCTTGGCAGGTTTCTTAACAGTTGGAACTGTACTCAAGAGTAATTGCAAAAGAAATTAGTAATAAAATTCCAATTTTATTTCCATCAAATCACATCAATATTACACCCGATTGTAAAAAAAAGTTCAATATAATAGCAGTCATATTCTTCTGAGTGTCCCATTTATATATATATATAAGTGTTGAGGTCTGAAACATAAACAATAAGTGAATGTCTATATGGTTCTATAGGTACAACTACTAATGTACTAGGGTACACCACTTGTGACCAACGAAGCAAAATAACTTTACAACCAATTACTGTAGGGAACTACATGTACTGGTATTTGAACCACAAACACTCAAACTAGCTGTAAACACCACCTGTGTATAAAGACCACCTGCTATTAAGGACCGCATTTTGCTCAAGATGTAATGATTAACTGATGCATCGGTAAATCCTTGATTTGGGCAAATTTCCTACAGCACCAATGCTCATTTATGTAAATCGATGCATCGGCAAAACCCCACGCACGCCCAAGCCCTCCACACCTGGCTGCATTCTACTACCATATAAAGTTTGCTATAAAAATAATGATTTGTTATTAGCAGCACAATGGGCATTCGCAGCAGTTTCCTAGGTGCCTCGTCATGCCAAAAATCAGTAAGGATTATGTGAATCATGATCCAAATGTCAAGCATATTAAAGCAACTTAATTTAGACTCGACTTCTAGATGCCGCCTACTATAGTACATGTACTATGTGTAATAGGCTTATGTAACATTAATTGTAAACATTTACATATAACATTACATAAGCCTATTACATATATTAATTATAAACATTTACATATAACATTACATAAGCCTATTACATATGTAAAAAGTTGTTAACATACTAGTAATTGGAAATGAGCACGAGACATGTCAGAAAAATTAAATTTGTTCTAAAAAATCTCTCGGAATACAGCACGTACAGAACTTCCTGAATTCAAAATTTGAGGGAAGAGCACACCCTGGAGTCAGGAACCTCCCTAATAGTGACTGTCAGAGCCAGTAACTTTTCACCAGGACCTGCAACTTTCAAAAGTTCAAAGTCCAAGTCACATACTGACAATGCAGCAATACTATCTTAAGAGTCAACATTGAGGAAAAAAGCGAAATTTTTGTTTTCCTGCAGATTCTTTTTAGCAAAGTATCTGCAATATGACTGCTGATATATCTTGATTTGCAATGTGGCTGCTGATGACACATCTATATTTTAAACGTAACCCCAGGGGTATATTTTCCATGTTAGCAAAAATGTGTGTAAAGAGACCTCATTTTGGGGCCCCACCCAGTTGTCACTATGTCTGATATTTGCGCCAGTCCATCAAAATAAGGCTTCAAACGCACTTCCTTCTTTGGTCCCCAAATAACACCAAATTTATCACAAACAAATTTATGAACACACTGCATACAAAATTATACTACAGAAAACATCAACTAAGACCAGAAGAATCATTCTGGCCTTTGTATGAAGTGCGTACAAAAACGCAGCTTTACAAATACAAATGTATTCTATAATCCTGTACATAATACTACACATACCAAAAAGTATTACATACATGTATAGAAAATACAAGATATGTAAAAAAAATCTCCAATACATTTGATATAATGACTAGACCGTGGAAGATGTTCATAGTAAAACCATATCTAAATATTGACATGTACCTGTAACAAAGCTACTGTTTGGATAAATCCCAAAGAAAAATGCTTCTCATAATATAAAAGGACAGTTGAATACAATAAACATTTCATTTACAAGTAAAGGCCTATTTCAAAATTGCATTGCGTCAATAGTATATTTTACTCAACATAAATATTACACCTGTACATGCAATATTAAATATTACAATTCAATTACTGGTATCTTGCATCACAGTTCTTTCTGTACTGCATGTTTGATGCTAGGTTTCCTCGTTTTGCAAACTCCTATACTGAAGAAGTTGTTCCTGATCACAGATGCAGCTTGTTCTGTGCCATCATGTGTGAGATTTCATCAACTGTTATCAAGTCAGCCCACAAACACACATGTATATATCCCAAAATAAATTATAACAGAACAATTTTAGTGACATACAATGAAATGGCTGATGAAAACATGAGACACAGAAGCAAAATGATATTATTAACCGTTATCATATCACCATGGCACTGACAGTATATGTGATGACTATATGTGAGTATCGGCGATTGATATTCTTTTTCTGTCACGCTGGCTAGTACGACTGCTGCTGCCACCTGGCATAAAATCTCGAATGCGACTGCTGCCACCTGGTGTTAAATCTTGAATGCGACTGCTGCCACCTGGTGTTAAATCCCTAATGCGACTGCTGCCACCTGGTGTTAAATCCCTAATGCGACTGCTGCCAGCTGGTGTTAAATCCCTAAAGCGACTGCTGCTGCCCCCTAGTGTGAAGTCTTGACTCTCTGCGGCATGTCCTGAATCACTCAGAGTCAAACTCGCTCCGGTTTTCAGGGCATAAATGAGATCTTCAAGGTCCTGTGACTCATGGTCATCCGATGATGAGAGAATTTTTGTTGTGTCATAAGGTGTTGGTGGGATTATGTAGACATTGGCGTTGGGCGTCTGTGAGCGTTTGACTCGAAGAAGACTTCCTCCATTGATTGGTTGAGTCGGTGTAACAGATTTGGGGTGCGATTCTTTCTCCCATGCCTACCAATCAACAGACAGAATATCAAATTTATTAAAATATGATAAATATTGTATATGTGAGACAAACGAGGCTTCTGAAGCAAGCGTTGCTTAACAGTTACGTTTAGAGCATATAAATTGATAAGATATTGTTTTCTTTTTCTACCTTTGCTCTTTCTCTAATCAGTACCCATAATCAGTATATCGTCTTGTTCCAGAAGAAGGTAAAGCTGTGACTGCCCCCCCCCTCCCAATCAATCAAACTATCACTACCCATAAAATATGATGCTCTGACATCTCCTGCTACTTTATACCCCAATTCAGCTCCTATAATTATTCATGGAAGTTCTCCAGCCAATCACAAACACTTGTTTGGTGTTTTTGCATATCTCTAACCTCATTAACATCGGGCAGTGGTTCTTTGACAATGTCCAGGTTGGAAGCATCCCACTCCTGCGGCAGCACTGGATCTACTGTTGTGTGTGTCTCTGGGATGTCCAGGCTGGATTCCTTCTCAGATTTCGCAAACGGAAGACACGGACTACGCACTACGGCGTAGAAGAAAGCATACAGGCCCTGGGGTGGGGAAAGGAATGTATAAAGAGAGCCATAGTGGCATAGAACATTGCGAATTTTGCACAGTAGTCAACTATAGATTTATGTAAATGTCCTTTCTTCTTCAATATAGTAGTAGTAGTAGTACTAGTAGTAGTAGTAGTAGTAGTAGTAGTAGTAGTAGTAGTAGTAGTAGATACTGTAGCAGCAACAGCAGCAGCTACTGTAGCAGTAGTAGTCCTCTAATAGGGACACCTTCTGCCAAACAATTCTGTCCTTATATAGAGAAGTGTCTTTTAGATAACCCTCAAGGAAAGACAAATCTTAGCAGCAAAAACTGTGAATCCATGTGATGCTTCCTCTCACTAAAGGATATGTCCTTTAAGAGAATAAATAAAACATACCTGGTACATGATTTATAATTACACTGAACAATATAAAACATTACTTCCTAAGGCCGCATGAATTGACGATTTACAACCATATACTGACCATAAAAATATGTACATGTACTTTCTCTCTTTTGTAAGATTTCCTACAGTTATTTTGCTGTATACAACATGTATTACCATGGTGATGTTGAAGATAACAAAGAGCAGAAGCAT
>JAAUYG010108981.1_pt1 | contig 10078 bp, 6 predicted proteins | sample 7278091 | NCBI WGS metagenome assembly JAAUYG01 (sample SAMN14350201, study PRJNA611818) | marine sediment metagenome | isolation source: surface marine sediment (0.6m) | place: French Polynesia: Moorea | collected 2018-08
CCCGCCCCCATCCCGGTTTATGTTTGGTTTATATTTTCCACAAACTGTAACAACTTCATCCCCCCCCCCCCCCCCCAATTCCCCATACCACATCCACAGTCCCACAGACTCCCCATGCTGGGAAGGGCTCTACTCGGGCCTACATGTTACATGCTGGTGGCTGGCAAACAGGACATTGAGGTAATGTAGGTAGTGGCCATCTAACACAGAATACCTTACTACTAGTAAAGTACAGATCTATACCAACCATGAGCCTAATGTCCGATTCCTACACCCTTAATCCCAGCCAGCATTCTGTCACAATGTTTCCTACTCATTACAAACAATACTATCACTGCGCCTCCCTTCACCAGTTTCATAACAGTATCTGCAGACTGCAGCTGCTCTAATCACTCTAATGGCCCAGTATATACTGTTGGACCCCCGGCTGGTCTTCTCAGGTTACACTGTACATGATCTCTCAAACTGGGTGCCTGGTTGTTTGTTCAAGTACAGTGGTCCCTCTCTAAAAGAACACTCTCTAGAGAGGACACTCCTCTAGAAAGGACACAAATTCTTTGCAGCAAGTGCTATAAATGTATGTAATGCTCACTCTCACCAAAGGACACCTCCCTAATAAGGACAGAATTGTTTTGCTGAAGCGGTGTTCTTATTAGAGGGGGACCACTGTATAGCAAGATGTAGTCCTCTGAAACCCCTACTATGTGATGTTAGACCCCAGTGTATTACTGTGGGAGACACACTGCTCTCTGAGAACACAGTGTAACCCTCTATCCAGGTTCCACTGTACATACCTGTCTCTCTGTGTGCCATTCCTTGGCGAGACCTGCCACTTCCTCCTGGTGAAGCTTCTCCCTCGCCTCCAGCTGGCGCTGCAGTCTGGTCTCCGCCTCCTGACGAACCAGATCCCGCTCCAGAGCAAACTCCGACTGCTGGGTCTGGATCTGCTGCTCCAGGTCATTGACCTGACACATGTGGTCAGCCTGGATCGTCTGCAACAAGTACATGTCAACATATACTAGTACAGTAGAATCTGGGTTTGACACCAGAATTTAAGGACAATTCAGAAAATACCACTATTTCTGTAATGTACTTCTAAAGATGATGGACTTAACATTTTCAGTTTATTTCCTTATCTAAAACGAGCTGAGGTTGGAGATGATGTCACCGTACAACAATGAAACATGTCTTGAGAGACCACACATTTGAGGCAGAAAGACCTACATTTCAATACAACTGTACCTGTCACCAGAGACCACCTGTCTTGACAGAACACATTTTTGTGCCCAAATGGGGTGGTCTTTCAAGATAGGTTCCACTGTATACCATTAGGTTGTCATAATTGTGTTTGCTATACATGGTACCTGTTTCACTTTGGTTTATCGGTTATATTTTAAAAGTAATCATTGTTTTACATTCAAATTGGGGTCAAGGACAGTTCAACAACTCTACACCAGGTTTAAGCAAAACACCAAACCTTACTTTGATTTGTGTTTCGTATTCGTCAATAATCTCCTCTATCTTGGCGTCTTTTTCATAGACTTCTTTGTGAAGCTCGTCCACTTCCTGTCTGTGAGCCCTCATCAGTCGATCCTCCCCTTGGTGTTCCTTGTCTAGATAGATGCACAGATGAGAACATTGCAATGAATTTCACAGAAGGAAGATATCAGCCATGTCTATATATGTCAATTTCCATAGTATGTAACCTGTGTAACACATCCACTAAAACTCAGACTTGAAAGGGCTAACAAACTACTCTAATTCAATTTTCTAATTCAATTTCTTTGTGAACATTCAGTAACGTGAAATTCTTATGACCTATTAAGATTTTATGAACTACCAGGTAGTTTTTGACATGCCAGTAACCGTGTGCTACCTAACCTTTCCTGTACTACATCCCAACCCCCCAAGTTCTCACTGGGTTCCTGGCCTCCCACACACACTCACCCAGAGCTTTATTGAAGGTTTCCTGAAACTCGTTTTCTTTCTCCGCCATTTTCAGGTTGAATTCCTTCACCAGTTGCTTGATCTTTCCGACGTGTGCCTCTTCCAGTTCTTCGATCCGACCATCATACTCCGATTTCATCTGTTTGATTTCCTGATCGTGTGTCATCCCTGCCATTTTTAAATCCGTCTCTTTCTCCTGTTTCAAACTTCCGACCTGGTCCCTTAGACGTGTCACCTCTTTCTTCAAGTCCTTATTCCGTGATGTCAAATCACGCTTCAGTTTTTCAAAGTCGCCGGCAGCTGAACTTTTTGTCTCCTCGGCTGTCTGCAAACTCTCCGTGACAAGATTTTGTTTGACCTCGAGTTCGGATCTGAACTCAGCTTCCAGTCTTTGTTTCTCTGTCTCAAACTCTTTCAACATAACCTGTCTGTCCTGCTCAAACCGCGTGATCTGTTCGAGTTTTTCCCTGGCCAGAGACTCGTTGTCTTCGTGTAGACGGGCCTCGTTCTGTTTGAATATGTTCTGCGACTCCTCCATGTCCCCAAGCAGTGTCTCCAATACACTGACCTTGTCCTGTAACGTTGACACATTCTCATTCACTGATGACATTGACGCCTCTTTCTCTTCCTCAGTCTGTTTCTTAATCTGTGCAAACCGAAGCTCGGCTTTCTTTTTCAGCTCCTCAAGCTTAGTATTGCCTTCCTCTGACAGTCTTTCAGCCTGGGCTGTCAACGCCGCCTCGTGAGCAGCCTCAGACTCAGCCATATTTTGTTCTAACTGCGACTGTCTCGTAGTTAATTCTGTCACCACACTATCACGCTGAGATACATCGCTTCGCAACGTATCTCTCTCTGTCTCAAGTTCGGTCACTTTAGACTCCATATGTAAAAGATTTTGCTGTAATGTTTCGATATGTCCTTGAGCTTCACTCAGTTTGACTTGACTAGACTGAAGTTCCTCAGAGTGCAGCCTGTTGCTGTCCTGCAGCTTACTATCACTGTCTGATTCTAGTTTCTCTAGCCGTTCCTCCAATGCCAGCACTGTACCACTCTTGTTATCTAACTCCTGCCTCAGTTCTTGCTGTTCGGCATCTTTAGCTGCCTGTAACTCACTCAGTTTGGAGAGACTTTGTTCCCTCAGTTCTTTCACTTTGGCCTTATAGCTGGTTCTCAGCTCCTGTAGTTTCTCCTGCCACTGTCTCTGGGTGTCCTCTCTAGCCTTTGACACATCTTCCTTACTGGCCTCCAGCTGCTCTGTCAGAGCACTCTGGCCTTTCTCTGCTTCCACAGCTCTCAGTTCCAAAACGGTTACTTTCTCCTCAGTTTCTTTCACTTTCTGTTGTTCCGCCTCGCCTTTCTCAGCCAGGAGTTTCAGCTGCTCGGCATGACTTGCATGCTGAGTTTCCAGCTGCTTGTTATATTTCTCCACGGTTGACTGAAACTCAGCAATGTTCTCGTTCAGTCGGACCTCAGCAAGGTTGAGTTTTTCAGTGAGCTCACTCAGCTTGTTCTGCAGTTCCTCATCATTTGCCTGCATCTCGCCGATATGCTGATCATGCTCTCTTCTCTCAGCTTCCCGCAGGCTGACTTCCTGCGACAGCCGAGTCTCCAGATCAGCTTTCGCTCTGGTCCACTCAGCTTCCTGTTCCTCCCTCTGTTTGGAGAGTTCAGCTACTTGGCCTGTGGCCTCCTGCTGTGACGTGTTGAGGCTGGCGCGTAGTTCCTTGATCTCTCTCCGCTGTTCCTGAAGCTTGGCCTGGGCTTTCTCCCTCAACTGCTGTAACTGGGTCTCGTGGTCCTTACGCTGAGTCTCCTGGACTTCAGCCTGTTGTTTCTGCTCTTCCTCTAGCTGACTCAGGCTCTCGTTCAGCTGACTTTTCTCGGCTACGCTGTCTGTGTGAGCTTGTTGTAGAGTATTCAGCTCCTGACTCAGTCTGTTGTTGTCTTGCTGTAGGTCTGTGACCGTGGTCTCTGTCTGTTGTAGCTGTGTCTTTAGCTCTGTGACCGTGGACTCTGTCTGCTGTAACTGTGTCTGAACCTGCTGCAGTTCATCCCTCACACTGCCACACGCTTGCTGCCGCTCCTCAACCTCAGACTGCAGTCGTGTCTGTATCTCGGATTTCTCCTGCAGCTCCCTCTCGTGTTTCTCTACCGCTGACTGGAGCTGATCCCGCAGTCCGTCTCTCTCCTCAGACACAGCACACAGTTCGGTCTTTACGCTCTCCAGCTCCTCACCCGTGTCTCTCATCTTCTCACTGTCTGCCTGTAGTTGTCTCAGCTCGGTCTCTCTTTCCTCCACTCTGGTCTGGATCTGTCCCAGCCTCTGGATTTCCTGTTCCAGATTCTCACACTGCTGTGTGCGGTCATGTACTGATGTTTCTAGCTCACTAACCTGGTTCTCTAACTCCCCACCTCGGTCCGTCACCTCCGTCAACCTCTGCTCCAATGATGCCTTCTCTTCCCGTAACTGTGCTGCCTCCTGTATGACGCTGTCTTTGTCGGTCTCTGCGTGCCGCATCAGAGCCTCTTTCTCACTGTGGAACTGCTGTGTGACCTCGGAGAGACGCACTTTCATGGACTCGACCTCAGCAGTGAGGAACTTGATCTGCTCCTCCAGTTTGTCCTTGCTGTCTGCGAAGTTGGTGCTCAGTGCGGTTTGTTCCTCCATCATTGCCACTCGCTGCTTCCGCAACTCATCTTCCATCTCTGTAAATGTAGAGAACACTAGTCTGTGTCATATAACAGTCAGACAGGCACTAGGTACAGAGTGTTACACAGACCTACACTAAACAACCTGCAGGGGGCGGTTTCTTGACAAATCTTAAGTCCAAACTGATTGTAACCATGGAAAAGACAATGGTTGCCATGGTGATTAGTCAAATCTTGTTTTCAGATTGAAGATCAATCTGCACACTGTCGCCAGGAGCCGTACTGCGGGATCTAGGTGTGAACTTTAAGATCAGCCATCAGTGCAAACACTAATATTTTTAATATAAACTTATACATATCCCTCCAGTTTAAACATGTTAAGACAACCTCCAATTTAAGACCACACTTTCCTGGCCGAATGTGTGGTCTTAAAATGCAGAGACCATTTTAATATAGATAATCTACAGCGTATGTTAAATTTAGGGTTTTAATGGTGTACAAAAGACTGTTACAGTATACATATGGTATATTATTTAGACATAAGAGTGAATTGGAGATGCTTCAAGATGCGCTAATATTGCTTGAACTACATGTGTATCCTTGCACTCCTGTCAAGTACACTTCAATGCTACACAGATAAATGATCGGTGGAACCGCAGGTCCGAGTTTTCTGCCGTGGCTTACCTTTATCTTTCTGTTTGGTAAGTTTCTGGAGTTTCACCTCGTGTATCTCGTCTCTCTCTGTCAAGGTTTGCTGGAATCCTTCCTTCAGTTTGCTGATAGTCTCGCGTACCTGTTTCTGTCTCTGGTCGAACTGTTCCCGTACACCGTCCTACAGTGACACAGCACAGCCGGGTAATGGGTCGGAAGAGTTTGAAAAGTTTCCATGCTTCTGATAATACTGCTAATCTTGTCAGGAAGCATCGTTATACACCTGCTACAGACTCGGTTATTGCATAATCTCAACTCGTCTGGTGTTTTCAATACTTACAGTAAATAAAAGTCTGTAATTCAGATATACATTGCACATATTGACACACTATGAGATAACAAGATACGGGGGGTGCACATAGTTCTAATTTAACTGCAAAACTTTATTTTCAAACATCAATAATATGATTTTTTTTTACACAATATCAATCACAATGCAATTACCTGGGATATTAATAACTGAAGCATTTCATTTTAATAACCCCACTAAAAATGGCAAGCAGAAAATAATCCACATAATAGTACTTTTATAACATAGCTCAAGTCTTTTTTTGAAAGTTTCTGAAAGACCCAGTGCAAGTTTTACTCACCTTAAACTGTTTCATGTTTTCCCTTTCCTTGTCCAGACGATCATTGAGAACCTTAACCTCCGCCTGGTGATCCAGATCTCTCTCCTTCCTTTCCATCTCCACGTTGTCCAGGATTTCCTGGATCTGGCGATCAGATGCAGCCTCCCTCTGATCCAGAACAGCCTTGTGCTCTTTCTCCGCGTCCTCCAGCTTCTGTTTCAGATCCCGGATCTTGGCTTTGGCTTCTTCCCTCAGCTGGCCGTACTTCCCTCCCAGCTCCTCCAGATCCCGGGACTTGCTATCCAGAGTCTGCTGATTGGTCTGCAGCTCAGACTCTAGAGATTTCACCTGATCCTGAAACTGCTGAATCTGGAGTTCCTTCTCATGGAAGGACTTCTCCACCCCATCAGTTTGTTTCTGGAACTGTTCTGTCTGTTTCTGGATTTGGACACCAAATTCTTTCACTTTGGACTCGAACGACGCAATGGTTTGATCTTTTTCTAAGACTCGGTCTTCCAGACTGGAGATACGTTTTAGCAGTTCCCCAGAGTTACTGTCTTTCTCATTCAGAGAGGACTCCAACGTGTCTATTTTGTTCTGGAGTAGCTCTATCTGCTGCTGACTGGTTACCTGGAGTTCCTCCAGACTGTTAGAGGCCTCACGACACTTTTTACCTTCCTCCTCGGCAGATATTTCCGCTGAATTCACCCGCTGTGTTAAACTCTCTAACTCTGACTCCCTGGCTTTCAGACACTCCGCACTTTGTGTCTGCTCTGTAGATTTCTCACTCAGTGCTTTCTTTACCTCCGTTAACTGGGTGAGCAAGTCTTTGTTCTCTGACTGTGTTTTCTCCACAGTGCCTTCAAGCTCCGAAATTCTCTCCTGAGCTTCCTCCAAGCTTTGTGTATCCGCTGTGATCGTCTCATTAAGCTTCTGTGACATGGCCTCCACTGTCTGCTTGGACTGGTGCAGCTCCTCAACCATAGTTTTCAGTTCCTCTTTGTTCAGTTGCAATGTTTCTGACAATTTTTCCATTTCCTGCCTGCTCGACTCGTTTGCCTCGGTCACCTTCTGATCACAGTCACTTTCAGTTTTTGACATTTGCTGCATGAGCTCAGCTTCAGTTTTCCGCTGGTTTTCCATGGCGTCAGTGAGTGTGCGTACCGTGTCGTTCAGCGAGGCCATTCTCCTCTCATTGTCTGTTTTGGTCTGATCCAGCTCAGAGTTGAGGTGGTTCTCACGTTCTATCAGCTCTCGAATCTGTCTCTCTAACATTCCTGTCCTTTCATTGGCTGACCCACTGCGAGCTGACAACTCCCCGTCGTGTTTCTCCTGCTGCTTCTGTAACTCGGCAGCATGTTCCTCGTCCTTCCTCATTATTTCCTTCTCTCTATCCTCTACCTTTCCCTGCATCTCATCTCTTTCCTTTTCCATCTCTGCCATTTTCTGCTCTAGTTCTCTATGTTTGGTTGCTGCCTCGTCTCTCTCAATGATGATCTGATCCAGATCTTTCCGTAGCATCTCGGCCTGGGCTGTCAGCTCCAGGATACGGTTCTCCAGACCAGACTGTGTTCCCTGGAACTGCTGAACAAGGTTGTCTCCCTCCTTTCTCAGCTTGTCACCCTCCTCCTGCTCCAACTCCAGCTTCTGCTGCAACTCTGCGACTTTTGCATCAAACTCGACAGTCTGTCTGGATATATCTCCAGACAGCTCCTCGTTTCTCTCTCTCAGATCCTGAACTTGCTTCTGGAACTGCTCTAGCTGAGTCACCTGCTCCTGGATCACTTTCTCCTGGGACTCCTTCAGGCTCTTCATCTGGACCTGGGGGTAAAAGAGTAGTGGTAGGGTTAGCGATAGAGTAGCAACAGCAGCAGTAGTAGCAATGTCAAAAGAGCAGTGCGTGATTCTAGTAAAATGATACTAGAACAAGGGATATTGGTAGTATCAGATGTAGGAGAAGAGCTGGTGCTAACTAGCATTATATTTCCAATAGGAATAAAGAAGCCAAGTTAACAAAGTCGCATACAGTTAAACATGTTAAACTGAAGAACAGATAATATGCACATAAACAACCCAAGCAATCTTCTGCACCAATACAATAGCAGAACAAATTCATACTATACATTTTAAGTACAACTGGATTCCACTGGCAAACATGAAATACAACAATTATTACCATCTAATGTCTAAGGCAGAAGAAATAATATAACATGCCCTGCTACCATGAAAAAATATTTTTTGATTAACTCTTGGCCCTTTTTATAGGTAACATACACTAAGGAATTGCACATTTTGCTGCCACCATTTGATGATCAGTAAATACCTGGTATATGTTTTCGAGATCCCCGGATGAGCTCTGAATGGCCTCTTGATGGCGCTGTTCTAGTTCCTCTATCCTCAGTGAATACTCGTCACGGACCTCTGTCAGTCTCTCCTGCAGGGCCTTCTCATGAGTATCACGTAGCTCAGCCAGCGCAGTGCCATGCTGTTCCTGCAGCTCCTCAATCTTGTGTTTGTGACGTGTTGCATTATCCTCGACCTGTCGAGTGAAGTCGCGGATCTCTGTCTTGTGTTTGTGCTGTAGAGATTTGAGGTTCTCCTTCAGCTGCTGTTTGTGCTGCAGGCAGAGACAGAATACTGCGGCTGTGATTGACACATGTACACAAATATGCTGACAATTAGGATCATGATTACTGGATAAGGAAACTTAATACTAGTATCTACATCCTAGGTCTGTGATATAGATAACATTACCACAGATGAGGGGTGGGGGTAGAGAAATATTAAACCCATTATTAAACTTAGATCCATTATTAAACTTACAAAGATAATAGTTGGCAAGGTGATTAGAGAACTTAGGTTTGTTACTAGGCTATAGATTTTTGTGGAAAGTGGCCCCGGGTATATTATCTGTACCATGGGTAACAGTATTGTAACATACAGTATTGTAAGTCCCAGTATGTTATGTTCCTTGAGGAAGACAACTAGACAGCAAATACCACACCATAGGCATGTTAGACACAAACTACAACCATACCAGATAAAAACAGCACAGGCAGCCAACACTGGAAACAGATATTAACCCCAACCACACAACATCCACCCAGTGCTGCCACAGTTATGGTGGTTTAGGAGTTAGAAGGAATATCCAATGAGAAAGCCAGCAATAGACGAAGCTACGGTACAAACTTGCAGTTGTGAATAACCACACATGCACACAAGAGGAAGGAAATAAGTCAGATTGCTATTAGATACAGAGGAAGTTCACTGTAGGTTCCTAATCACAATTTATGCACTACAGGGTAGAAGACAGGGGGATGGGGACAAGAAGCAGGGGACCTGAGGTGGGAGACTGGGGGGTGGAGTTGGAGGTGGACACAGTTGGGTGGGGTTACGATATGTGGGGGGGGGGGGGGGAAGACAGTTGGCAGGGGACTGGGGTTGGGGGCAGGGACAGTCAGTAAATCATGCTTAAAGTTGGCTTTTAATTACCCCCTCAAGTTCAAATTGCGGACCACAGGTTGGATTTGGGTGTGTGAAAATGTATATGCCAATGCAACCAGTAACATGACCGTGTAAGTGTTATCAGTTAATTTGGACCCAGCTTGTACCAGGTGTACGAGCCTGAATGATCTGTACCAGCCACCAGTCTTGGGGCTGCCAGCCCTACAATTCAATTCTGCCATAGGTCAGCAGAAATGAATAACTCAGACCATTACACTGACTCTGAGCTGGCCAATCAGTTGGCAATGCCTAACTCAGCTGATTCATTAGTACCAAGGCCCCGACTGAGAAGCACAAACATCCCATTCTGTACATCTTTCGGGTGATACGATTGGGTAGACTAGGGTTGGAGGACTTGCTGGTGGAGGACTGGGGTGGGGCACTGAAGGTGGTAAACTGGGAGAAGTGGACTGGGGGTGTGTGACTTGGGGGGAGAATAACCCTGGTGGTAATTGGGATAGCGGACAGGGTGGGTGAACCTTGGGGAGTGGATGAGACAGTGATGGGACTGGATGTGGTAGATTTCAAGTTGTGTACCATATGGGCTAGTGGTTGTGGATTTGGGAACTGGAGGTGGGGTGAGAGTAGGGCTGGGAAACTGGAGGTGGGGTGAGAGTAAGGCTGGGGAACTGGAGGTGGGGTGAGAGTAGGGCTGGGGTACTGGAGGTGGGGTGAGAGTAGGGCTGGGGAACTGGAGG
>JAAUYG010157818.1_pt1 | contig 10078 bp, 2 predicted proteins | sample 7278091 | NCBI WGS metagenome assembly JAAUYG01 (sample SAMN14350201, study PRJNA611818) | marine sediment metagenome | isolation source: surface marine sediment (0.6m) | place: French Polynesia: Moorea | collected 2018-08
CCCCCCCCACCCCCCCCCCCCCCCCCCCCCCCCCCCCCCCCCCCCCCCCCCCCCCCCCCCCCCCGCCACAATCGATGTTCTTGTGGCCTGTAGTCTCAACATATTACAGATCCGATACGACTGATCAGCGTTTAGTGGTAGAAAACTATTTTGGATGTTCTCAAGGTTAGGGAACGATTTACATTTATTTATAAATCGTTTCATTTTAGGGAAGACCTTAACTTCTCTAAACTAAAACTCTGGGTTAACATTAATAGTCTCACAGGAACTGCTAAATATTATTACTTCATGTGTCATTATGGACAGGTTTAATGCTTTTGCGATTAACAATCTGTAATGCCAAGATTATTTGCACAAAGACCCTGTGCATATTTACCATGTTTACATTTTTATTCTAGATGTGTGTAGCTTGAATTGATATATGTATGTTCATGGTCCTGCCTGTTTCACCCCAGAGCTGTAATAGGCAAGGCGGTTTTTTGTTTGTTTGTTTGTTGTTCTTTTTTTTTTGTTTGTTTGCTTCAGACTTACTCGTGAACCTAATACATGTAGTCGTAGGCGTTCTAGATTAAAGGCTTTACAACCCAAATACTCACTCGGATTAGATTTCCTCATTATGCATAACGTGACGTCATTGTTCTGTTACATTTCTTGTACATTTACATTTTTATTGCCCCTAGTTGGCTCAGTTGCACTCTCGTTTTCATTAGGCTTTGTTGTAAAAGCAACAACACCTCTACGCTATCTTGAACGAAAAAGATTGTCTAAATAATATATAAATTTAAGCAGTGTAAAATCGAAAAGAAAAGTAATACTTGCGCTTTGTATGTTTGTTTGGTTAAAGCGTTACAATGGTGTGTTTTTCGTTGAACGCTTATTCACAATACACAGTCACCCAGTCATGATTTCTAGCAACATGGTAGTCATTCTCGTCAGTTCCACTATAAACTCATTTTGTTCTAGTCATGCTGTCCCTGTAGGGGCTTTTAGCTAGAGATGTGGTCTGTGCTTTTTGCTTTACCTTTTTGTTTCTCGATATTTTCCTTGTGGTAGATGCTTTTCGTACAGTAGTAGCTAGCTGTGCCCTCGGCTTGGTGAGTGGCGCTTACTGTTTTGTTTGGGTTAGTGTCTGGAGCCTTGCAGTCGTCCAGTTCTTCGCTTGGTAGAAATATGCCATTTTGATTTTTGTTACCTTCTGTTATTTTGATTCTCGATATTCAATGGACTACTTTCATTCACCCCCACCTCCCCCCTCCCCCCCCCCCCCAAAAGGTCACCAGGACCGCAGTGTGACATGAAATTAACTGACTGTACAACATACAAATGTAGTAGTTAATTCTCTATACCATGTCACATAGATCCCCCTTTTTAATCGAAGATCGTGCAATACAAAATACACATAAGCTACACTACGACATCGGTATATATGCCGTATGTAACATTTTGTTACGTTTCTCCCTTATTTCGAACGCCTACAATAGTTGGTTCTCTGTGGTGTTATACGTCCGCGCACCTTCCCTATGTTTGTATGTAGGCCGCTGTCCTGGTGCATGTGACAGGATTTTGTGCCTGTAGCTTGTCACCTAGCCGCTCTCTTCCCTAGTTGACACTGGCCCTGCTCAGTCTCACTTTCAGACAGATACTGTCTTTCTTTCATCCCGCTATCCACACCTCCTTCCTTCCTTCTTTCCTTCCTCCCGTTTGCCAGTTCCTGTGTTCCTCCTCTGTCCACGGACGAGCGGCTGACGCTGGGTTCTGCTCTTGTTCTTTCTGTTGTTAGGACCAACTGGCTCCAGGCTCTGTGCGGTCAGTGGGGTGACTGGTGCGTACCGGACACTAGAAAGCCCAGCCTCAAATGTTGCGAGAATTACACCTGCAAATGTAACTTGTGGAATACAAATTGCCGCTGCAAATCCAAGCTGTTCGGGAAATAGCGCCCGGCGGCAGCTCCGCCGCCAGGCGAAGTCCTGCCGATCCTTGAGATCTCTAAGTGTTGGGATGTTGTGTTACCTGTGGGGCTTTCTTGCTTTATTCCGGAGAACCTGGTCGTTTCGCCTTCACTCACTCAAACAACATCCACACACGCCGTAACGCGCCCTAAGTTGCAGCCAATCGCCGTCTGACACGTGGCGTTGTCCTATTCCCCAGGCAGACGCGGCAAGGTCCCAACTACGTCAAGCGGATGCACTGTGCTCGATGGGGCGAGCGCTGCCAGATGTGGTCCGAGATCTCGTTTCTGCAGTGCTGCGAGAATGACAAGATCGCCTGTAAATGCAACCTGTGGGGCCAGAACTGCCAGTGTGTGTCCACCATGTGGGGGAAATAACAACGGACATTACGGCGGGGACGACCAACGGCCTAGAAACTTTGCTGTGACGTCATGAACGGTGCTTCTGCCAAACAGAATCGCGGTTTGTGACGTCATAACAGACAGATGGCACTCCCTGCTGCGTCATTTCCGTTGTGCCAAACCTTGCCTTTCGACGTTTTGAAGTTCGTGCGGCTGAGAATCGCAATACATGGAACCTCCGCTAGAATCAGATTTACGACCAACGTGTTACTATTGGAACTAGCCGACGGATCAAGAGATGGTTATTAAACTAATTAACAGAGTCAGATACAAAAATTAATTTATTTCAAATTTTGTGGTGATTGTGGAATGTGCACGTTGTGATTGGTGCAAATGTTGTTCGGTGCCTGATAGGCTGTTGTTGTTTTCGTAACGTGGGAGTGGTGAATGACATCTGATAGAAATTGCTTTGAATAATAAATCTCAGGCGTAAATCTAGTAACAGAGTAGTGTCCATTGTTATCAGAGTGCCAAAGGGGCCAGTGGCATATACGAGGGCGGGGGTGTTGTTTGTCAGGTAGATCTCTCTCTAGTCACTCCTGTATTAGTAGTCTCGACATAGAACATAACACATATGAATGACTTTATGTGCGTGCTGTTAATCCCAAAGCAAATCCGGCGAACGAGGAATACAAATTCAGCTGAGCTGGCAGTACGAAACCCAATCGTCGGCTAATAGGCGGACAGGGGTGTTCTGCTTCATCCAGCTTCTCCCAGATCGCCACAGCCAGGCAGCCGTTGATTGGGCTCGTCCACGGCCTCGGAATCTCTCCGTGACACAGCTCACGGAAATGTCAATTGGATTATGTGGGCAAGCAGGGGGGACACCAGGGAATGGCCGGCTCTGATTGCAAATTGAATTAGCGTGTCCTGGGGGACTGGGTAACGGAGCCAGTAGCTGTGCCAAGGGTGACAATCAACCCCGTCATCCCCCTCCGGATACACTCCGCTTGCCACGCAGCCCGTCTCGCTTCACTGATCTGGGGAGGGCGACATCTAATGTCCCGGTATGTCAGGGTGGGGTGGAATCTTGTCAGGTGGGTCACTAAAATGTAGCAGTCACTAACACCCCCAGGTCATTATAAGTGTCTCTGTCAGTGTATAAATATTATGTGGCACACCAGGTAAAATATCTTGAGCGTGATGTACTTTCTGTAAATTGGTGATGATGATGATGATGATGATGATGATGATGATGATGATGATGATGATGATGATATTATAATATTAAGTGGTTATCGGAATTCTGCCTGGCATTCATCGTAACTGGATAACATTGCATGACATTAGTGTTTAATTGCTGCTCGTTAGCTGGTGCAGCAATCGTTGTCAGTTGAAATAGCAGACATGCTTTTCTGTAATCCCTCACTGCGTAAAATACGACCCCAGATTCTCCAGGAATAAAACATCAGCGCTAAAACTAACGCCTGGTCTTCCCTTGATTTCTCCTTTTTGGCGCCACATTGACGTCAGTGTTGTCATGATGGCACGCGCTGTCGCGTTGCCTGTCACCACGTGACGAGATTCCGGTTAATAGCGAGGGTAAGTTATGGACAAGAAAACCGTTTTAGCTCTAATGGCAACAGGGTGGGACAGCCATGCGAATAATTGGGATTTGTCATCCGTGTTTTCATGGGGAAATTTATTGGCAATTACCTTGGCATTCTCGACCCCTTTCTATAACATCCCGAGAGCCCTGCCATGAGCCCAGCGCTTACATTCGGCACGTGTAATAAACGGCGAAGAGGTGCTGCCTAAGACTGCATAAGTAACACTGAAGATCGGCGGTTGTCGTAAAAGAGATATCTTTATGCCATTCGCGCCTTGGGCTTGGTTTTCGTGGCATGTTCTCCATGGAACGTATACTCTTAGTGCTTTACAGTTGCAAAAACTGTGTGTGGAAATGTGCGATTTATTTGCAAGAATTTGCATTGCTATTATAAGTCGGACACAGACTAACTAGAGCTCCATCGAGGTTGACGTGTAGATTGACAACAGTAGCTATACCAATTGCAAACATAACACATTTTTCCACGATACCATTTTTGAGACAAGTCCACCGAATGACCCAAGATCCAAGTTAGCTGTTTCCAAGATCCTTGTAATTTGTCATTTCCCATTGGCCACAGTAACATACAGTTCGTATATATAGCGCTTTATCCTCGAACGAGCCCAAAGCGCATGCCTACATTTATTACCCCTAAGAAACATGTACACATCGATACCTTCTCAACTCAACGGAACATACAGGCCGGATACCCTCCACGGCTGATCAATGTACAATAGCTTTCTCGGAGTATCGCTATGTTCTCATTTACGGTTGAGTGAACCGGAGCACATTTCGGATACAAATCGTGTCCAGGGACTCTATGTACCAAAGACTGACCGTATGGCGGGACTCGAACCCACACTCTCGTGGCTGAGAGTCCAGTACCTTAACCTCTCCGCCAACGGTCCTCCCAGTGATAAATTCCTTTTTCCTAACTTTTAAAATTTTATAATTCCAAAAAGTAACCCATGGGAGCACTGTCACAAGGATCACCAATAAAATGTTTGACGGAAAAGAATAACTGCACGAGTAACGTTTTGAGATCACATTTTCGGAAAAATGGCAAGTGCATCAAATAACTCCAAAATTACCCTGAAGCATCAAGGGTCAAATTTTTTTCTCATTGGCCACAATCTTAGATTTCAATCTTTTTTTTTTCAAATTTTTAATCGAGTTTTAAATTTTAAATTTCAAACTTCTAAAAAGAAGAACAACGGGGCTATATTACGTGAATACTTTGTATTTGTAAAAAGCAACGTTTGTGAATGCTACCAAAGGGAACATTTGTATAGAACCATAACTGAAGGAGCAGTTTTTTGAAAATTATCTCGCCATTTTAAGAAATTTGAAAAAAAGCAAAATCTGCGTGCTAAATAAGAATTTTAAAAAAAATAACAAGTAAGTTTTATGAATGTGCCCCTAGTAGGCAAATGTCCACAAAAATCATATTACACTTGTTTAAGAACTCTGCGAGAAGCAGCGTTTTGAAATTTTATCTCCCATATAGTCCAATGTTAATGAAAATGACAAAACAATCGTAAAAGTTTTAATTTAATTCGCTTGGGGGGTTCTGAGAAGAACATGTTTTACGGATGACGAAGAGCAACGCACTACAGATGGGCGACGGACGTCTGTGCCACGGCAATATCTCTGCTGACATTGTCAAACAGAGCTAGCAATTCAGAAATAAAGCCAGTCAACTATTATGGTGCCTGGATAGAAAGTAACAAGGAAAAATAATACTTTAACCCAGGAAAAAGTAACAAGAACAAAACGCAAATCGGGGGTGGGGTGGGGGTGAGGGGTCAAGTTGAAAAAAGTAGAAGTACCTTGCCAAACACTAAGGTAGGAAATTACAATACTGTACCTATGGTGGGGATAGTAGGGGATAGTAAATTTTATTAGTCTAATTAGTCCTGCTGGAAATTTGGAAAAATTATTGCCATGCACTTTCACACTCGCACACACATACTGACACACATGTACACTTCCACTGGCAGATAATATTTCAGTTTCACCTTGAAGATGGTATTCTCACACATGTAATATGCTCCTCAAGAAAATGTTCTGTCCAATACCAGCACTCACATTAACACCACACAGGGACTCACCTAGACCTTATACGCATGCTAGTCACTGCTACTGTGATTGCATTAAGAAACCAGAAACTTCTTTGGGCTGAAAATCGGTAAACATCTGTACTTTGCATACTGTTACAGTATCAGCGGGGAACTATTTACTTTCAAAATTTTGCATAGCAACAAATTCCATCTTTGAAGAAATTGGTAGGAACAGTACAACGTAATAGCATATTTTAATGTTAAAAATTGCTATACATCTTGAACTTGTTTAGCATTTTTCTGATCTCTTACAGCAAACTGCACTGCCACACCAGTTAATTTTTCCCTGTGTACCAGTTACGATTTGAGTCGTTACTTTTTCGTTACTGTTTCCCTTACTTTAGTTCCTGGTACTTTCTTTCCAAGAATCAACAATTTATAATGTTTTGAAGTAATAGATAGACTGAACTTATTGCTACTGGCATATGAATGAATAAATATTTTATTGATTATAGTGACATGTTCCATCCATGTAACAAAAGTAATACAAAAAGATTAATATCAGTAATTTGAACCCAGTCCAGTCGGACTTATACCATGATGTCACTTTAGACTTAAAACTAGATATTTGCAGACCGCAGAACATATACATCATATGCAACGACGCCTACCCATAAGCAATAACCTATACAGTAAAGATTTACGTAAGTTATAAGCATTTTCTAAGTAATTGGCGACTTCGTGGCTTTCGTTTTTCATTAAATAGCAAAACTTTTGTTTGTTAGTCCAAAGTAGGAAGTCGCCGTATAAGTAACATTATCTATCGTTATCAAAATGGTTCAATGTTTCTTCGATTGGAAAAATAAAGCAAATCTCACGTCGTTGCTCCGCTTTTCACAATACTTTGTCTAAGAACGCTTCGGTTATTATGAGCTATGTTATATCCCCGGTAATGTAACAGTGCATGTCCGATATATCCGACCATGAACACCAGCCGTTGTTGTCAGGACAGGGACACGTGTTGGTCTCCCAGACGACAGAAAATCCCAACGTCAGCTCAACTTCCCAAAAATTAAGCCAGCCCGCCTTTGAGGGAAGCAGTAGTCCCAGAATGTTTTGGGACAAAACTCAAGTCCAACCTTTGAGTAAAACGGCAGTCCTAGAAATGTTGAGACATTCGAAGTACAAGATTTCGTAGCCTTTACCTGAATCCAATGTCCCATGCAATCAGAAGTCTTGGACATATTCTGTTTCAGACTGGCGGAGGATTCCGCCTCCAGATATAGACGCGTATACGAGGAGATATTCGGCACTGCCAATTTAGTTGAAAGCAACACGGGCGATAATCAAATACGACGCTGTATGCATTGTATCCCGTGGGAACATAGAGCGACAGCAGCTGTAGGGATGTAAGGTCACCCCCAGGGGCCCTGGGTCTCGGTCTGGGAAACAATATTTACCCCAAAGGGAACGAGTGTCGGGGCGGAGTGTTCGAAAAAACTTTAAGTCTTTGATGAAGTCAGTAACCTAAGCACTGTGATTGGCTAAGAATCGGACATAAGTAAAACCTTGGACTGCGTATTTTCGAGAGTTCCGGCCCAGGTCTACTACGGGGTAGTTGCTGTCCATGTTGGCTAGTACATTTGGATATTGTGTGTCGGACACACCCTTGATATCCTAGTAGCAATATTGGTTGGCTAAGCCAGCAGGAAGGGCTTTTCCTGTGCAGAGATAAGCAAAATTCACACACTCCTTTTACAGTTGTCCTCTACTTTTATGCACACTTTTACTGGTTTCCAGTTACTTCTCTGAGTTTTAGATCAGGCAAAAAGACATACTCGGTCTATTCATTAACCCACCCAGTACATGCAGTAGTGCATGACTGATCTCGCGAATTATCCGACTCAATTATACGTGCTTCCAGCTAGTATAACACATCCTACCACGTCTAAACAGCAATGGTGCACTGCACTAACGATACACAACACATAATCACAAAGCTGGGAAGCCTTTCGATGTATTCTTTCTTTAAGATGCGATTACACTTTTAAACCTTTTCCATTATTTTTCAACTTAAAAATACTGATTAAACCCACGAAACCCACGAAATTAAATACAGTTGGTACATAACAACTGTATTTAATTTATTTAATCATAGGAATGAGTGAAGCACATATGTTTTTTTCTGTACAGTTACAGCCTTTGGCTTTGGTGTGTTACCACAAACTGTATATTCTTTTTGTACCAAAAATTGTTATGAATTTGTATAATTGTTTATAGTTTGAAATAAAATACCTACTTACCTGCCTACCCTTTGTGTCTGGGATGAGGTGGCGTAGGTGGGTGTGGTGTGGGGGTGTAGGGTAATATGTTAATGAGGCAGTATTGCCCTAGTCACCAGCTCAAGTTAAACGATCTCATTAACATCCCCCATGCTTGTTTTTTTTTAACTTGATTTATTTAATGAGGTTCTCGACAAGCAAGCAATTGCATATTAATGATCACCTCAAGGCACATTTGGGGTACAAATCTTGCCCAAGGTGCTTTAGGCACAGAAGACCTAGTGTATGGCGGGACTCGAACCCACGATCTCGTGGTTGAGAGTTCAGTACCTTAACCACTCGGCCATCCGCCCCGCCCCATGCTTGTTAGGTTGGAAGGGGAGGCCTGTTACGCCCGATACTGTAATAACGCCCAATAATGTAACTAGAATAAACCGATAATGTAACTCCAAATTTACCGATAATATAGCCTAACAACTAACTGATAGTGTAACAAAAACGCCCGATATTGTAATAGGCCCCGATAATGTAACTTCGAAATTTGCCGATAAGTAACAACGAACATTGGAAAACATATGAACAATACATTTTTCGTATCAATCGTCATTGGCAGGGAAAAATCACATGGTTATCAGAGTGCAAAACTTTAAAACCGGCGCCATCCACCCAGCGCTAGAAGTGCTGTAGATGGCTAATGACGTCGGATCCATTTTATAACTAGGAGCAGATTGAATTCCCTGTGCTTCATAGCACAGCTATTAAACAGTGTATGACCATACAAGCTTATATACATGTAGTTTACAGTTTCCCGAAGCTTCTGGTCTGTAGTCACTAATTAAAGTTTTCTATCACAAGGGAATAAATGTAATTATTCGGCAGAGATACAGCATTGCATACGTCGGAGACATCTACACCTCTCAACACAAAAAGCATCATGAGACAATTATTTTAAGTGTCATTCCATCAAGAAGAGATCGTATATGCGCATGAAATGGCCAATTGTCACGCTAGTATTAGTCTAAACTCAATTCATATAATAAGCTGTATGCATTTTTACCGCCCAAAATTAGATTTTTGTTTCGTAAATTTCTCATGAACAGCTAAAAGGCGACTTGACTGGGAAAATACATGCAGGTTGGTGTCTAGCATGCATAGAACAATGGCCATAAAAGGCACACAGTGAGAGCGCTTGGTAATGCACTTCATAATGGCTTCCCCAACGGCTGTACAAAGGCAGTTTGTTTTCATTGCCAAACTAACATCCGCTTATTGATATTCCTTAGTTTCGAAGGAACACTTTCGTTTGGGAGGTATGTGTTAATATTTAAAACACCAGGGGTTTGAGTCTATAAACATATATCTATCTTCCTTAATGTTGGAACAAACGGTGGCTGATTTAATATGCTGAATTATTCATTGCTGAATTCCATTGCCTTTCTGCACCTTAGAACCCTAGCCAAAGACAGCGGCTGGGACCAGCTAAGCCTAGTAATATGACAAAGTACTTGTATGATCCTAGGAAAGTGTTTACATTGTCAAGTGCAAACACTTGTCATGACACGTTATCTGTTTGCTTCTTAATACCATTAAATAATACTTAATATCCGTTAAAAATTCTTATTTTGGTGTCTCTCCGTGCGCACTGTACAGTAACGACAGTGGCTGAAAGCAAAGCTGTATAGCCGGCACGCACACGTGCATGTGTATTTCAAGATGTGTTAAACACGAATACATACCATGGGGTAATGGGTTTTTCTGATATCCTTCAGCAAGGGATGAGTTGCTTGAGAACAGATGGAGCACATAATTGTACTCGCTATCTGTTCCCAAACAGCTC
>JAAUYG010021487.1_pt1 | contig 10077 bp, 4 predicted proteins | sample 7278091 | NCBI WGS metagenome assembly JAAUYG01 (sample SAMN14350201, study PRJNA611818) | marine sediment metagenome | isolation source: surface marine sediment (0.6m) | place: French Polynesia: Moorea | collected 2018-08
TCAACTAAACTGTATCACAGACAAAGGACATCGGAACTAGGAACAGAAGACCAGACAGGGCAGGGACGGAAGACCACTAGACAATGAAATTAAAACAATGAAAATGCCGAAAACTTTAACAAGAGTAGACATAAACAGGCCAGGAACGGCACTTTTTAACTACCTTCAACGAGGGCTATAGAAATGTAAAACTGTATGTGCATATATCAAAATTACACAATTTTAACCCCGTTACATTATCATGTGTAAAAGCAGGATCAATGTGATAATAATTATTTCAGCGTCGATGCTGAAGTACTTCAGTCGCTATGGTGAAGTAATAGATTGTGTCGTCATGAAGAATCCGACAACTGGGAAGTCCCGTGGCTTCGGCTTTGTTACCTTCAAAGATCCCAGTTGTGTAGAGACAGTGCTAGCTAATGGACCACATGTACTGGATGGCAGACAGGTAATATAGTGAAACCTGCACAGCACACTAATGGAGAGTACCCTGCAAGATACAATAAGCTAGTCGTGAAATACCAACTGTAACCATGATAATGTAAACATGATAAACAGCGTGGCTGATAATAACAGCTAGTCTCAAGTATAATTGTAAGGGTGCATCAGAGTCCTAAATTTACATATCTGCAACTTTACAGGTGAAGGTCTTTGTGTAAATATTGAAAGTTTGAGGTTCATAAACATAGACAAGAAACATGAGAAAATGTATCTTAATCTGTAAGATAAGTTTATTTTACTGAAGTATTAAGTTACCTGCAACTATCATGATTATTTGTTTTTCAGATTGACCCCAAGGCTTGCAACCCACGGAGTATGAACAAGGTATTTACCATGTTTACTATTTAGTTACCGGTACACTTGCTGCAATCATACCTGGATATATTTAAAAATACCTGGAATTTTTTAGTTCTTCTGCGCTGTAATTTGACATAAATCACTCATGCTTTAGGCTTTCTGTTACCAGTTGTAAGATTTCCAGTGGGTTTACTGTGTGTTGCCTTTTAGGTCACAATACACAAATGTGGAGAGTACCGGTATCGATTTCTTGATGTACAGAAAAATCAATAAAGAAAGGGATGTTCCTCATATGTTGTTACATGGAACATGTGGAAATGGTTAGGAAGCAAAAAGTTTGTTACCCAGTTTCTTTTAAAGATGTTCCCCAATCCAGACTGGGCTTCAGTTGATCCTCGAGAATAATTAGTCAAATTTGCTGCAGTTGGATTTGGAAGTAGCATTTAAGCCAAAGTTTAAGTGAAAAAATTTGCTGAATTTTGTGTCTAATATTGAGATTGACCTTGTAAATATTTTAAATATTTTCATGTATTGCATCTGTTACACCATGTAGTACATTTGAGGATACTTTAGTAGAAACTTTTAGAACATGTATGTTTTTTTGGACTTACAAATACATCCAAAGTATCTTGTAATACCCTGGTGCTACTAGTCCTTGCATTCTGAAAAACCTTTATTATGTAGTACCGGTACTACATGATCACACAATTCTCACTAAGAATTTCATGTCAGCATGTTCTGTAGGTAATCTGCACCCTTTGGCGCTGTTGAATTCTTTCTGTGCAATAGGTTTACCATGTTTACATTAGTGACTAATGACTTTTCACAACAGTAACATAAATAACAAATGCTTGAAAGGTGTCTAATATGCATGATATCAGGGCCAGCTAAAGGCCGTTATCCAACACTGGGTATGTATTTATCATGTGTGTTACACTACTCGGTATTAAAAGATTTTGTTAATTTGGCCAACTCCATGTTTTAAATCTCATTAACAGTTAATCATCAATAATCATAAATTCTTTGGGCATCTTTCCCAGGCCCCAGGATCAAAAACTTCAGATAACCTGAAGAAGAAGGTTTTCATAGGTGGTTTACCTGCCAATTGTAACGAGGCCATGCTGAAAGAATACTTCGCAAAATATGGAAACGTAAGTGGACCGTCCATTGCTACATGTTATATTTGTGTTGTCTTTTGACAAGTATTACTTACCATGCACATATCATATGCATGGAGCTTGAAGTATGTGAAATGCTTTCCCTGTATAAAAACTGTCTAAACCTAGCTTTCCAGTTGACATGAAGCATGTGAAAATGCTTTAATTTGGCACAATGAATATGACCAATTTGATTATACATTGATCAATTGGAGCTAGTTGTACAGAACTTGTAAGTGGGCCATTTGATCAATGACTTTAGCCTAATTGCTTGAAAACCTTTCTATATTGATAACTACGATACAGTAAAAACATTTTTTGAGTTCTGTAATGTTACTAAGAATGGATACTTGCCGTTCCAGGTAACAGATGTGGTGATAATGTACGACCAGCAGAAACAGAGGTCCAGAGGTAAATACTCAGCTTGACCGTGAGTCCACACTGATCTGGGCCGAGTCTCAGGTCTAGGTCTTGTGTTAAATCCAATACCTCTTTGGTTTTGTTATGCCTTTCCTAAATTTTGATTAACTATGTACTGTAGTTGAATGTGATATAGATGCCATGTTGATAAGTTTGATAATGCAAGTCTTGGTGAGTCTATATGATTGGTTAGTCTTAAAGAATGGCTAATCATATAGAGAATCATTTAAGCTTTTATCCTTACTCATGTTACTTGTATCTCTATATACATGTATTATTATCTTGTATTTCAAGAGTAATTTTAATATGATATTGATTCTATAGGGATGTTACTGTTACGGGTGTGTGGAGTTTAGCATTGGTAAAGTTTATTGCTATAGAGAATATATGTATGATAATGAAGCTGTTAACATTGTTTGCCGGCTACTGAATGGTGTGTTTAACTTTTCCATGGTATATATATCTGTATGTATTGACTGTATTACTAGAATAGAATAGCTTTCGCTAGCCAGATAATGTAGTTTGCACTGTTTAATGTGTTAACATTGTGTGCAGTGCCTGCTGTTACAAAATTAGCCAGTCCTTGACCTCCCTTACAGTGTCCTGCATGCTGGTAAAACTACTACATCCACAGTATTTCATTTGATGAGTTTGTCCCTCACAGATTTGGATACTTTTCTTCGTTTGTTTGAACCCTCTAGTTTAATGCACAGTCCTGGTCCCTTTTTGAAATGGCCTATGCTTGGATGATAGCATGTTGCTTTAAATCATTATTGTGATTTTCTGGTACAGCAAGGCAAAGCTGACAATGTCCTCTATTCAAGACGCTGTAATGGCAATAATGACATCAGGGCTTTCAATTTCTGAATTGCCTGACTAAAACTGTAGTCGATGTGTAGATCTTTGTATAGTAAATAACTAGGCTGTTAGACATTAATACGTTTACCTTATACATGACATCTATAGTTGATGCTGTAAATATAAAGCAGCTACTGATTTAGAGTAGTCAAAACAATTCATGGATTATTAGTATCTATATATATATATATATATTATATATAATTAATTATGCATGTCAGTTTCAAGGACATTTTATTCAGAGCTGTGGCGCTGAGGCTGTTAATGTCACTTGGCAGTAGTAGGGCCCGGAATTTAATATTAGAACATTTAAGCTTTAGTAAAATCACCATTTTGCTTTATCAACAGTTTGGCTTTCCATGAGTCTTGCTGGTATGTGTGCCGATGTTTGAGACAAATTTTATCTACTAGTTAACAGGTGCACAAGTAACATGAGTAATATTTTTGGGCATACATGTATCTTCCCTTTCCCCTTACTCGGAAGACTGTAAAAGTAAAGGATTTAAACATATCAGGAGGTGATATTGATTCTGTGAGACCAGGCACCCCATGTAAAAGTCCGTGTTCTGGTTAGAAGGATGATTTACAGCAATATGGGCCAACTGTTGCCATGTGATATTGAAGTCTCTGTATGCTCAGGTGTTGTGGTAGAGGCTGAGATCAGCATCTTGCCAGCTTCTCATGTTCCCCCTCCCCCCTTGCCTCCGTCCCTCCCTTTCCTTCATCCCAAGATCTCCTTTTCTATTGCAAATCATTACTTGAGGCAGTTTCCCCTCCCCTCTGGTCTGATCTTCTATTACTAGTGTCTGCCAGCCCTGTCACCTGAAATATCCTACAGCTGTAAGCAGCTCCACTTTCTGCTGTAAGGAAATCAATACATGTGGAGAGGGGATGAGAGCTGGCCACCAGGAGCGCTTTAATTAAAGCCTCTGCTCCCTCCAGCCATGTGTCGGGGTGCACTCTCCCAACCCCCAGAAAGATGTCTCCATCCGTTTGTTCGTCCACCCGTCCTGTGCAGCATTTTGTCGTGGATCAATTTCTACGGCCAGCTCTCACCAGCTGCTATCTCCTGTGGTGAAAACATGAAATCCTTTTATGTTATACAAGCTAAAGTCAATAGGCAGAATCTCTCTCTCCCTTTTTTTTTTTGTCCATGTTTCCTGCACCTCCCACCAGTTCACCCTTTCCCCCCAACTCCTCCCCAATGTGACAGGCAATAATGCAATGAGATGTCACATTGCCCAGACCCAGCATGAGGTGCTGCCTTGTAATAATACCCAGCTTGATATATTAAATGGCCCTGGCCACAATCTGATTGAGCGGGCAAGGAGCTCACACCTCTCGGCCTCTTCCTTTGTATGCTATATGCTTGTATCATACTTGCTTTATAACTGTGCCGTAATGTTCCGTTTGAAAGTTTAGGTGTATGTATTGTATGTGTTTGAGGTATCTCTTTTAGCTTTCATAACTAAGTAGCACTCTGGCACAACTAGTTAGCAGCACACCAGCAGCCAAGAATAAATTGCACACCAAGATCCGGCTCCTTCTTCCTGTAGCTAAATTCCCATGTACTCCTGAACTTTACTGTAAAATATTACAGATAGTGCTCCTAGAATGAATTCCTAGCATGCACTTTCTCTATTCAAAACCGTAAGCTTTCATATAGTGTAAAATTTCTGAAAGTTTATTTAATGCCCCCCCCCCAAAAAAAAAAACAAAAAAAAAACGGAAGAAAGATTTACATGATTCACACATTATCAGATCAGTGGCCTTTAAAACTTACCTTCAACATTTCACTTACAATTTACCTGGTGCTCTTAAGAGGCACAGGTGGCACAGCTGTATGGGGCGGAATAATGTACACCTTACGCCTGTTGTGTGGGTCCAGCAGGTTGATCTCTGGCTGCTGTTGCTGGTTGTGTTACAGTGCCCGTGTCCTCCTCACTAGTATGTTGCAGGCAGCTATTCACCACTCACTGTACTGCTGTACACTGATGTCATGGCCAGATTTATTTAGACTTCTGTGTGCCTGTAAACATTAGTTTTCTGCCAATATTAAATCTAGCCCACTGTTGAAAGCTGACAGAGAATTATTTATTGGAGACTTTGGTTCTAGATCATAGCAAGTAATACATTGATGTACAGGCAGCAGTGCTGTATGAGATAAGTGTCAGCAGTGCAGCGAGTGCCATGTTTTAATGCCCTTTATGAACTTCTGATTGCTATTGCTACTTTATTACTTACTACTGTTACGTAGGCTTTGGGTTTTTGACATTTGAGACTGAGGACAGCGTAGAGAACGTGTGCCAGGAGCATTATGTCCACATCAATGGCAAACAGGTTGAGTTTTCTTTTTACCCCCAAATCCCAGCTCATCATTCACTTCACCATTCACAATCAATCACTCCTATTCATTCATACATCTGTCCTCATTTCTGTTCCGCATGTACCACTGGTACAATGCAGTAGTTGCATTTATTTATTTGAATGCAGTCTAAAAGGTAGGCTGGCAGGCTGTATTATGGGGAATTGTTAGCCCGAGCATCTACATGGAGTTGCATATACCAAGGTAACACATGTACACACAATGTACAGACATGTGCCAGCAGCCTTTGGTGCATTATTATGCTGTGATGGGGAACAATACCCAAATTAGTTCCTGTAGCTACACCTGGTAATACAATATGCATGGTGTCCTTCCCTGTGTCCCTGCCTTTCCCCCTAGGCAAGCCTAACAGGTTGCCATGGCAACAGATCTGTGTCTCTGTCCTGTGTCAGTAATTGCTGCCTGCCGGCCTGCCTACCTGACTGGTGTCACTAATCTTCGTCTTTGTTCTCTCACTCCCCAAACCTCTACCAGGAAGCACATGTAGACTGGCATGTAGGTTACTTTTTTTTTTGCAACACACCACAGGAAAATCCATTAGGACACCCAAAGACCTGATAGGCAAAGAACAGGAGCAGTGTTTTTAGGCCTGTCTTAACCATGTTAACGTGCTTAAGAGGAACTAATACCATGTCCATTTGAGCAAATACTGCTATGCTGACTAAAAAGATTTTAAACACTGTTAAGAAATTTGCGATAAATCCATTCTATTACTCATATATATTACATGCGAACAGTGTAGGTAAAAGAAAACTATTTGTACAGGTAGCTGCCATCAGAGGTCATAAAAGTACAAAATGTATTGGGTTTTGTTGAAACGTAGAATCTAAGAATGGTATTCTTTTTTGTATATTTTCCTTATTTACCCCTTTTATGTTTACCCTGTCTGTACATGTACATGCATTGTGTCCTCTTTTCTCATGTTTCTTGCTTTGCAATGTAGTATCTGAGTATGGTACTGATACATTCTGACTTACACCTCACCTGTCTGGACCAGTTCTAAGTTTACTTTTCGGTGTCACTGGTTATCTTAGTATCTATCTTTGGTATTCTGGAAGTCTAAGCTAATCTCTGTAGATACAAATGAGATATGAACCAAATCTCTTCTTTTTTCGCAAGAAAATTTAGCACACATACAAGAACTCTGCAACCTCTGCTTTCACCTATTTTCCTAACCACGGCATGCAGGCCGGTGCTAAGCTTCTTTTCAAATTAATTTTTTGACATATAAATCAAAGTTTTCATGTCTTTGCTACATGTATATAGGTATCTGTGACCATGGTTAATGGATAGACAGTAGTTACTTCGCCATACAGTACATGTAGCTAGAACATGTAGGAACTCTGGTCTCTTTACTGTACTGTATTCTTCATGTTCTTCAGTATCCACCCTTTGTATTAACTTCAGCATGTTCAGGTTCACAAGAAAAAAGAATATTTCAAGTAGTACTACTAGAAATTAACTGGCATCATCCATGACTTTTTGCAGCTAAATGACACTAACAGTATTTAGATCTTGTGGGCTTGAAGGGTGATGCCTTTCATGTCTTTGAGCTTCATACATTCATGTACTTTCATTTAGGTGTAACTGTTAAATCATTATTCATGTGTTATCATGGTTATTATCACCATTTTTAGCTACATGTACCATTGTGAAACCTGTCATGCTATCATCGTGATCATCATTATAGTCTCTTTGCTGCTCTTTCTGATCTCCTTTGTCATTGATCTCATCCTGATCACGTATCATGCCAATGACCTTTCTTTGTGTTTTATTGATATTTTGGTGCATGTGGTAGTTGCTAATGTTACTGGTATATAATGGACATTACATTTAATATCGGTTACCCTGACAAGATAACCAGCAGATGCTATATACATATGTATGTATATATGTAATTGCTGGCTCAACTCAAGCACTGGTTTAGATTGAACTGTACATACATGTACCTTGTGTACTTGTTGAGTTTTCTGTGGTGTACTGCAAGGTAAGAAGAGAAGACTTTAGCCTAATTACTTTTTTTTTATTTTTTTTTTTTTCAATTATTGTGTGAAGACCATATTTGGTGTCTATAGGGTCAGGCTGGCTATGATTTAATGGTGCCCCATTTCCCCGTTGTGGACTGTTAACGTGCCCAGGTCCCATCTTTTATTACAATGCTTGTATTCTTTATCCTTGCTGTACCAATAAGTAAGAAATTCCATTAAATCCCTCTTACCACATATTTTCTGCATTTATTTGCCTAGGGATAATTATTATTGTGTTAGCCTTAGTGTTTACTGCAAGGAGTTGCCATAAGATTTCTCTGTATGAATTTCTAAATATAAGGAAGTGTTTATTGTTGCTTGCTGTTGACAAGTGTCACTGATTTTGTTGTGCAGTGTGTAATACGGTATGATAGTAGGATATTAGTAGTTCGAAGCATCAGAGCAGAGCTTTGCTGTGCTCTGCTAAGTGCTAAGACAAGCCAGGACCTGCATTGCTAAGGCTAGGTGATTAGATATTATGTGGGTAAATGGAAGTCAACACCACTTTGACATTATATACAAGTATGTTAAAGCCAACTTAAAGGGCATATCTTGTGTACTTTGAAAGAAAATTTCTTACATGTGATATTTAAGATGGGAATTTGGAAGTATTTATCTTTAGCCATCCGCTCAGTCAGGTATTAGAATTTTTCAAGAATAAAGTAATCCTATTATAATCATGATAATTAAAATTTTGTTCCACTAGACAAGCTAGCTAATTATGCGCATGCTGTGTACTGAATATACTAGTGTTGTGCTAGGGACAAAAACCAAAGAGGAGCTTTCATCTGGGTAAAGGAGGGGATTCCATTAAGCACCTGTTCCAGGGCAGTACCAGTATGTGCAAATGAACTGTTAAAGTTGAGAGTGAAGATCACGACAATTAGTGACATATGAGTTGAGGCTAATATGATGTGTGGTTTGTTTCATGTAGTCATGTTAGTTATTTTCCGAATTTGCATATCTTTGCCTGCTATTGGGAACTTGGGAAGTAGAAGTGAAGAGCTATGATGAAGAGTATTTGGGTTACAAGATATGCCCTTTAAATAAAGTTTCCTCCAAAAGATGCTGAGTGAATTTGAAGTGACCGCACTGGTACTAGGAGCTACATATGCATTATATGGTCGAAATCTAGGCATAGTTGAGTGAAAATATTTTGTCGTGTTTTATTTGAATTCATATAAGCAATTTCTAGTTCACAGATAGTACCAAAAAGATGAAATTTTTTGTTCATCAAATGTTAAACTCGTACATTTATCCTGTTCTTCTAAGGCTGTGTATATATTATCTAGCATATTTTCCAAAATGGCAGGGGACAATACTAGTTAGTCTTTTTGCAGTGGATTTTTCACCATGATGATAAAAGAGGTGGACTGGACATAACACACTCTGCACAGTGGGGAAATGGGGCATTCTCCGTGTACCACATATTTATATACCAGTGTTGTTTAGGAATGTAACTGATGCAAAAAAATAGACTCCAGGACATTTAGCCAATTACAAATGCTAATTACTGTAATACATAGTAAGTATTTGAAATAAACTTAAAAACATGAAAAATCAAAAAATTTTTCCAGACCAGGTTCTCTGTGTTGCTATAAACCTTTCTTCCCAATAGGGCTGTATACCTATTAGCACAGCACATGTAGAATCCAAGAAAAATATATTCCCTGGCATGGCTACTAACACTAACATTCAAATTCGGCCAGTACCAGGTAGTTTGTTAATACTAGTATAGGCTTTGTAGCATTGATAGAGCTTATGCCAGCTAGAGTAAGATGGTTGGGGATTAGGATTACATATAGTAACTGTTTATACCACTATTCTGTCCGACCTCTTACTAATAAATGAATCAGTAGCCGCACTTGTTTGTCAAGGTCCATTATATGTATGTCCGTTCACTAATGTATGTTTCAAACTAGATGCTTTTCTATATCCAGTATTGTACATGCATGTACCTGGTACATGTATCATAAAATATAAGAAGCCTGCCATGTGTACTGTACAGTCTGTCAGTTTTGCTGTACATGATATATAATGATCTAGAGAAAGGTAGAGTAACATACATTAAGTTCAAATAGATTCATTCTTTGCATTTAATTAGATCTGGGTACTTCTGTACATACAGTTGTGAGCGTGTTTGTGAATAGGCTAGTGGAAAATTAATTAATGGCATCCATATGATATGTATGGTGGTCAAGTACATGTATCTGACAGGATACACGTAGGTGCAGCGATATTTATTTATATGAATACTTCTCAACAGTGAAATTTTTTCCAAAGTTTTACCACATTTTGCACAGAAATTCCAACAATTATAGTCCACAAAAATAACAGTGAAATGTAAGAGGGGGAAAATGCTAAAGTTGAGCTATAAATGGAATAGGCCCTTTGAATGATTAGCTGAAAATTAATATAAATTTTATACTAA
>JAAUYG010299765.1_pt1 | contig 10077 bp, 9 predicted proteins | sample 7278091 | NCBI WGS metagenome assembly JAAUYG01 (sample SAMN14350201, study PRJNA611818) | marine sediment metagenome | isolation source: surface marine sediment (0.6m) | place: French Polynesia: Moorea | collected 2018-08
GCCAGAGCGTGAAGGCCAACACCCCCGAAGACTTCTTTACCACCCCCCGGCAAGAGCGCACCAAGCTCTTTTTTGAGCCAGCTACGCTAAGCGCCGGTTTCGCTCGATAAGAAAAAATCCCGCTGCCTCACCGTCGGCGGGATTTTTTCTGTGAGAGCGAAACCGGCGCTTAGCGTAGCTGGCTCAAAAAGCGCTTGGTGCGCTCTTGCCGGGGGGTGGTGAATAAGTCTTCGGGATTGTTGGCCTCCACGATCTGGCCGTAGTCCATGAAGCGCACGCGGTGGGCCACACTCTTGGCGAAAACCATCTCGTGGGTCACCACGATCATGGTCATATCTTCACGCGCCAGGTCGATCATGACGTCGCGAAGACCAAATGAGACTTGACCCCCAAAGTTTATTGGCACCACATCAATTTCAGTAGCTTTTGCCTATTGTTATTACCATATTCCCCCCTGGTTGATACTTGGGCTTGGGTAGCTAAATTTTCAATGAACAAGGAAAAAACAAACAATCAAACATTCAAGGAGAACAGATATGGCTAACGAAAGAACGCAAGACTACTTTGATGATGACAATGAAGGTCACGTGGATACGCGCCATTTCAACCACGAATGTGAAAACCCCGATCCGAGCCTGGGCTGCAATTTGGGAATCGATGTTGCGGGGTAATTGAAAAGAGGTGCATCATGATAGGCACAGCAATTACGATAGGGCTGCTCGGTTACTACATTAATAGTTGCATTCACAACCGCAAATTGGCAGCCAAGTGCAAAATCTGAAGTAAGGCAGAGTTTCGAGCTATAAGGCAAAAAATCCTCTCTCACAACCCATACGGCGCACCTAATGTGCAAATTGGCAGAGCCTTTCGAGGCTCTGCCTTTTTTTGTGCCCACGATGATGTGATTGGGGGTGCGGGGGCGGTAGCCATCGGGTGGGTGGGGTGTGGGTCAATATTTGAGAAACTTACGCCATTTTCCGAGGCGCTTTCTACAAATTTGTGCCATGCAAAGCGCACGGTCGGCTCCGTTCTGGTCAATCCAGCCCTTGAGCATGCAGCTCACCGTATCGTATTCCTGACTTCCCGGCACCAAGGTGCCGGTAGGGTCGATCAGCTTTAAAGCGTTGGAAATGTGATCATTCTTGCTGGTAGGTTGTTCTTTCATCAACGGCTTATACCACGAGTAGCATCAAAGTTGTGTAAAGATTCAATGATTGCGATCAAAGGTGCATGTACCACCATAGTTGGATCATATTGTATGAATAGGTCCCCGGCGTGAGGCACCGGGATTGGGGGGGATCAGCAGGGCTTTTGCATCCACAATCGGGGAACACGCCCATCACTGCCAGACACGCCGCTTAAACCTGAACATACCTCTTTCGTTTTCAGACTTTCTTAGCACCTCGTCAGGTTCCATTTCAGCCATCCAGGTTAGGATCGTCTCCGTAGCCCAGTTGTGTTCAAATGATCCCGGTAAATACGTTCCTTGCGGATCAATGATATTCAAAGCTTCGGATATCGTATTGTATCGGTCGTTCGTTTGTTCAGCCACGATCTTCATTCCCCTTTCGGCAATAAAGTTTCAAGGATTCAGGCTATGGCTGGCCTTCGATTGCTACGGCTGCTTCACATATCGTACCACAAACGAACCGTCACTGAAGGTGTCGTGTAAGGTACTCAAATCAATTGCTATAGCACCATGGAATATTTGAAAGCCTATAGCTCGAAGCGTCAACCTCGTTTACGTTTGAAAAAAAACCTGCCAATGTCGTGGTCACAAATTATAGATTCAGGGTAGCTTTTAGGGTTCCATTCTGATCCATCTGTGTATTTCGGAAACCGTTTTGACGATGGCAGAGAACGCCCAATAGGGTCAGTTCTCAGCATATGAAACAGTAGGTTTTTCAGGACATTTTCTCTCCGGATAACGAGAGAGCCGGCCAATGCTTCTTGCCTGCAGATAACATCACCGCCATAAAAATTGGGTTTAAAACAATAATCCCGCTGCCTCACCGTCAGCGGGATTTTTTCTTATCGAGCGAAACCGGCGCTTAGCGTAGCTGGCTCAAAATGCGCTTGGTGCGCTCCTGCCTGGGGTTGGTGAAAAAGTCTTCGGGATTGATGGCCTCCACGATCTGGCCGTAGTCCATGAAGCGCACGCGGTGGGCCACACTCTTGGCGAAACCCATCTCGTGGGTCACCACGCTCATGGTCATGCCTTCACGCGCCAGGTCGATCATGATGTCGAGCACCCTTTGATCATTTCAATTACATTAATGGGTGCACCCATTGTTGTTGCTCGATCAAAGCTTATTTCCATGATGAGGCGGGCGCAAAAGGATGTGGCGCGTTGACGTCGTTCACATCGAACGGCGGGTGGATGGCAACCGCGTGAAGCCTGAATGCACATAGGGCCAATTTGCAGGGTTAGAATGCAGGGAATTGCCTTCCAATTTAGAGATTATGAGATTTTAATCATGTTAATTCAAAAACCTAACCTGGCCCGACCGAAACAGTAATAGGGCGGTAGCGGGAAGCGAGTTCCTATCCCTGCGAATCCCATCTGCGGAGATTCTTGGGTTTTGACACAACGCCCGCATTGAAAAACCCCGCAGTTGTATTATATTTTATACATCAAAATTCTATTCATTTTTATTCCTCTTATCTGATTCCGCTGAAAAACAGTTCCTCTAAAATTCGCAGCATGTTGTGCGACTGCCCCCAATTTAGGTTCTCCGCAGGAAGAACATTTCCCTATCCGATCGAACTTCGACACGGATCATCATAGACCTAAATGCATCGCAGAGCCGACCCTTTCATTATCACTGTGCGCTTTCTCTGTTGTGGATGAAGATGTACCGGAAGCATCAGGTTTTGGCGTAGAAGGAGTGCAGGCCACAAGGGCTGTACCACCTTCAGGTACACAGCACACCATCATAAAGGAGGATGGTAATGGCACATTTCAACGTGATCAAAAACGGTTCTATTGCCGATCCAAAGCTAAGGCAGATCGCGCGGCGTGTTGCAAATAGTGCCCGTTTGGCGGCGGAGAAGGCCGTCGCTCACGAGGCCGATCCACAGAAATATCCATTGCCCCGCGGTTCGAAAAGCCTCGAGCGGATCTTCCATGCGCGCTTTCGCGCGCTCCCACAGGCGAAATCCGAGATGGCGATTCCAAGAGTTATGCGCTCTGTTCAGGCAGCTCCAGGGGTGCGCACCAGGTTTTTTAAAGATCTGGCGGCAGTTGATCTTCAATCTGCGACCGATGTCAGGAGCCAGGTACGTCAGCTCGACTTTCCAAACGAGTTGAAAATCGATCCCGCCCGCCTTGTCACCATACTCTCGCCGATCGTTCCGGTTGGTCCGCCACCAGTACCTTCCGCTGGTCAATCATCGACTTTGGGCTTCAAGATCTGTCAGGTGAAATGCCTGGATGAAACCAATTCCTTTTGGGAGCCGGAGTGGTCAGGCTCCGACGAAATTGATTTGGGTGGGAACCGAATCGATCCATTGGGAGAGGAGCACACGATCGATAGGTTCCGGGTTGGAGACTTCGATGACGGAACGGTCAAGACGTATTGGCCGCCACGCGAATTCGCTCGCTTCGACCTTATGGTTGGCGGCGATAATTGGCCCAAGTCTTACTTCGTCATTCTCGCGTTGGCAGAAATCGACATGGGTGGCTTCGGTGATTTCCTCAATGACTTGGTCGATTGGCTCCGCGAGGAGGTCAGCGATTCACTTTTTAAGGCCATCGGCACTGCTATCGGTGCGATCTCAGGCCTTCTCGGAGCGGCTGTTGGCTTTCTGATCGGGGCGATTATCGATGAGCTGGTCAGCTGGCTTAAGCAGTGGTGGGGCGACGAGGTTTTCCTGCCTGTCGACGTAGCAACCCATTTGGAGTCGGCCAGCGACCTGTTCCCTGGCATGAGCAAGCAGAGCAACTTCGTGACCGTATCCTTTCGTGGTCACAATGGCCACTACACAGTGACCGGTCAGTGGGAATTGGATGACGGCAACGCTGGCGGCAGCTACAAGTCGCTGGAGTCATTCAATTACCCAGGCAAATTTATGCGGCATCGCCACTTCCGTGGCCATCTGACCGATGTCGCCTCCGGCTCTGACTTGGATCAATGGGATGCGACCTTCCGAATGGTACCCGGTTTGGACGGCGACAACAACGTGTCGTTTGAGTCCTTCAACTACCCGGGCAGCTATTTCCGCCATCGCAACTTTCAACTTTGGTTAGAAACCAGAACCGATAACGAATTGTTTCGCAAAGATGCAACATTCAAGCAGGTCACCGGTCTTGCCGGTGCAGGCACCTTTTCATTCGAATCGGTGAACTATCCCGGGCACTACATCAGGCACCGAAGTTTCCAGCTTTTCCTTGAGAGAGGCAGCGATGAAATATTCCGCAAGGATGCCTCGTTTCGAGTGGTAGCGCCTTTGGGCATCGGCTCAGCCTCAGGCAGTGCTGGTGGCAGTGGTGGCGGACAAAGCCGCCCTCCGACCCATGTAAGATAGCTTTTAACACACCGCCCCCGGTCAATGGTGCTCTTCAACGACTTTGAAATTGGCGGTATCATTTCCTTAAATCCGCCGACAGAAAAAAGCGGGGTCAGGTCTCAACTATCGACAGAAAATCATGATTGCATTGTCAAATATTGGGGCCTGTCCCTTAGCCGTTTTCCGCCCCGGCCTTACTAACATATCGTACCATCAGGATTGCGGGGCTCCACTTCTTTCAGCATTGCAATTGGGATCGCAGACCGAGTGCGTATCGTAGTCGCTGGAGCATGAAAGATGGCGTCAATAGCATATGGCGATAATGAAACAATGCCGAAGAGGATCGTTGCCTGCCCCGATGCTGTGTCTATCCGGTGAAGACCTGAATAGGAACCTTCTGTTACACTACAGTGTCGCGAGTTCAGATCGCCGGTTTACTGTCTACATACACTCATATCTATTGGAGGTCTTTCCAATGAAAGCAAAAAAAATAAAGGAATGGATACTTATTTTATCTACAAGCATCACCATGCTATCAGTTGCTTTGGGATCCTGGCTGACCCTTTCGCAATATAGGCTTAAACTCGAAGCCGAGGAGCGACTCGCGAGAACATCACAAATTGAGACAAATATTCAGATGGTTAGCGCACTAAAAGATCTTATGAGCGATGCAGGTGGGCGGAGTGGTCACTACTTTTCTGAACAAGTTGCAGAAGCACTGCTTAGTAAGGAGACATTTCCGTTAGGGACTGCGGAGGATGTAGACAGGCTCAATAAGGTGATTAAGGATGGCGCGGTTATAAGACTCCCCGTATCCATAGCAGAGGGTCAAAGCGCGCTTGTTTCTGTTTGCGAATTGGCAAAACGGCATGAGTTGGTCAGGGATATCACAATTCAGCTACTTCCATATTTTACAACTTTCCATGGAGCAGAAGATATTGCGAAAACCTATTTACAAGAGCTAAAATCAATTCCGAAAGAGTGATGATAGCTTTTTGAAAGTAAGGGGCAGGTCTCAACACCAATTAAGATTCATTGTCATTGACAGAAATGGGTTTTCAACTGTTGAGGCCTGACACCGAAGTTCTTTGTACTTCTATGCTTTCCAGAATGCAATGCCAAAAATTTAGTGAGAAAGAGTTGTCCCTAAAACGACCCCAAGCTTCTTATAGCGTTTGATCCATTTCCGGTGTTTAGGCCTGGAAATTCCATAGCGCCTACAAACGAAGCCTGCACCGCCAGTTCTCTCATGGAGTGTTAGCCACATGGGCCAGGCTTTGATCTCCGTTTCCATAATCAAGTTTCATATCAGCCCGTTGAAACGATTTCTATGAATCACACATTTGGTCCAGACGATGTTTCCTTTCAGGCAAGAGTTGATTTAGACACCTATAATCTAAATGTTACGGCGATTAGAGACTAAGTAGAGCTATACGCGATTTGGATATACGGGTTAAGACTGCGATTAAATGCAGCTATCACAAGTTCAGTCGAATTGCAGATAGGTCGGAGTAATCGGTTAACGTTGCAAATCAGCCGCTGGCGTAGGTGGTCGGCTTAATTTGCCTGGTGACTCTACTCTCAGAAAATGTTATGATTACTTTTTGAATAAAAATCATGGCTGTGCCGTATTGTTCCTTGTCCGTTCTCCATGAATTAGTTTAACATGTGGTGAGCTATTCCCGGGTCTGATATTGCACCTTAGCTTTCTCTTTCTTGTCATATTCTTTATCTTCTGTTTTACTTGATTTCTCGGACTTTTTCGATTGACTTGCTGCTTGAGTTTTTTCTTTTTGAGTATCAGAGGCACCAGTTTTTTGCCACTTGCCTTCTAGTAAACTCATTAAACGCCGTCGTAGACCTTCTTCAAGAGCTTTCGCAACACCCGAGGCCGCTCCACATAAAATCATCCCTGCTGGGACGGTCAGAAATAGTAACGGGCTCACGCCTACCGTGACAAACCCCACGTATGCTCCGACACCAAGCCCAGATGCGTTCGTAACTAAGTTTGCTATTGAATCTAATTCAAGAGGACTTTGCTCAAAGGGAACAACGCGTGAAAACGCAAGGTGCTGAGCAAAGCGATGAGCTTTAGATTTAAACACTTCTAATGGCACATTTAGGCAGTCGTCATCAGTAAACATAGAGTTATAGTGCGAGATAACCTTATCCGAATCCCCTGCAAGAAGTAGAATGGTTAACATAATTGGGATGAGATCAGATGGTATATATATCGGGTCTTTTAGGCCTAAAGCCACGAGCAACTCAGATTCTGAGTAATCGGTTTTTGGTAGCGAACGAGATGGCAGCACTATATAGCTAAACGAGATAGTAGTCTCGGTGTCGGTCAGTGTTGTTTCGTACATCTGTGTTATTGCCATGACAACCTCCCTATGAATTGCATTGTTTTTTCGTCGCCAACAGTGTTTATTGATGGAAAAATTTCCATTATAAAAACTACAATAGATAGACAAATTTTTTACCTATAAGCATATTATAGTGCAAAAATAGAAAGTCGTGATTTTTTGGAAAATGAAGAACATTGCTATATATCGTAGCAGGTCATTTAGCACTACGTCCCAGATTAATTGAGATAACCTGTAGTCTGACAACCTGTCAAATTCATGTGATATCCAGATCTAAACTGTAGATTCGGTCCTGAATACGGTTTAGGTGATGTGTGTGTTGAGATAGCCGGAACAAAGGTGAATGAAACGGCAAGTTGAGACTATATGCAACCATACCTCATTTGGATGGACGGGTTGAGACTGCGATTAAGAGCAGATACAAGTCGTGTAGGGGATCGTGTGATACCATCCGGCTATTTTATGTCGGCCTTTTTTATGCGTAGCGTCGAATTCAAGGATAGATAAATGCTTTGAAGACAAAAGGGTCCCTCAACCGATGACTCAGATGACGGTGAAAGGGCCATTGAATCCGGCCATACTTTTCCTGACGATGGTGTTTGATTTTCTAAATTATATGCCTCTCCTCTGCGGGTTTGTGCTGTTACCTTTGCTTTTTGTTACTCCTCCAAGCAGAAACCGACCGATTCCCGGTTTTTCCAGCCATCGTCATCGCAGCCGGCGATCGTCCGGTCCCACACCTCCATCAGCACCACATAGCCGCACGGATCCATTCCGGTAGTATTGAGCGTCCACTCACCGGATGTTCCGGTCGTAGGCGCGAAATCCGGGGAATAGTAGGTTTTGCTGGCAGGATCTACAGATGCACCGTGGGCGGGGTCTTTGGGAAAGACCTTCAGGGTCATTAGGCGGAAGTGGTCATCAGACACCTCGTATCTCCCTTTGATAATTTGACCTACGTTGAATTTTCCGCAGTCCTGGGCGGGTTCCCAATCAGGGTCACTTGAGCTGTCCTTGTAGTGCGTAATCCTGAAATCCACGATTTCGGGCCGTTCCTGATCGAGTTTGACAATTACGTTTTGTCGATTTGTGCTGTCGGGGCAGGTCTGCACCAAGGCCATATAGAGTGTGTTGGTCAATGTGTCCTTACCGATCAGTTCAATTTCCCAACGGTCAAGGTCGTCTTTACCGGTAACCCAACGGGCCAACGCCCGGTTCGGCGCACTCACGCGACGCCAATTTCCCGAGACCGGGGTCCCGAATTCCAGGTAAGTGTAGAAGCCGTCCGCATCGACTTCCTGTTTCTTTGTCGAGGCCGTCGATAACCCAACTCCCGTGCCTTCGTTAATCCAGACGGTGAATTTGTTATCCAGGGTCTGCCATGCCCCTACAGGATCGAGCGGCCTAACCCGGACCCGATACTTGAACCGGTCCGGTGTGGTTACCGCAGGACCAATGGGGAACTCGCCCTTGATCCAGACCACTCCGCCAAACGGCCGGTCGCCGGTGGTCAGTCCGGTTCCCTGGTCGATGGTGCAGACATGTCGCGAACAGAGGCTGTACAGGAGGGGTCTGAACCAGTCTTCTTTATCCAGTTTCGGACCGGCGGGTAGCTGAATTACCGTATCCTCGGTGTTACCCCAGTAAGGTGCTTCGTTAGGCCTGTCGCATGGGTGGGGCGCATTCCACGAGAGAATGGCACGGATGCGTGCCACCTTTGGTCCGTCCTGGCATGGCTGAAGGTAAGGGTTGAGGTCCACCGGGAGGAATACCGCATATTCGAGACCTTCCTTGGGGATATCATCGTAGTCGTAAACCTGGACTGCAGTTGTCCCCAGACATTCATCGAAGGTGCCGTCCATGTCGAAGTCGCCCCAGAAGGTGACATACTCGGTGCTGCCGTCGGAGCATGGTCCGCCAGAATAGCCGCTGGGCCTCTTTAATCGAAAAGTGGCTACCAGTTCTCTTGCCTCTGAATTCAGACCAACGCTCTCCAATTCCTCGTAGCGGGTATCACCGTCGAGTTTGTCGATTGCCTTGATAACCTTGGCCCAATCTATCAGGACCGGTCCAAGTGCGGGCTTACTTATACTGGGCATAAAATCGGGGGCATTAATGAGTTTCAGCGCGGCTGTAAAACCAAAACGGTGCGGCTCCACCTTGCTCTTTTCATAAAGTGCCTTTAATTCAGCAACGGTTAACGATTTTTTCTCTAACAGTGAAACCGGTTGGGATAGGTCGACAATCTTTTCGAATTCTGCAGGCAGCTTTATTTTAGCGGCCGCCAGAAGGTCTGCAAACAGGCTCTCTTTTGCAAATGGATCAATCTGGATATAGGTGTCGTGTGTGTTGCCCCAATACGGTACAAAGTCAGGGTCCCCGGCAGTCGGTTCCAGGTTCCAGGATAATATTACCCGGACACGAACGAAGTTGTGAGACCAACAAAACTTCTTTTGAGGGTTGACCGCCAATGTGGCTGCATACTCAAGCCTATCTTCCGCCGCTTGAGGAATGTCGTAGACTGTGAAGCTGGTGACCCCCTGGTCTTCCCAGGAGGCGCCGTCATCGAATGAGAAGTAGAAGCGCAGATATTCCTGCGACCCGGCTGAACAGATGCTGCCGCTGTATCCGAGCGGCTGTTTTATGTAGACGACGGCTTCCAGTCGATTGAAATCGGGTTGGAAGCCGACACCGCCAATCTCTTCATACGTAGTGTTCGCTTTGGCTTTTACCTTAGCATGGGTTAGGAGTTGCGTTGCAAAAAGCCTTCTGTCGGGGTATTTTGGGGGAAGTTTTGCTTTTTTCTTTACCATTTTATTACCTCCTCGCCTTTTATTTTTCACCACCTTATTCTAATTTCGGTCAGGACATCCGCGTAAAAATACCCTTCAAGCGGTGACGCGAGTAATACCACCTGTTTACTAAAACAGGCCTTTTTTTCGTAAAGACTATTTCCAGCGGCAAAAGAAAAGTAGAATGGTGCTTCGATGGAATATTGGAAAGGATAGTCGAACCATTCGACAAAGAGTTGTAAAATTCTTGTTCGAGATGGTGCAGATCAGGTTACTGAAATTCAGCGCGATTACCTTAATATTTGCTAAATATGCCTCCCTTTTTGCAGGAGGGGATTAAATCCTTAACACAAAGAAGGAAAGGGGCGCTCCGATTCAAAGAACGGCATCGCAGCCATCTCTGGAAACGA
>JAAUYG010050832.1_pt1 | contig 10076 bp, 6 predicted proteins | sample 7278091 | NCBI WGS metagenome assembly JAAUYG01 (sample SAMN14350201, study PRJNA611818) | marine sediment metagenome | isolation source: surface marine sediment (0.6m) | place: French Polynesia: Moorea | collected 2018-08
AACCTGGGTTTACTTTTTCAATTTTTTGTTTTAGCCCAGGGTTTGGGTGGCGTGGGCGGGGCGTTCCCCCCATACCTAAAAATAATTCGAGCCCCCCCCCCCCCCCCCCCGGGTCTGGAAGAAACCTGGAAAACAGTCAAGACACGTCTCCATGTCTCCTGCAAGCCAAGTTTTGGCCCCAGCCGGAGGGGTTTTAGCAGTGTTTACCACTGTGAATAAACACGGTCTTTCTACAGCTAGCTACAAGTGGCAGGCTACCTCATGACCTGCCCTCGGCATGTATGATGTACCTATTTTCCCGTCCTTTCTGCTTGTTCCAAGTGGACTGCCGGAGATGGTTCTGTTTCGAGGAGGTGTTTGCATCACATCGGCAGCCATTTCCGAAGCAATAAACTGCTTGATTTTCAGCTCTCAAGGAAACGTGAATTCAGCAGGCACACTGGTGATCATCTAGAGAGCTTTTTTGAAAAACTCATTTACTAGTTTTGAAAATACCGCGACAGGTGTTCCGAGGGTTAGCCGCTATATATAGAACCTCAAAGTGAATTTGACATCGGTGCGCAAAGACGTATATTTAGGCGCGCTGTGCAAGATGGTTAAATCCATCAATTCAGTCTCGTAATGTACCAAATGGCACACCTTGATTTATAGACATTTAATTGTGCAGCCCGCTGCCCATGCATGTAGGTCTATTCACCGCCAATTTGTTTTGAGTTTACGTGATGATAAGCAAGCCTACATGTAATAAACTACTTAATATAAACATGGCCTCAGCATATTGAAACGTCATTTAAGTACCAATATGTTGATACATGGAAGTGACAATCACTTTCTGTAATTTATTGGTGACTTCAATTCTTCTTGAGTTCATTAATTTTATTTTAATCTCATTTTAACGAGTTTGGCATAAACATCATTATTCAATTTTGATGTCTAATCATAATTTTTACTTTATTCCAACACTGCTTTCATAACATGGAACTGCAGTGACTTAATTATGTATCATCAAATATCACTGGTCATATCCCAAGGTAGCTGTGGGCAATAGATACACCCCCGTTGGGGTTATTACATACAAAGCAGCAATTTCAAAGTTTAATAAAGTTTAAAAGTTAACACCAATTGGGGGCATCTGTAGCTACCTTTATGCTGTTCTGGAACCACTTGCAAACAGTTTTCAGCATAGGGAGTTTTGAGAAGACGAACTTGCGACTGGTGTTGTTTAAGTATTATTTGGCACCTCGATCCAGCTGGAGTTATAATTTTATGAATTCTGAAAGAGCGCGCTATTTTTATAATAGGACACAAAAGAATTTTTTTCATTGATACAGTTGTATGTTATATATACGACCTGTGTTCTTTTGGGGTAATCACCCTTAATATATTTTTTTATATTTAGATGTTTTATCATGTATGATATAGGTGATGTTTGTGTAGTATTTGATTTTATTTATGTTAAGTATTTTTTTTCCTTGAGTATACCTATCTCTCCCCAAGGCACTAACCAATTACAACTAGAAGAGAATTTGCAGGCAAACTCAAGATCTGCATGCGGTCGAGGTACTTGGGCATAAAACCTGGCCTCTGGCAAAAGTTCAGGAACGTGTATACATACTGCCTACAACAGGGGGGAGGGATTGAACTTCTATTCAAACTACATGGGCAACAGATACCGAGCGATGTTCAAAATTGTCAGTCATATTTGGCCATGAAACCTGGAGTGTGGAAAACATTCACGAAGTTGCATAATGTATGCACCCTCGTTCTACCACAGGAGGTTGAAAATGAACTTATTTTTGCTCTATATTGGCTTCAGTTTCTCAGATATGGGTAGATTTTCATAATTGCCATATTTGGGCATTAAACCTAGAAATGAAAAAGTGCCAGGAATTGCATATGAACCCACTTTCTACCTCAAAGGTCAAAATTGCACTTATTTTCACTCTATATAGGTAGCGGTAAATGAGGTACGGCCAGATTTTCAAAATTGCCACATTTTGGGCATGAAACTTGGAATGTGACAAATTTAAACGTGCCCAAAGCTACGCATGTACCCTCTTTAAATTTCTAGCAATGGGGTTGAATTGAATTTATTTTTCCTCTACGGGCAGTGGTTTCAGCAACTTTCTGAGGTATTGGCTGATTTTCAAAATTGCCATATTTTGGACAGGAAACATGGAATTTGAAAAAGTACCCAAAGTTCATATATACTCTGTTTCTTTGCCAAGGGGTTAAAATTGAACATATTTTATCTTTGTATAAAGGCAGAGGTTTCCCAGAAACAGGCTGCTTTTAAATTGGTCATATTTGGACATGGAATCTGGAATTTATTTATTTTTGCTCTACACATAGCAGTTTTCGAGATACTGGTCGATTTTCAAAATGGCCATATTTTAGCATGAAATCTGGAATTTGAAGAAAGATTCGAAATTTGCATATATACTCTCTTTCTATTCCAAGGGGTCTAATTCAAGCTTATTTTCCCTTTATATTATTTTGCAGCAGATTTCGAGACATGGGTCAAGTTTCAAAATTTCCATATTTGGGCATGAAACCATAACTTTTTAAAAAAGCTCCACAAGTTTATTTATCCCCTGAGGGTCAAAATTGAGCTTATTTTCATTATATAGGCAGCAATATATCAGAGATACAGGATCATCTTCAAAGTTGCCATATTTGGTCATGAAACCTAATTAGTAGCTTCAGAAGTTGCATATGTATGTACCTTTTTTCTGTGACGGAGGGTCAACAGCATTGCGCTTATTTTTCTATACAGGCAGCAGTTTCTCAGAGCCATTTTGGCACATATAAGCATGCTAATTAATTAGGCTATTAATAATGCAGATCATCACCAAAAATATTCGGTGGTGAGCCCTCATGAGGATCTAACAGTGTGACAAGTTTGATTTGGAATTCCCTCCCCCAAAAAACAAACAAACAAACAAACAAACAAACAAAAACAGAAACAAAACAAAACAATAAGAAAAGAAAAAAAAAGATTTGCATGCAGATGTAAAAAAGAATAGTTAGATCTGTACACACTATTTAGATCTGCATTTCCATGCAGATCTAAATATTGTGCAGCATCCAGCTAGGGTCAGTTCTGCAACCAAAGAAAAAAGGAACAACGCTGGTCACTGGTCACCATTCCAAAGGAAACAAAACTGACTTGGGTTTTTAGTACATGGGCACTGTGTACCAAAGAAAACAGAACAGGGCTTCTCTACATGGTTGCTATGCACGGACAAATAATTAATGTGAAATCTTACTTTGGTACCCAATAATCATGAATGTATTTAGCTATAGGCCGCCTACGAGAATACACCTGGGTACAAGGTGCTGGCTCAGACAGCGTAAGGTTCATCAATCGGATGTGTCCATTGGCATGCAAGGAAAAACAAACTTGTTTCAGTGTAAAACACTGTTCAAAATGTACATCTGCATGGTGTGTATTTCCCAGATATTATATGAATGTTATCAGGTCACGTAGAGGCCGGTGTGCCTGGTGTATTTGAATGGGTAGTAAGTCGCATAAAAACACACTGTATATAAGCCTTTACCGCTGGTTCGTACAATATTCGGTCACTGTGTATAGACAGTGCATATAGATTAATATATCCAGCCTGTCCACCCACGTATTTTCTGGTGTAAAAATACATTTTTTGGAGATTTAAAAACATGCCGTCCGCAAAATAAAATATTGTTTCTAGCGTTAGTAGCTAACTAGGCAACTCTAACTGCTGACCCGGGAACAGTGACAAGATGGCACCGTGTACCGGGGCCCATTTTCTTTTCTGTGGAAACGGAGACTGGTGAAATAGTTAGTCCGATAACAAATACTTATTTTACTATAATATAAACAAAAAGATAAGCATTTTTTATTGCTCTTAAATTGAGCGACTTTTAGTTTGCGGTGAATATATTTTGTATATAAAACACTTACTGGAAAGAAGATAGAAATACCTGGTATTAAAATCTGTTGGCATGTTGAGCAGTAAAAACAATAATTTATGAGCGATAATAGGCCGCTTGGAGGTTTAGGAATGATTGTGGTTTAGCAGTTTCGTCACGGTCGTTTCGTCAGTAAACTTTGTGGTGTGACGAAGCGACTGGCGAATGGGCAGGTTGGCAAGGTTGGAGTTTGAGGTGGGTCTGGGGATTAGGAGGCAAAAGGTAGATGGTTATTCATGTCTTTAGAATTAGATTATTGGCAGTCATTCAAGTATGTTGCGCTGATGTGGGCATATCTTGCTGGGCTTAACTTAAGTAATCACTGGTAATGCAACATCACACAGCTGAGTGCGACATCATGCTCAGTGACAGCCAAAATATTGTCAGTCATATATTCATTTGCTGAAACATTCTTGCAGAATTATGTGTTAAGCTATCAAACTTTGTTGTGGCATATATTATGGATGCCACTTAGAATATGCTGTGCCAGTACCTGGACCTAATTGAAAATGTACAACCACAGGTTTTTTAAAGTTGAGAGAATATTTTGTCACAAGGCAACCGGGTGGAGGACATGACCTGCAATTATATCGGCAGAGGAGCCAAAGAAATCTGAGAAAGTATTTCTTTGGTTTAACAATATTTAAGGGTGGCTCAAATATGGAATAGCCTTCCACTTTGTGTCGTGAGGGCTCAGAGCACAGGCGCTTGGAACATTCTCCAAAAAAAAAAAAAAAGTAATTCTATAGAATCTTTTTTTCTAGTCTATATATGATACACCCGACTGTAAAAGGTTCCAAGCGCCTGTGGCTCACTGTGTGCATACTTTTGAATGTCGTTTAGATAAGCATTGGGAATGCCAGGCTATCAAGTATGATTATAGGGCAACATTAACAGGAACTGGAAATAGAAGTCTATTGCAGTTAGATTTAGATCTGACCATAGACTCAGGCCTACTTCTGCGTTCAGTAATTCCTAAGCTATCCTAAGCTATTATGGGCCAGCCTCACAAAATTAAAGTATCTAAAGTTGCAACCGAAACAAGCCTGTGAAAAAATACTTCTTTTGTATACCATGTATCTGATACATAATTGAATTAATATTTTTTTCTGAACTTGTCTTTTTTGATAGTCTTGCAAGCATATGTATATACCGAAGGTATCATACATGATAAATTTTACAATATATTTTCATAAATTGATGATGTATTTGCTCTTGTGTTATATTTATCTATTTCCATGGCATGGCTACAATGATAAACGAAGAATCGTTCACATATTTAGGGCTAACTTGGTGTGACAAAAAAAAAAAAAAAACAGTGGTGAAATGACTGTAGGTTGGTTGTAAACTTGTAACAAAACATGGAAAAGGCCCATGTGATGAAAGGCTACCAAGGTCATGCTTGTTCAGATGTTTTCTTTGTTGCTGTATTTCATTGTGTCTTTTTCTTCAGTAAGTTCAGTTTCCAACAAAGTTTCAGGTTTAATAGCAATTTGTTAGGTCAGGTGAAAGATCTATATACAATGTATAAGTTTTTTTAACACATTGGACGACCAGTATGGCCCCCAAACTGCTATCATCTACAGTGATGTGTATCTAAGTGATATTTACTTGTTTATCTGTTTACCAGATTAGTATACATGTATATGCCAATGCATTGTTATCTGATTCATATATGGGCATTTCCTGCATGCATTGTGCTATTGTCAAGGCTGTCAGGCTTAGATCAGCAATAAACACATCAGCATACTGAATTTTTTTAGGGCAGTGGTTCCAGTAAGCACAGTGCCAGCTTGTAGACTGACTACTGGTGTTTTTCTTTATGAATTAGTAAGTGGCATAAATCCAAGTGGTATTTATGTCATGTGCGTATATTAATATGATTAAACCATATGCCATTCAGCATGTTCAGAGTTCGGTTCGATCTTTCTCTGTTTATCATATTTATTGCCAATACATTTGCTACATGTAGGATATATACACATCTGTTATTGACTGGCTATAAGCAAAAATGAAATAACGTATTTATCATTGTTTATGAAGTGGCTGTTTAGAGCGTCCACAGTTAACCATAGGTGTTGAATTGGCGCTATATAATTATATAAATATATATATATATATAACGTATAAGTGGCTGTTTAGTGAACAAGTAAGTGAGCTTATGAACTTCATGTTATTTGTATATGCTAATATATCACATCCATTCAAACAAAAAATATGTGTATATTAAATAATTTTAATGTTTATTAAGTTTATTCCCCAAATTTATTTTATTTTTCAGGTACTATCACACTGGATCTTATGATTTAATGCTAAATCGGGGCATTTGACATGGCTGACTCCCGAAAAAACAAGGATCCAGTAGGTTCACCTGAGGTAAAAAAAGATGGATCACCAGAGAATGAAGACAGGAAGAAGGATGATATCAATTCTGCACATGGCTCAGTGTCCAGTGCAGCAGAGGCATCACCATCTGATTCCCCTCGAGATAAACGAGCAAGGATTGAGGGTGCACGCTCTATCAGTCCTGGCTTGGCAAGACGGGATCTAGGGGCTCAAATGATGGTCTCTGGTAAGTTTTGTCATAAAATGAATGTGCTGTTACCATTCTAATAACATAATGATATAATAATTATACTCCTGTTAAGTTTTGCTTTTGTTCTTTTTCGCCGGCTGTCTGGGTCCTGAGATTACTTCATTATCATGATTATTGGTGGAAAAATTCAAAGAGAATAGGTAAATGAAACACTCAGTTGGAGGGCTCAAAATGATGTAATTGCAAAGTATTATTCCCATTAATATTTGTACATGTAATTGCCAAATATACAATGTATCAGATATTAAGCACTGCGATATTGTACAAATACTCTCAGTATACCAACACAGCTTTTGTGCTTCTTTTTCATTGTTTTTGGATAGAAAAATTTGACAACCTTACTTGAACCCCAAAATGTTTTGTGATATTGCGACATTTGTATGGCTATTAGAAATTAAGGAGTCAATCATGATATAGGTGTACAATGAACAGTGAATAGTACAGAATACATTGTACTCTCTGCTTCTTTCAGCATCTCCTCCTAAGTTTGTGTCATTTGAAGAAATCATGAAGGCTGCTGATGGGGTGACCAACATGACTTTGGCACATGACATTGCTGTTGATAATGAGTTTCGTTTTCAGAAGATTGAACGACCATCTGACAGGTAAAGATTTGGAAATTTCCTGCTTGGTTGTTATGAGCACAAAAATTGTACGGGTACTGCATGTACTGTGTACGTGGTGTATGATCGTGTTATTGCTGACAATCAACCCCCCCCCGACCCCTTATGCCTTACACAGTTGTATCTGGATCTTCCTCGTTAGTCATGACAAGTTTGTTACATGTATTTTGTATCTTTAGTGTGTAACGTGATCTTGCTGGATTTCTTGCAATATCAGTTCCATTCGATGTAATAGCAATTTTGGGCAAGAAAAAATTGCTCTTCTACTGGTAAACAAATGGTGAAGGCTCAGCTTTCAGTCGACTGGCTGAACATGGATTCATATAACATATTTGGAGTTAAGGTTTTCTTTATTGCCCTTTTCCATGTAGTTTAGAAAGTCGTGTGCGGGAAGTAATGCACCAGGCCTTCTGGGATGTGCTGAAGGAGAGTCTTTCTGAGGACCCACCTGACTACAGCCAGGCACTGAAACTTCTCCAGGAAGTTAAAGAGGTCAGTATACATGTACATGCACTACCAGTAGTGGCCATTCAGTGCACATTCCTCTTAGCCACAGGGAGGAGAAAACAAATCTAAGGTGTGTTGCTGGTAGCAGGAGTAACATGTATACATCATGTACATGTACGCTATACATCTTTGTAAGTACGGATATTATCATGGTAAATTTCAATTCCATATTCTGACTTTCTGGACTGTATTTATTGTTTAGTTTACAACTGCTTCCTTTATTTTCTAGAATTTGTTAGACCTGCTGCTCCCTCACAATCAGCGAATCCGGAGCCAAATCAATGAGATTCTGGATCTGGACCTGATAGAGCAGAAGGCAGAACATGGTGCCCTGGATATGCACTACTACAGTGACTATGTGCTGTCAGTTATGGCACAGATTTGTAGTCCTGCCAGAGATGAGGATATAGCCAAACTGAAAACTGTTAAAGACATTGTACCCTTGTTCAAGTAAGTGATTTGTTTATAATCCTGGCATTTCATACCCAAAGCAAAATAGACATGCACATGGCAGTGACATAAAGTGATTTGGTTTTAAGAAACTTTGACATTCAACATGTTCAGTGCATGGAAAGTTGTATCCCTGCACCCCAATTGCATTGCAAGTAATTAAGTTTATTTTCAATTGTACTATATATAACAAATTTTGCAATATATATACATATGTAATATGTACAATTAGTGGCCGTAGCCAATAGCCAATGGCTGGAACTGTACAAAACTTTAACATTCACGTGTATATATTGCAGTTGGATACTAGTATAGATACATGTATCTGTGTATATAATAGAAAGTTGAATTCATGTACAGCTGGCGAGGCATTGAGCTTGGATCTTGTAAGATTTATACATTTCTTCTTCAGAAGTTGTCAGTATGTTAGCGCAATAAAGCCATACTTATTAAGTTTAAAATCCTTATAGCTGCAGATATAATGTAATTCCCAATGTTGGATGTCTGTAGGTCAATTTTTCAAGTACTTGATGCCATGAAGATGGACATGGCAAACTTCACTATTCAGCAGATGCGACCTTACATACAGCATAAATCTGTGGAATATGAAAGACACAAATTTGAGCAGCTGCTCCAACAGCAAAACGGTATGTTATATTTGATGTAGATGATACTGATGCACATCACTTGTGATTGGAATTCCCTGTTATAGACAGTATTAATCATTCAGTGTGACCTATTCCACAGAGACTTGGGCACTCTCTGATGGTATGTATATTTAATGCCATATAATGTCTTCTTGTATACCCTATAATCTCTTCTTGCAGCATGTTAAGCCCAAGGATTACTTCATATCCCCCCCCCCCCAAGAAATGAGTGCAATTGTATCTATTTCTAAGACATCCAGCTTCTTAGGTACATGTATTATAGACCTATCTGGATGACTAACACTTTTGTTTTACCGTCTTGATATAATACAAATACTTATAATTTGTATTAAATAAAAGTGTGAATAAATTTTCTATCTAAGTTTCCAGTTTACGTGGCATTGGCTTATGCACAATACACATATCCCTTCGCTGTAAATATCATAGTCTATAGGCTTTGGCAAATCAACAATTTCAGAGAACAACCTGGATGGGTTGGAGTACACTAAGGCCTGGCTACAGAGAGCTACAGGTGTGGTTGAAGAGAAGAAAAGTCCTCAGGCATCGGCACCTGCATCACAGCAGCCTCAACCTGCCACTAGTGCCACTACCACTCACCAGGGGGAGTCAGCTTCTGGAAGCACTCACGAGAAAGCTGGAGGTGCCACTGGGCTGTCCCCTGCTGCTATATTGAACACTGCCTACCTGGAGTTAGTTAGCTGGCCTGAGGGTCAAGTTTATCCAGAGGTTGGAGCACATATGGACTTTAAAAAACAATAGCAATTTTTGAGGTACAAATCACCAGTTTAATATAGATGCTATGCCTGAGTTAACTGGTTTGATGCAGGCCTGTGACACTGAAGTTCAAACTACCAACTGGACAGTAATTACTATGAGGATAGATGAGTGGGCACAGAAAATTAGATGCTATAGATACATATGGGTAAAATGTAATAACCAATCAAAAAGTTAAATGAATTATGTAAATATCTTCACTCACCCCAGTTTTTTGCAAGAAATGAAGCTTTCAACAGTTTTCACTCTCTTTGTACTTTTGATTCACATACATCATAACATGTATAATTGTGAATGGATACAGCCTATCTGGTATATAATATTTAGTGGTACTGTGTGGTTATAACTTTCATTATGGTCTTCACTGTATTTGTGTTCAATCCAGACTGCTCTCCTGGATCGTAGTCGATTCCAGGACCTCCAAGAGAAGTTAGAATGGCTGACTCTGGTCTCCTCAGTCTTGCTGATTACCTATAATACTGTGGGAGGAGCCATAGCAGGCATAGC
>JAAUYG010072373.1_pt1 | contig 10076 bp, 10 predicted proteins | sample 7278091 | NCBI WGS metagenome assembly JAAUYG01 (sample SAMN14350201, study PRJNA611818) | marine sediment metagenome | isolation source: surface marine sediment (0.6m) | place: French Polynesia: Moorea | collected 2018-08
CAAATTGTGTTTCAAAAGCAGCAGCCTTTTCCCTTTCGTTGGCCGGGCTGAAGTCCGGAAGAACGGAGAGGCAATCAGTAGAAACACAAGCAAAACAAAATTGACCTGGCAGAAAAGAATGGACTGCAACACAAAATCCGTTGCTCGCATGTGGGGAGAAGGCGGCCTCGCAGTGAGTCGTACTGCTGGAGGGAAAAATAGCTGTGTCTGTTTATGCGCGTGAAATATTTTTTCTTCTATTTTATGGACACAACTGCGTCGAGCATGCTTGTGAGCGTCGAACATGGTTGTGAGAAAGTTACTGACAAACGCCGAAGGCCGTCATAAAACAAGGCATTTCCAATAGCAGGTCTTTTTATTTTTGTGGCCATCGGGTGATGAAAAATGACTACAGACGAAAGCCTTTTTTCGTTTTTTTGGGTGAAATCCTCCTTCTTGTTTGGAATAAATTATTTGAATGTGAATGACAGAAGAAACACAACGACAGAGAATTATTTTTTACTCACCAAAATCTTCGTTCGGGCTGGGTGTAAAATCCGTTGAGCAGCCATGTTGTTTCCTGTCAAGGAGGCTGCCATTTTCTCATAAAATTCTTTCCTTGAGTTTTTGCAGTCCAATTACATGTTTTGCAACACTAGCATTGTCGTCCCTTTACATTGCAAAAAGTGTTACGTTTTTATTTCCTCCAGTCTCTTCTGTGTGATCTGGTTTGCGGGATTCTAGCTTGAATCCAGCCTGAAAAGGCATTGGGCCCTTTGCGATGCATCAATTCTGGAAACCCCCTGTCTTCTTTTTCGTCTTCCCTCCTCCACAGTGGGGCTTTGCCTGCCTTTGTGACCATGGATCCATATTCATGAGAGAATCAGCCATTTCAGGCAACATTGTGTCCTGGGGTTTGGCACTGTTAAAGTGAATTATGTTCTGGCACACCATTTATTTATTTTAATGACCATTAGCTGTCAAACCCCACAACGTGAAAGTTCGTTCAAAATACCAGGTCAAATTTAAAATTGTACTGGACGCACAAGTAACTGTTGTTCGTCTTCGTTGGGGTCACTGAGATGAGGGAATTGACGTCCTTGTTGGGGTCAACACACAGTACTAGTACTCATTTGAAAATTTCACATCAAGCTGGGAAGAATTGTTTTGGTCGAAGAACAGTTCATTCTGTTTTGAATTCACACATTTTGATAAATTTGCTGTGTGAAAAAAAATTCTTTAGAAGTCAGAAAAACAAAAAAATAACTGAATGTCAAAGCAAGATGTGAGCCATTTTCCCAAAAAATGTTAATCACTTTTGTGTTTGATCAAACAAATTATTTAGGATGTTATCCGTTCAAAAACATCATTGATGAACGACAATTCTGTTCTCAATTGAATGACCTCTTTTTACTGAGTCTGCTTTCTTATTGCCCTGTTTGGACGTCAATGAAAAATGTGCAACGCGTCCAATTAATTCGTACATATTTTCATGCGACATGTCTGTTCATGCTTTTTGTTTGTCTGCATATAGTTTGGAATTTTGTTCGCATGAACATGAAAACATTATTAGCAACACGCTTGAAGAGAAGCTTTCGTTTGTCTGCATAAAAGGCTGGCATCAGACCTCTGTAACCTGCACACACTCACATGAAGAGACAAAAGTATGGCTCTTCTATTTTAGGGTACAAAGTTTCAAATTTTACGTTGTCTGCATGGAGGAAAGTGAAATGAAAGTTCAGGGGATTACGTGTTCATCTTGATTCTCTTTTTGCAGTTTGGTAGGTTTTTTATTTTCTTGCTGGCAGCCTTTATGCTTGCATGTCCGTCAGTTGCGTTCGCCTGAACCCATGTTGTTTTTATTCTTCCTGCATCGGAACAAGAAGGGAAAAAGGACAGCCTTATTGCACTGAAAATTTCCTGCAGCCAGTTTTCTCAGCTTCTTGCTGCTTAAAATTTTGGGCAAGAAACAAGAAGAATAAACGCTTTGATTGACGCTGATTGATTTTTGTTCGTCATTTTTGTTCTGTGAATGGACCAAATGGACCAACTGACAGGCAACCCAAGAAATGCAAAATGCTCGTGAATTTTAGGAGAACAGAGAGAATGCAACAGATGTTTGGACCGTTTTATTCTTCATCGATATTTTTTGCCCAGCCCGGACATTCATGACATGCAAAGCTTTTTTCTGTGATCTGTATATACCTTTGATTCACTCATTCGCGGTCCTGGGTGTTGTTTTTTGGTTTGGTAAATGAAAACATTCACAACGTAAAATCTGCAGATTGTCCAAACACACACACGCACGCACACACATTTTCAACAGAAAAATTGCAACAAACAAAAGAGATATGTTTCACCAACACGAAGGGGGAATTCGTTACAACGTCAAACGCTTCAGCCGGGAGTGCGTGCAGCTCAGACATATTGTGTCCTGTAGGCCTCATATTTTTTCTGAGATGCAATGGTTGTTGTCATGAACACGTCGTTTTCTGGCAAAGCTGGTGGAAAAAAAGTGTGGCTGCAATGAATTTAGGTGCCAGAAAAAAGAGTCCCTTTTTGTACTTTTTCGCAACATATATTTCATCTGGAAATGTCGAAACGCAGGGGTAATTGATGGTGTTGATTTGCGTAAACTTGTGTGCAGATATTCCCTGACCTTATGTGACAGATTGTGAGGCCTCTTTAGATATGTGTCTGCGTGTACGCCGAGGCAACCGCGATGTGCCAAATGCAAAAAAGGGAAACGAAACATCTGTTCCATGTTTATGAGAACAGTTACACCATTGAACTTTACAGTGCGATAATTGTGGAGAAATTATGTGCAGCTATTTGTTCAGCATGACAAATATATACTGCGGGGTGTTGTCGGGGGTTTTCTTCAGTATTTTTCCAGCTCGAGTGTTTGCTGTGAAAACGATCTTGAACCATTACGACATCACGCAAAGCTGCGCAGTCTTTTAAGTGGCCCCAGTACTGCAACACTTATCCGTCCCCAGGACTCATCCGCCGCTTTCAAATTTCAGGGGAAAAAACACACGTCTACACGTCTTGATGTTGTTTTGCCCTGGCAGGAACCAACTGCCTTCTGGAGGTCGTAAAAAGAGTGCCAAGTTTGTTTGGAGAGCATCCTTAATCCTGAAACAAGAAAACGTCCGTCGAAAATGTCAGGGGAACTCGGTTCTGGGGCTGAATCACCCACAGGGAACTCTGTCCGAGAAATGAGCATCGTTCGCCGCCTTTTTCAGGGCGCAGCTCACGGCAAACCTTTCCCAACTTCGCCAGTGCGGTGCCACCTTTGGTGAATGTTGAACATGTACGGGCAGTCGAAGGCGAATTTATTGGTGTGCACCATGACGGGACTCTGTCTCCTCTGCTCCGAGAACTGCTGCATTACATGTCGAACACCGACGTGATGCCCTTGAACAGTGACCGCTACAAGTTAGTTACAAGGGCAAGAACTGAGTGTGACAAAATCCATGGATTACCACAGCGAGTTGATATATCATTTTTCCCTTGGATGCAAAGCACAGTGGAGTGGAAAACATAACATGTTGCCATAAAGCACCGAAACAAAAAGTGTCACAAAACAAAGACAAAGGTGTCATATCTAGGTGTCTGTTTTCAGTCAAACTAAAAGTCTGCAAACAACAGGAAAAAAAGTCAAGATTACGTAAGTTTAGCACATGAGGGCGGAGTCTTTTGTGCTAGAATGCCATAAAACGAACCATGTGACCTTTATCCTTGACCCACTGGCATCATCTCTTAGGTTTTCGACCAATGAGGTGCCAAAAAGTCACGTGGCCCCATGCTAAAGGACCTGATTGATGGGTTGAAGACACGCAACAAGACTTTTTTCTGCCAATTGCCAAAAAAGAGATCTTTGTTTGATGGAAGCACGTCAAACATCAACTACACATTTTTCAGAGATAATCACATCAGTCACTCACTCAGCCTTCTCAAGATTCTCTGATATCTTAAAAAAAAACATTGCCTGTAGAAGACAAGAACACAAATCACTGACTCCCATGCTGTGAGAGAACATATTTGGAAACAAACTGACAGTGATTTGTAAGCTAGGTCAAGCTCTGCGTTTTACATAACGTTCAAAATATCTATCTTGCTCTCGAAGAGAAGTCCTTGTGAAAACTCTGGTGAAATTAAAACCCTGAATCGGAAAACGTTTGTTCTCTGAATGTAAGTTACGAAAGATGTGGGCATCCAATGTCAACGTTTCAGTGTACAACGAAGTGATGTTCAATTGTAAATCCAGTGTTGTGTGATGTGGTTGACCTCAGAAGGGCACATTGGCGTGGTCACAAGTGGCAAGGGCCCCGAAACACGCACACACACACACAGGCTTTACATTTTGACCTCTGTTGGAGAATTAGACTGAAATGACGTCGGAAACAACCAAACCCATTCCAAACTAGATGCAGTTGACTGTCCAAAAATACCAGTGGAACGGATGGCACAGTGTCGAACGAAGACATTTTGGCCCTGAGAATTGAAGCAGTCTGGCAAAACATTCTTGGCTTGGCGTAGAAACTCTTTCTCAAAATCACAACAAACATCACCAGAAAGAAAAATGTCATTGCACCAAAGGCGCAAAAGCTCTGAGCTCTGCTCAAAATTGACGTTGCTCTTTTGCTCTTTTCATACAGGAACAGTATTGTGCTGTTCTGTTTTCTGACATGAGCTCAAGGAACAAGGCCAGTAATCATGCTGCAAGCCGCAGTTTACATTGCAACAATTTCAGGGACTCAAGATGTCTAGTTGTTTGCAATAATTCTTGTTGAAGCAACCTACAAATTATTGTCAAAGACCTCGCATCCCAGATGCATTGCAAGGCCATAGTTTACTCATCATTGCAATCGTTGCGACGACAGTTCTTTGCTTTGATGAATTGCATGACTGAAGAACTCAGATACACTAAAAGTTGCTTCTTCTGGCTGCACAAAAAGAAAGCAGTGATTTACGCCTGTGCACCTATCTTATCAGGATACAGGCAACCAGAATTTCTTGGAATTATTTCTCTGGCCTGATTTTTGTTTCAACCAAAGGTTACTGTTGCACTTTCAATTTTGTTTTGGACAGGATTTTACTGCAAACCAGCTGATCAGAAACATTTGAAAGATGTAACCTGCAACAAATTCTTGTCAAACAAAGTTGAGCAAAATGTCATCAAAATGTGAAGTGAAATGCCAAAACAACTTCGTTCTGATACTGAAACTTGTGTGCAGTCCAAACACGAACAGGAGTTTATCTCGCATTTGTTGCTCACAAGAATCCATGTTGTGTCTGTGTGAATTCCACGAGCAATTTTATCTGGCAAAAAACAAATGTGCAAAAAACACGAAGTGTTAAATGTTGTGAGAAGAGGGACATCTTCGTGTGCATGTTGAACTCAGATCCCCCTTCAACTCAGAACAAACAATTATCCTCATCCATTTTCACCAAAACCAGAACGTCAGAACGAAGAAAAACAGAATGGCTTTGTGAAAATCAGCCTGAAGTGCCGATTGCCGAACCACATGTCCAACTGTGCGGGTAACCTTTCCGTTCTCAAGCACATTTGCAGTACTCATCACCAAAGGAGTTTCGTCATTTCGCTTGTGTCAGACAACCAAAATAATTTTCACCGTGCAAGTTTGCAGTTTTTAAGCTCACAGTCCAACGTGTCAAGACATTGGCAAAGTGAAAGTTACCTGTATGAGTTTGTTTCCTCTTCCTTGCGCTCAGAACCCAAAAATCAGTGGATGCAAAACAAAGCAGATTGCAGATGGATCTTGTCGATGATTTTCAGCAGGTAACACAGGTACCTTGACGACCAAGGAGTGGCATGATGAGAAACACTCGCTCGGTTTTCAGGGTAGGTGTGGTTTGCTTGCGTTTCCATTCCATTCTTGAATCCACAAAATCAATGCCATAAATACCTGATTCCTTTCGGTCGACGAAAGAGCTCTGAGGAGTATTCCTTCTGAAGTTTGGAGATAGATTTCCGCGCCAGTCAGTCCGCGTTAACATGTTTTTCACTTGTACTTCAGGAAAACAGGATTTCAACAAGGAACATTTTTTTCTCGGCTCATGTTTTTCCTGCCAACTCAACAGCGCAGATTGAAATCTAAAACTTAAACTGCTTGTTTCTCTCCATACTCTGCATCAGCTGCAAAATAAATCAGAACAGACATTTAGAACAATCTGACTGACCTCTAAAATTTCACAAGGAACAATCAGTTTTCCTGTCAAGTAAAAAATTTAAATCCGATACTCTCGTTAAGAGAATGCATCGATATCATTTGATATTTCAAACACAGCAACAGACTGAGTTAATGGCTTAAAAAGTCAATACACCTGCGGCTTGCAAGAGCAAACAATAGATCTAAATTCTGTTGGAGAACGCATGACAAAAGGATAAAAGTGATGAAGACAATGTTGCAGATGTCACAAGAAAGAAATTGATTCTCTTTTCAGGAAAGTGATTGGCTTGTTTTCAGTTTCGTTGAAATGGTAGAACCGGGGTAAGTTTTTGTGTTGCTCAGTTCTACATGGTTGCAAATGAAAGGTTTTCATAGGAAACGACACACTTCTGCAATTCCCTCAAAACCCAAACTGTTCAAAGCCCTTGTATACACCAATTTTCTTTCTGTAGCTACTTCGTTTTTTTTTTTTTTGTTTTTTTTGTTTTTTTTGCCAGAATTGCGTGCTTAATTTTTGCATTCAAACAAGCACAGTGTACACGCGTACACACAGAACATAGCAACATTTGCAACGTTTCCTACTCAATGTGAAAATGCCGAATATTGATCGCAAAGAACTCGGCGAACCTGAGTCTTCTTCAATTCTTGGCAGAGGCTGATGCATCAATGTCAGCCAAAAACATGGACATCTAAATCTGTCTGGAAGCTCCGATGGATTTGCACTGCCCTTGTCTTTCGTGATGAACCCTGGACAATGAGGAGAAAAATTGCATTCAAAATGCTGCAGAAAAAAAAAAATGCAAAGAAACACCCTTGAATTAGAAATTGTCTCGTTTGTGTGGATGGAGTGGCTCTTGCTCGCATTCTTGTAACTTTATGAGACAATTCCAGTGCAAGTCACTTTTTTGCAGTCTCATTGGAATGTTCAAGCGACATTTCATCACACAATTATTTGACAAACTCGATCTGGTTGTTTGGAAAACTCTGCCTTGCTTTGTCAACACACACACTTCTTTCTGGGTGGCCTAAAATTTGTCTGCTGGGTGTTGTTTGCTCGCTTTGCTCGCACAACTCAAAATCAGTGGGAAGGAAGGAAAGTCAACTGCAGGGAAAGGTGTTCAGTGCGATGTCTTCCTGTCTCAATTTCACCACAAATGTGTATGTGGCTCACGAAAGAAGAAAATTAAGATGCAGATGGAAGCTCCTAATCCTGGATTTTCTGCTTCTCGAAGCTAAAGCCTGCGATACACACGTGGAGGTGAATGATTGCAATTTATCAACCAAGAAGTGTGAAATTCTCAGATTATTTTTTCTTCGGGCTTACATACAGATTCTGTGATGAGAAGGACAGAGAGATAAACTTTGAGATTTTGGACATGCCAGTCTAGCTTTCATTGCAACATTTTTTTTTCTCACAGCAAAAATTAAGGCGAAAAAAAAATGAATTGTTCTCCAACTTGAGAAGCAACCTGTTCACAAAAAACACATAAATACCAACGGTGCAAAACAGCAAAAGACAGGACAATCTAGGCCAAAAGATTTGGTAGTTTTGCAAACACTGAACAAAGAAATGATCCACTGCTACATCTCGGCTCGTCAGAATCTGCGGAGAAGCCAGAAATCTGGAGCATGTTCAATAGACTCGATGGCTCCCTTTTCCTTTTACTTTCTTTCTCTCAGCCAACTAGGGGTAGGAAAGGGTGCAAAGCAGAGATAGAGAAACGAAGAAAATCATGAACAAGAGGTTGTACCAATTGGGAATATCTTACCCACCGTGTGAAAGGGCAGCCAGTTTTCTCTTTGCACTAGGGCAGTACCCGCGCTACGCGCGGATCCCAGGTCAGAGCAAAGTCCTGGCAAAAATTGAAATACACTAAGTTGCAACAACAATGAATTTCACTATGACCTACTTACCACCTAACCCTCAGCCTTTTATCTTCACTCATATATTGTGAGCTGCTGACCACCTGACCCTTAGCCTTTTTTTCTTCACTCATACATATCTACAAAGAGGGACAAATCTGTGCAATGAGCTATACATGGATCCCAGGTCAGAGCAAAGTCCCAGCAACAATTGAAATATATACACAAAGTTGCAACAACAATGAAGGTCACTGTGACCTATTTACCACCTGACCTTTGACCTGTTATCTGTTATGTATGGTCACAAATTGCTCCAAATCAGTACAATAATCATTGTTTTCATTTGCCTATCACATGCCCAAAAAATCTATATTTAAATGACCTCATTATATGACCAATGTAGGTCACTATGATCTAGTTAGTTTGACCCATGACCATTTGTCTTCACTTATATACAGCTACAAAAAGGTACAAATCTGTGCAATGGTTATTGCCTTGATTTTCCTGTGACATACCTCATGAAGTCAAAATGACAGAAAAGGCAATGTATGTCACTGTGACCTGCTGACCACCTGACCCTTAGCCTTTTTTTCTTCACTTGTACATATCTACAAAGAGGGACAAATCTGTGCAATAATCATCATCTTCATTTCTTATCACATACCCTACTTAATTAATTAGGTCAAAATGACCTAATTAGGCTGTGTAGGTCACCATAATCTGTGTGACAACTGACTCTCAAACTATGCAAAGTAAGTCTGCACAAAGATTGCAGGATGTTCTATATTTTGTGTGTTGCTTGTGTTGTTCCTACTATGCTACTTCAGTTGTGTTACTGACATTACACGTCTCGGAGTTCTGGCTTTTATAAGTATGATTTATTGAACACCATGAGGTGAAACTCAGACAAGAACGAAGGAGAATTTCAGAAACATTTGGACACAGTTCCACCCAATTATTTTCTGAACAAGGTGTGCTGGGAAATTTTCCTGCAAATGCACAGTGTGCAGCTGCGTAAAAATGCAAGAAGTGGCCGTTTGTTTCGTTCGTTTTGTCTGGTGGGACAAAATCAGAGAGTTTGAAAATTCAAAAATTCCTTCCTGTTTGGGCATATTTTCGCGCAGGTGTAAAACGATTAAGTGCGTTGTAGGAACACTCGCATTGATACAAAAAATAGACAAATATTTGAATACAAATGACCAAGATGGTTGCCTGCGAACATTTTGTCTTACCTTTGACTGACCAGCACACGTCCGCTTTTCTTCCATAAGTTCAGAGCGTTTTGGCCTCTGTTCTAAACAAAATAATTTTCATTTGATAAACAGAAACCTACGGAAAACAATCATAAATATTGGTGACGTTGCAGTGCATCTGACCCAGATTCATTTTGAGCTGATCATGTGACTCGTGCAGCGAATGGGTGTGGCGAGATTTCAAGACCGTGACAAATAAGACGTTTCGTTTTTCCACTTGACGCGAAGCCGCTCAGAAAGGCAATTCAGAGACAATTCAGATTGCAAGAAGAGATATTTGGTGACAAAACAAAACAAAACAACGGAGAACTGTCAATTTAGTGTTGCGTGTTGTCTTAGATTTTGATTTGATTGTCGGCACGCTTGCACAAGTCCTCAAAGCATTTGACTTACAAATGCTGTTTGCAAGGATAATTCGGTGTACTTAGTGTACTGACCTGCAGGGAGAAAAAAGTCATTTTCTTCGGAACCTGTCACCGTCACGTGATCAGCGAGGTCGTTGCTATTGGAACGCTCCGTCCTTGACCCCAATCTGCTGCCACTGACTGGCTGTTGCCCTCTCAGCCATAAAAAGAACATAAAATATGGCAGTTATGATCATGTAAACGCCACACAATTGAGTTAAAATCAGCTTTTGAGCCTATTTAGCCCCACTGTGCTTCCCATCTTGGGTCAAAGGAGGTTTGGTGGTCAAAGGTATCTGCTCAAGCATTCTGGATGTTATTCAGGGACTATTCAGACAACCCATCTTGAGGTTTCAACACGATGAGAAAGAATTGCA
>JAAUYG010157080.1_pt1 | contig 10076 bp, 6 predicted proteins | sample 7278091 | NCBI WGS metagenome assembly JAAUYG01 (sample SAMN14350201, study PRJNA611818) | marine sediment metagenome | isolation source: surface marine sediment (0.6m) | place: French Polynesia: Moorea | collected 2018-08
TACAAAGTGTACTTTGAGAGGGACCACTGTATACAGGTAACCCTAGGGAACTAGTACAGTGAAAACCTCTTACTTTTTCCTAGGGATTGTAGTAGTAGTACTAGTAGTAGCAGTAGTACTAAGTAGTAGTAGTAGTAGTAGTAGCATATTTCAGCATTGTATGGTCATTTTAGGTGATAATCATCATAACAAGTCTTTGTGCAGAATTTTGTTTTTGTCTTAACTGTGAAGTTGAAGAACTGGAAATATGAAATGGTCTTCAAGGGACCATATACATATTATATTGTATATTAAAGTTGTAGTATTATTCACTTGTCAAATGTAGAGTATATTTCAGAAATGTCTCTCTTGCTTACAGAATAACCTGGATACGAGCAGTCTGGATATCCTGATGCGTTGCCCTCAGGCTCCAGTACCCAACCTTGGCCAGAACACACCGACTGCTGCTAATACTCCTGCTACATCAGCATCAGACTCAACTGCAACTACAGCGGCAATGCCTGTCCAGACGGCAACCCAGGCTACATCCAGTGCTGTGACCCAGCCCCCTGGGCAAGGACAGCGGGTAGTGCCCCACCCACATTCCCAATCTAGTACTCAGAATACCCCCCCACCGCAGCATCTGCCATCCCAGCACCAGCCTCCACCATCCCTGCCCACGCCACAACAAGATGATTTTGCCGATTTCCAGGTAGCTCCTGTGGCTCCCACTGGGAACTGGCCGACTGCTGGTGGTGTGGGTGATAGACCACCTGTTTCCACGTCAACGCCAGACAGTGGAACAGCGTTGCCTGGGAGAGGCGGTAGCAGTGGTACACCAGCAGTGGCATCACAGCCGGCCCTGCTAGGAGATGATCCATATGCGTCTCTGCGGGCATTGTCTGCCAGCACTGCGGCTGAGCAGGGTAAGGGGATTAATCTGTACAAACTGTCGGACAGGTGGAGACCAGCGAATAACAAATAACGCCATAATCAATTATACTCCAAGCTTCCACCTTAAGAAAATTACATCTGTGATTTTTATTCCCAAGCTGTACAGTATTGTTTGTAGTGTCCTGTGTGACTATAGTCGAGAAGCGATATCAGTGACCAGAAGCTTTCACAAGTACCCAAAAGGGGGTGGCTGCTGTAGCCAAGGTTCTCTGGACTGGTAACAAATAGTTCAGATATACGTGGCACATCAAATGACCTGAAAAAGAGACACATATTTTGTTAGTGATCTAATGAATTTCAACAGTGGAAATTTCCTGTTTATGTACAACTAAGTATTATGTTGTAACGTTCAGTTTGACCTTGTGACTCTACAGGCACTATATTTAAAATTTGTTACTCAGAATCTGTTGTTCTAATACATTTTCAGATGACTTTGCTGATTTCAAAAGTGTCAAGACTTCAAACGAGATCACCAGCAACTCAGTGGGGGAATCCTTTGCCAGCTTTCCGTCACTTCAGGCTCCTCCTCCAGCTGTTGAAATTACCACGAGCAGCAGTTACAAGCCTCCAGCGAATGTGCCGCCATTCGGAGCATTCTCAGAGGCAAGTTGGAGCGGTGGCGGCCATTCAACAGAATCTTCCGCGTCATCAACATCAGCAGCTTCTAATACCCTGGGGTGGACCAGCAGCAGTAGCAACAACAGCGCCGCATTCACGTCGGATTCCACCACAGGGGACGAGTTTGCCGATTTCACCGCCGGCAGCTCCGAAACCGAATTTCAGGATTTCAAAGAGGCGCCAATGCACAGCTTGAAAGATAATAAGGTGACGCCACCCTCTACCGTTGCTACGGATGATAAATATGCGCTGCTGAAAAGCCTTGTCCGGGACGCCAACCTCTTTTCGTCAAAGCCCGTTATCGGCGAGGAAACCAAAAACAGCACAGCAAAAGTGGAGGAGAAATTGTCGGAGCAGACACCAACGGAAGATGATACATGGGGAGAGTTTGGTGTTAGTGGGTCAGACGGTCTTGCTGAGACTGTGTCCGGCTCTCACTCAACCCCCGGACACATAGACTGGTCATCGGGTCCAGCTGTCAAAGTCGATGTTCCGGTTATAGAGCCGAAATCTGAGGACTCTGAGTGGGCGAACTTCACTGGAAGCAGAAATGATGTAGTCAATGGTGTTGAGACTGTGCCTACGGTACCAGGCCACAAACCAGACAAAAGGAGTGACATCAGTAAGACAATAACCCCGCCAGCCCCAACCAAGCCACTCAGTAATCCAGGAGCGACTGTTGATAGGAGAAAAGTGAACAGTATATTCCGTGCTAATCTGGATCCCCCCTCAGTCCCGGCTGGTACTGGGATGTCCCCCCTGGATATCATGCCTCCGGATCTGCCGCCTGATATGGATCAAACTCCAGATGAAGATGTCCACTTTGACAGATTTGGGACGTTCCAGTCCACACACCCTGGCATTGACACATTGGGTGACACTGGGATTTCCTCACTAGGAGGCTTGGCATTGGACGACGATTTTGGAGATTTTACGTCTACAGTGGCCAGCCAGGAGCCTGCGTCAGGCGGCAGTTCTGTTGGAGGGACAAACAGCCTCTCTGTCACGGCGGCAGCCCCGACACGGGGGTTGGCGCAGAGTCGAAACCAGAGCATGGATGCGTTATCGACATCCAGTATGGAATTCACTGGCTGGGGGCAGAAAACCCAGTCGAAATCATTGCACAACCTCGATAGCCAATCAATGAACAGCCTGGATTTTAAAACCACCGCCAGCAAGGGAGGGTCAAAGGAAGGGACGCCTTCAGGCTGCGACAGCCAATCAGTGTCCAGTCTGGAGCTGGAGACAGCAGGCAGGAAGTCTGGCTCTATCACTGGCCCCCAGGCAGACAGTAAATCTGTGTCCAGTCTGGAGCTAGGCGTGGCTTCATCTGGAATGGACGGCAGTCCGGATGATGTCGTTACGGGTGGTGGGATAGGGACTGAAGATGACTTTGGAGATTTCAATACTGGGCCACAATTTCCCACAGTGGGCACAGGTCTGTATGGTCACCTATTACATACAAGTTAGTACAGTAGTAAATATTATTTAACAAATCTTTAATTCAAAGTGCTTGTATGAGTCATTGTGTATGAAAAGTCATACAAACATCTTCAACCTTGTATGCCTAACACTGTGCCTTGGGAGACCATTATAGACATTGTCAACATAGGAAATGCCAACATAACATAGATGTAGTCCTTTGACTGTATTTCGTGTAACCTGTCCTTCCAAAATTTAAGTCCATACAGTAGTCCCTCTATTTTACAACCCTCTATTTTAAGATCACCCGTGATTATAAGACCGCTTGATTTGGTCCCAAAGGGTGATTTTCTGTGTTAAATGACCTTTATTTTAAGACCACCTACAATATAAGACCACATTTTCTTGGTCCTGGGGTGGTCTTAAAATAGAGGGACCACTATATAGTAATTCCTGCCTACTGAAGCTAGTTGCATGAAGTTGTTAATACAGATTGTTCACTGGTGTAATAGATGAACAGTGTCTTAATGAAACTGTGTCTAAAATGTCGCTAACTATTCATGTGACCATACATTAACAGTCACTGTAGCTTTTTGTTAGCATGGGTTAATCAGGAAATTGTATAATGTGAGTAGATCGATAATAACATAACATGGGAATACAAAAGCTATGGTTCATGTAATATTTAAATTTGGCTTAATTATGTAAATTCTGGAATCTTAAGCAATGAAATGTTGTAATATCTGTATGTGTCTGCTATATGGATGATCTGTGTCTACCCTCAGGGGAGTACATACAGAACCCACGTGACGTGAAGGAAATTCTTGCCACGGGGGCCATGCCGACGCTGGGAGATCGCTACTCTGGCCTCATGAAGGAACCTCAGGTTTGTTGTCAAGGCAACTTAAGACATGTTATACTAGCATACCATGTAGCAGGGATACTGGGATAGGGTTCTCAAAAGAAAAATCTTTAAAAAATCAACTTAAGGTCAGTACTAGTATTACTGAGATGCGGTTTAGTTTCTCCCCGAAAAATTCTTAAATACATCTACGTAAAATAATCCTATGTTAGCAACTATACCGCTTTTGTCAAACATCATGGAACACTTGGAAATACTGTATCATGTGTATAAGGGTCTCTCTCTAATAAGGCCACCCTATTTGCCAAAGAAATTTTGGCCACATTAGAGAGGTGGCCTTTGGTGAGAAGAGAAGTAAATATTTTGATGGTAGTAAGGTGAAATATTAGAGAGGGTGGCCTCAGTCAAGACTGTCCATTAAGAGATGGGGCACTGGAATTCTTTTTCCCTAGTAATTCATTTATTCCATGAGGATTCATAGCCCTGTTAACAATCTGTATGTTTTCAACTGAGTTGTAAACAAAACACTATATATGTATTTCCTCCCCCCCCCCTCCTCGAAAATAACCCACTGTAAAATAACATATACATTAGTCCCTCTCTAATATGGCCACCCTATTTGCCAAGAAAATGTGGCCTTTGGTGAGAGGGAGAAGTCAATATATTGATAGTAGTAGTGGCAAAGATTTGTGGCCTTATTAGAGAGGGTGGCCTCTGTTGAGGGTGGCTACTAAGAAAGGGACGACAGTATATACACAGTGTACAAGTTTTGCAGGGTCTTGAGCCATGTGAATTGTTATAATGGTTACCAAAGTGTATTCTTTACCCCAGGACTATGATCGACATCTTTACGAGTGGGAGAGATGTTTGAACAAGTGCGGAGAGATGATCTCACAAGCCAACAAGACGTTCAGCGCTGCCAGTGGCGCCACCGTCTGTCAGGAAATAATCACGTCCGATAAAGGGGCCAGCTACATAAAAGGTCGGTACAGGCTGTGACTTAAGTCATGGTACAAGGTTATTGGTGACTTTGACTATCCAGTGGACCCCCTGCCTTAGCACAGCCTGGAATAAAGATCTCATTTCGTATATTGCACATTTGTAAATCTGTAATTCTGATTGACATTTTGTTGTAAGCTTGACATGATAAGATTTAAGGCAAACTAATACTGTTTTTGTGTTAAACGTATCCTGTGGTGAAACACGCATATATCAGAAATTTTCTCTAGAGGATAATTATTGTTGAGAATCGGAACCCTGTGACATGTTAAAGAAACCTCCTGTCTCCACCATGTCCACTGACATTCTAGGGATCGTTGAAATCTACCGAGTTGTCCGCAGGATAAAACAAGCTATGGAGGGAAACTGTAAGTGGCACAACTGCTGCTAATACTACTGTATAGCTACTAGTAACTACTACTGCTACTACTACTACTACTACTACTACTACTACTACTACTACTACTACCACTTCTACTACTACAACTACTACTACTATAACTGTTACTACTAATACTACCACCACTACTACTAACAACTGCTACTACTGCTGTTACCATGGTTATCACTACTATCAACAATAATTTATGATTTTGTGTTGTACCATTCTGGGTGCATTAGACATATCCACATGATATAAGAAATGGAAAGTAACTATTAAATTAAATATGATTAAATAAAATATATTTTATGTATTAATATTTTTATGATCAGTCTTTAAAGAACAAATTGATTTCAAATGATGAAGAACATACATGTATGTATGTATATAATATATATACCTGTACATATTTCTTATTTTTTGGCCGACAGCCTTGAGCAACAAGAAACTAGGTGATGTTCTTCAAAGCATTGAGAATTCCTGGGCAAGCCTGACAGTATTCATGGCCACCACCACGCTCATGGTAAGAATTATCAGGCTGATAGTGTGTATGTTATCATTGTGCAGCTTAGTAAAATGCATTCTTGCCTCAGGTACAAAAGTTTATATGGGCCAAACAGGTGTTTGACTTATAAAATGCAAAAACTTTGATATTCTAATAATAAATATGCTAATTTTGCTGTATGTATGAAGAATGGTGTGAGGCTAAAATAGAAATGTTATTGTTTTCAAGAAGGTTAGAACAAAATACCAGTAATAGTAATTTATTTCCCTCTGTTCATTTGTGTGGTATTTACAGTGTTACTGTGTCTGCGATATGTTCGCCGCTAGTAAATATAAAATGTTACAGTTGTTGTGCGTAAGCGACATTAACCATGATTGATTGTAGTGCACAGTTTTCATTCTAACTTGTACTTATCCCCTCCAATCAGCCGGAGCGCAGTTCGCTGGATTTTACAAAAGCTGTGCTGAAGGCAGATGTGGACAATGCCCAGGACAGAGTATGCGGGGTGTGCATCCTAGACGTGGACGCGCGCTCACGATCGCTGTCGGACGGCAACACACACAAGCTGACATACGGCGGGCGACAATACCACACTTCCTGTGCCAACTTCTGGATCAACTGTGTCGATTCCATGCTGCCGTCTCTCAGGATCCCGGAACTACTCTGATGACAAAATTTGGCCTGGCTACCAATTCAAGTGGCTGATTGTGTTCCTGAATTATCCCCAGGGCTCCGTTTCTTGAAACATCTTAGGAAGTTAAGATTGGAGTTGTTTACAGGAGGGTAACTTAAGTTTTGTGAGCTTGGCAGACCTAAGATAGTTCAAGAAAGTGCCCCTCTCTGCAGGTCAGGGCCGGCTGCATAGAACTTAATTTGCATATTTTCAGAAGCATAAACTGTTTTTATTTTTGTTAGTGGTTCAAGTAGCTGGACTGAAGGCAAATTAATTCTGTTGTCTTGTCATTCTGTGAAACACAAATGTGTTAAAATTGCTGTCTGGAAAATTTTGATCCACATAAATTTGTGTAGCCTGATTCCTGTTTGAGCTAGGGGTAGATATATAAAAAAGTATTCTGTGTAAGTTGAATTACCCGTTTCTCAAATAATGGGAAAAAATTCTAAAATGGCTACTATCAATTTCTATGTTTATTATTAAGCGGAGATGTAAGGTGTGTTAAAAAAGTAATATATGGCAAACGCTGGCTTATTGCCTGCTGCGAAGCAAAACTCTCAAGTAACAGAGTTGAGCACTTTAATGGAGTTGAAATTTATAGTTTTGATGAAACATAAATATACATACAATATATACATACATCGCTTATACATCAATAAGCAGAACGATATTTTACTGGAAATGTACCCAGATTCATACATGCAGGCTTTGCAAAATGTACATAATAATAATGTGGAGAAGATTATCGGGCTGAAACTGTTCCAAGTCAAGTTTCGTCTTGCCGAAAATGTGCCATACCCCGACTTCCATGGGAATTAATATGTGACATTCCATCTCACACGAATGTACGCAAAAAATATACATGTATTAACTATTTTGATTCTTTCTTTTGCACATGTTATCAAAGTGGTAACAGGTCTGTGATAACCAACTTGAAATGTCATGGAATGCCAGATCAAACTGGGTGTAGAGGATCAGTATACGGGGAGAATATGAACATCTGTACAGTGTACAGGGGTGAGATGGTTTACCGTGTAGTATAAAATAATGCATTTGCAAGACTTTCAGCATTGAAATTTACATGATTATCAGTTACATAAATAGATATACCAGACCTGTTCACCTTATAAATCGGCATAGTTGAAGTTTTACTGTTACACGTATTACTGTATTAAGCATTTAAGGTTCTAAACTTTGCATACGTTAGAGAATGCATTTATTGTTGCGGTTGATCTTCTTTGGTATGTAGTGGGGTTAGAATGTACAGTCGTACATCATTACCTGATTGCCTCTGCAATCTGCTACCACTGCAGACCTAAATATCAGGGGCTGGTTTCCTAAAAGTCTTTAAGTCTAGAAACGACCTTGATTTCTCTGAAGACCTTGACAATCATTGTCCTTTCCATGCTTTAGATCACAAGTGGATTTAAAAACTATTAAGGAACCAATCCCAGTGTATCATTGTGATATTAAACAAGATCCCATTAAATTAAATATTTCTGATGTTTTTCAATCGATTGCCACAATTCATTTGGTAGGGTACATGTGTATGGTATATGTACATATATGTATTATTCAGGTAGTGACAAACCTACACAAGCTAGGTCTGGTAGAAATATTTCAACTCCTGGAAGGTTAAGTATTTTCTAAGAAATAAAATGTCTGGCTAACATTGCTACCCTGGCATTCAGCTATAGCAACTAGGACCATGTGATTGTGCAATATGCTGAACATTCCTCTCCGGTGCCATATGAAAGCAGGGCTAGTGTTCTCAAAAATATTCAAGTATACTAAGCTTGGTCTAAAGTCAATTTCTGGAACATTTAGTTTACATATTGAGCCAAATAGAAAAAGAGAGATCAGATCTGAGTATGTTCAAGATATTTTTAAAAAAGTTCAAAAGCTTTAAATTTTCTTATAAAAGGTCAAAATTTGGAGCCCAAAACATAAAAATCTAGAAAAAACTTGAATATTTTGTGAAATTCAGCCCAACTTGTTGTTATTGATTATATTTAATGTATGCCAGTCTTGCACTGTCTTGACTGGTTGATGTGTGATCATGAATATTCATGGACTGTGATTCACTGTTCGTTCAATATTTAGTTTTGTCTTTGATTATCATGTCCATCCAAGTTTTTGTCCTGAATGCCTTGCAAACGGAAACAAAGTAGAGAACATCTCTACGGCCTGTATCTAAGCCATACATTGAATAGCATGGGGGTATTCATGTACAGGCAAATTATGTTCAAATTTCACTGTCCAATTCTGGCAAGAAGATTTAGCTAACAGTAACTCAGGGGGGAAAAGGGATTACACTTTTGAAATGGGCCACTGCATAGAAAGTGTGAAAGAATATGAATGATTTTAATGTAGAGGGCCCTATTTAATTCTTGTGCTTTATAGAATATTCGAACGAACATCTTAGGGTGTCTATAACATTGAGAGAAGTTGTAGCTGGCTTGTAAAGGCGGCTTGTTTAATAACAGTTTGAGAAAGTGTTTCTGTTGAGAATGTGACACATGAATACATCCCAGTCAAAATACACACAATGAATGGTGAGAATTTCTTGCCCCCGGGATCTTAAATTAACGAAAATTTAAAAGGTAACAAATTTTGCTTACTTTCTGGCATAAGCCATATTCAACATAAGTATTAATTAATACTTCTGTAAGAAACTGATAAGTTTTTGATGTCAGGGTGACTGGAAAGAGGTACTGGGAAATGAGTGGACCCTTTTAATATGGTACTAAATTACAGAGGCTATATGGTAATAAATGCGGTAATAATAAATTACATACTACATGTACAGTTATACTTTTCACATGTAAAATTTCCTTGTCACTACATTTAGCCTGAATGCTGTAGCAATCAGTCACAAGTTCCAGCACGATTGCAGTGTTGGCTTTTGGGCCTGTGGAGAAGTGCATGGTTTAGCGTCTTTAAGGGTGGCGTGCGTTAAATTGCACTGCTTGTTTGAAGCAATAGAAAGCGGCCTATGGTTTATGGTTATTTGTACAAATTCTAGTCAGGTGAAATGTTTATGTATACTTACTTGTTGCTATTTATTGCACACTTGTATAACTTATAGCTTAACAAAAAAGTGGATCAGGTGGGAGAGTTACAGCTGACGGACCATATAGCATCTGTTTAACATTGGGTGCTTACTCATCATTGGAGCTAGAACCTTTGATAGTGATATAGCTAATACAGTGGAAACGGTCTTGAAACACTGACCAAGGTGGGAAGTTATGGTGCTTCCTTTTGAGAGGTTCAAGTACAGTGAAACTTGTTTATAAAGACCACCCTAGGGACCAACAAACTGTGGTCCTTATACACAGGTCTTCTTAATATGCAGGTTCAATAGCATAGAAAGTATAACCCTGGAGATATGTAAAATGTGGTCTTTATAAGCAGGTGGTCTTTAGAGCAGGTTTGACTGTAGGTGTGTTGAATTAAGTGAACACAATGTTAATTGTTCTTGGCCAGGAAAAAATAAGGTCTTTTGAGACAGGAGGTCGCCCATAGCCAATAACCCTGTATTGATATGAACTAACCTCTTCTGTGATTAATTGTAAACTCCTACTTTCCAGGGCCAAAAAATATCACAATTGTGAAGTGTTCTGCACCCGCAAACCAAACATTTAATAGATGCAAATAGAGCATCTGTTGTATTGTTCTCACA
>JAAUYG010209912.1_pt1 | contig 10076 bp, 6 predicted proteins | sample 7278091 | NCBI WGS metagenome assembly JAAUYG01 (sample SAMN14350201, study PRJNA611818) | marine sediment metagenome | isolation source: surface marine sediment (0.6m) | place: French Polynesia: Moorea | collected 2018-08
CAGCCCAATATATAGAGGACCCATGCATACATATATATATATATATATATATATGCATGGGTCCTCTATATATTGGGCTGCGGTTTGTGCAGGCAAATTGATTCAGAGACACCGCAAAATCATAACAGTTTTCTTTTTAGACGCAACAACGCTTCCTGCTACACCTTGCAACATGGGAAGTTTTCAAAGTACAGTGGTCCCTCTCTTAGTGGCGTCTTTCAACAGAGGCCACTCTTACTCTCGAATAAACCACAAATCTTTGCTTCATAACTACTATCAATGTATTTATGTCTCCCTCTCATCAAAGACCACCTGTAGAATGGCCACAGTTTCTTGGCAAATGAGGTGGCCTTATTAGAGAGGGACTACTATATACACAAGCAGCTTTGATGTACCAATCATGCCATTATACATGTACAAGAATCCAGACAAGGCTGTGTAGTAATAGTTTTAGTTTCGATGAAGAATATACACTTCTAAAGAATTGTAACTCATTTCCAAATTTTTTCGATGTAGGACAACCTTCATTTAAATTCCTAAATGGAATCTTGACAACTTGAAATCTTAAAAGTGTAAATATAATCTTAAAATTCTAAAAAAAAGAAGGGCTATAAAGCAACGCAAAAACTAAAATTGAATCAACGGGATTTACCTGTTTCATATTCTTCAGGTAATTAAGTTTTGAGCATTAGATTTATAAATACTGTGAGGTCAAGTCTTAGTGCACCATGTACAGTAGAACCCAGCTGCTATGGAAGACCACCCCAGTGGCCATAAAAATGTGCTAGTCTTTGGCGACACGTTAATGTTATTGAACTCTTACACCTTATGCCAGGAATATGAATGCAGTAGCCCCTCTATTTTACAACCCTTTATTTTAAGACCATCCTTGATTACAAGACCACCCAATTTGGTCCTAAACTGCCACTGTGTTTTAAATGATCTTTGTTTTAAGACCACCTGCAATATAAGACCACATTTTCTTGGTCCCATAGGTGGTCTTAAAATAAAGGTATGTATATGTACGTATGTGGTCCTTTAAAACAGCTGGTCTCTCACAGCAGTGGTCTCTCAAGGCAGGGTTCACTGTACACAACCTTAATATTTAATTGTTTCCCTTCTTACTGACTTCACCTATACCTTCAGCTATAAGGATCAGTATGTGGTGATCTGTACACTAGCAAGTCTTTATGTACATACTACAGTGACTCTTGATTTGTGTGCAGAGATTTTCTGGGTAACTTAAATGCCCTCAGACTGACCGACCTTAGCTATGAGTTATTAATTACCACCATTGTTGGTACCCGCTACATTGTCTCCCAAGGGGAGGGAGGAGGGGGGAGGTAAGTTATTACCTATCATGGCAGACGTGAGTGGTGTCACACGGTCATCTAAGGTTCGACTGGCCCCATGAGAATCGCCAGCAATTAGTCGTCTTGTAAGAATTGCCGTGTCAATTGGATAAAGCTCAGGTCTTGGCTGCCATCGTATTAGCGGCACACAGTCACACTGAACACCTGGGGGCCTCATTGGAGGTTGGTTACACCAGCCGAAGAGCTGGACAACCAACCTCATTCATCTTCTGTGTAATGTAGCCTCACCTGCTACTAAATCATTATAAGATGTTAATAATAAATGATTAGTATGCTGCATGCAGCTTGAAATTGTTGTAAAAATTTACTTAGTAATTTCTGTACAGTTGCCAATATTTAAGAAAATTCCTTTGCTAGGTTTACATATATGGATATAAAAGATATTAATCATAGATGCAGGAAATAATTTGCGTTATTCAACTTTATTTTTCTCCAAGAAATTTTAATATTTTTTTATGGAATTGTGTGATAAGTTAAAGTTTTTATCGGTAATAATATACAAATCTACATATGCCGCATGTAAAAGTTTTGTTTTGTTTTTTTTTTCATGATAATTATATTTAACTGCAACATGACATTTTTAATGTAAGATGTGTGCAAATTAAGTTAATTGGAAAAAAAATGTCATTTTGGGGAAAAAATAATTTCCAGACAGGTAATATACTTTCGATAATATCAGAAAAATTTATCAAATGTAAAGAATTTGCAACAAATAACATTCTCGTAAAGAAAGACTTTTCAGTTTCCTACAAATATAACTAAATATAGATGTTATGGTCTTCAATAAATCATGCATTTCCCATAAATAGAATTGTTTTTCCCATATATCTGTAACATTATCCCCCAAGTGGTAACTAAAGCATAATGCAACCAAGCTTGCACAATGGGAGATTCGTTTTGTGTCTGGCACATGCAGTTACCATGCCCAATTAATTTGTTACTGTGGCCGATACTGTTACAACAGACAATGGTTTCCATTGCCTGTTACTTTTGTAACTATTGAAGTTGTCACTGAGGCAGTCTCATCATAAAGTTATAGTCTATCTATTATAAGGCAATGTGCTACTGCATGTATGCAAAAAAAGTGCCTTTGCAAAGCAAGTCTTTACAAATAACATCCACAATAGAGAAACTTGAAATAGAAAATGGTTTCATAAAAGGAAAACAAAAACAAGCCTAATGGGCCAAATTAGAGTAAATAAAATCACTGTATCACAGATTGTGGGCAGTGAAATTATTAGCTGTTAAAGGATTTATAAAAAGTTATCATAATCAATGTTAAAAGAACATTGATATTTTGCTCAGGGAAAAATAACAGTATTAATCTGCCATGTTTCGATTGTGTCTTTTTACTGGAATTTTTTTAACACCTCCCACTCGATCATGGGCATATATTGAGGCCAACATTTGTGATGTGTATTGTGTGGAGAAATCCCCGGCGGGCAGTCAGGAAGGACAGCTATGTCCCCCAGTGTGATAGCCTGAAGGTGTGAACACCAATTACTGCTGGTCGCTACCCCGGTAAATTCAGACGTGGCTGGAAGTTTTCAGTGGGGGAAAAATCGGCTACGGCTTCCGTAAATTGACCTGGCAGCCATAGAGATGTCTAATTGGTCTGTCACTTGGCCGTGTGACTCGGATCCTAAGTCACGTTTCCCCACGTGAAGCGTGCGGGCCAAGCAGCAGGTCTGTGAATGCCACAGCTTACTAAATTGGGAAAACTCCGGAATCGACTAGTGACTGGTAGCTGACGTGTTACGATAGGCGATGCTTGCTAATAGGTAGGGGTGACATGTTCCGGAAGGAAATGTGATCACTTCTGTCTATCGCTCATGTTTACTAACGTCAGTGAGCCTAATAAGGATGTGCTTACTCAGTAAGTAGTCTACAGGGCAAAATATGTAGAGAACAGTCCCCGATTCAAAGTGTCTTCTTGAGGGAAATTGTTTTGAAGAAAGACGGGATAAAAACGGAAATTTCTGTTTTTACCTGACCCCATATTTATGATGGTGCTTACAAAAAGTTAATGTATGATGTTAAAGCAATTACAGTGGTCCCTCTCTTAAAGGACACTCTCACCAAAGGACACCTCTAATAAGGACAGAATTATTTGACAACAAGTACTATGAATGCCTTAATTCTCCCTCTCACCAAAGGACACCTAATGAGGACAGAATTATTTGGCGGACGCTAACAGGGACACGTACTATAATTGCATTTTTTTTAAGACAAGAGTTATAATTTCTTATCTCCACACTGTGTATTCAAGTATGATTCTTAAAAGTTTGTAGAATACATGTACAATGTATCATCTAAAACATTTATAATGCCTGATTATCAGGCGGCCTATTTATGGTTGGGGATTCAGCCGCAGATCAATTGGTTGCAAGTTCAAATCCAGTTTGGGATGGTTTTGTCTCTCATCTTACGAAGTTTCATCCCTGTAGTATAGCCTGGTCATAGCGTTTACTGCATGAAGGCTTTCCAAGATATCACCTCTAACGTATCTGCCACTGGTACCATCTGCCTAGGTTGCATAGTGGTCAGGGTGTCAGTCTTCAGTGTTGTTTTCATCTGTGCTTTGGTTGCAATGAAAACTTTTTCTCCTTTAATGGCCAGAAAAGGTAACTAAAATATTTGAGTCTGACTCATTGAGCCACATTTTAAAGGCAAAAAAAATCATGCACGAATATCTTTGTGACAACTTAAAAGGAAAAGGGACAAAACAATCCACCTTACCTGAGCAGCCTCAGTGGTGAAACCTCACACACCAGTAGAGGCACTGGCTTTATATATATACAATGTATAGGTATTTATATTTCTATAACCAAAAAACAAAAAGCTCTACCTTCGAATTTCACGCGAGCGGGCTCATTCACTGGAAAAAGTTACTTTCGTCACAAGACTAACTTGAAGTAGAGCGCCTGTGAACTTATTGTCAGCAGAAAGTGGGAATTGCCTCCATAGTAACTGTAAAAAAACTCCAAAAAGAGGAAAAAGGAAAGAACTTAGAAAATGAGTTCCCAGAACCGGTAATCCATTCTCTATACAGGTATTCATTTGCCTTTTTTCCTCGAAACTCACAATTTTTGAGCTTGGCAAGAAAAAGGCATCCATCACCTAGCAACTTGAGGCTCATATAAAGTGTTTAATCCCACAAATTTGATTCGCCGCCCTAAATTGAAAAGTCACCCAAGCATATTTTACTTTCCCCATCAGCATGTTCCTTCTTAATGACCTGGGGTGCACTCAGACTGAGAGAACACATTTAGCTTTGCATTATGTAGCATAAAATGATATGTATTAACCAACCATCATTACACATTTGTCTCTAGCTGGAGGTAGCAAATTGTCTGATTATTGTATACTATAATGGCAGAATGGTTCTTCCATTAAGCCTGGACTGCATGAGGAGCTGAAACATGCAATCTGTGGGGTGGCATGCTGGGTCCGGATAATGGCTCAGGAAATCAGGAAATGATCCAGTGTAAAAAACATTCATCTGGATAAAGACAGTAATTTCCATACATGCCATGTCTGGCATTGTACTGGGGGCTGAGATAATTTGGTAACCCAAGATCAGGAGCCAGTATTACTTTAGTAAGGACAAATTGTAGAAAGCTGCGACTTTAACAGTATACCATGGTAGATTGGCGTACACAGAAGAGTGGCAAGATATATTACTAATTGCCCTGTGGGCATATGTTTAGAAAAATTCTCACGCAGTTGTCAGAGATATTGATCTATATGCATCAATGACTCTAAATTGTTTGAATCACTCAGTTGCATTCTGTATATAGTTGACATCAGCATGATCAATAAAGGCCTGGGTTAATAATCTCAAAAACACTTTGATCTAACATTCAAACTTAAGTGCACATTCAGAAAATGCTATGCATTAATTTGCACTCATGTTTCAAATAAAATAAGAAATCTGATGTTCTTTTAATAAAACCTTTTCACAACCTATAATTTGCTAAAAAAAGTCTTATATTTAGCATAGGTCAGACTTATAAACTTACGATTTTTTTAGAATTTACTCCTCTAGCTATTTAGTATCTTTAGTGATTCTTTACATCTGTACTTTTTTTGCTCCGGGCCTGAGGCTGAGTCTGAGGCTTTCATTTCTCTAATCAATAAATCCAGGAAAACCTGTCAGAAAATCACATCAGTTACAGCGGGACAGATTTAAGTGGATTAATGGGCCCTAAGCCTGAGGTTTGCCCTCTGGGATTTATTCCCCTTGGGGGGAGTCACACCAGGAAAAAATAAATTGGCTAAATATAATAATATTTTTATTCCCCTATTGGGAGGCGTGTAAGGGGTTTTGTATAAATTATGCTTTCTACTTGATCTTGCACCGGTGTTTGTTACTGTATGAGTGACACAATGCACATCGATGTACCTGTTAATTAATATAAATTTTATGAGAAGAAAATGTTTGGATCATGTTGATGAGAATGCATCCTGCATTGCTCTTTTTGGGCTATAACTCACTTGGGCAACCAAAACCCCTTTAGATTCATATGCGACACGAAAAGACCGAGAATAATCCATTTACCTTATATGATCACACACAGATTTTATTTCACGGTTCCCATACAATATCGGCTCAGCAGTGACGTTGTTAGTGTTTGTTTGCCGAAGCTTGTGACGAGATAAAGTGAGATCCCTTGGCCCCGTGGGAACAAAATTTGTTGCATTTACATGTTTGTGTAATCAGTAAATATAAAAATAAAACAACATGCGATAACAACTCTTTGGTCACCTTGAGAAAAACAAACGCGTAAACACATACAAGGAAGTCACTGTGGGAAATTTGATGCTGCGCAGTCGTTCTCTGAATCACAATTACCTGAGTGGATCAGTTGCATAATTAGCTAGGTAATTCAGCCCGAGTCGGTAATTATTGCCGCAAAAATAGAGGCACCAGAATATACACAAAGATTCAGGGTTAGGATTCCAGTAAAGCTGAAAGTAGACATTTGACTTAAGTCCACACAGATAGATACGAGATAGATACAATATGGAAACAGGTGTATAATATACTGAACATCCAGCCCCAGTGTTTCAGGATTGTAATTACCGTACTCAGTTCATTAAGCACCCAATTCCTTTATAGACAATCTGAATATAGTTCACTTTTGGAAAGACGATGTTTTCAGTTGAATGTTCTTCAATGGACTAATTAGGCTGTATAACCCGATCAGCAATGTAAAGGCTAGCTATAGTACACTGCTGGAAAGCAGTATCCACAGCCTGGAAAATCTGTCACAGTACGCATTGACTCAAGAGCTTGTACGGTTAATAAATGAATATGGTATTGTTTAGAATATAACCTGCAGACTGAATCTCCCACAAAATTCTATGTAATGTTTAGTAACATTGGACTGGATTATATGGCAAAGGCCAACAGCTGTGCCCACCCATGTCGGGCTCAGCATGACCATCATCTCGCATAAACCATCTCTATTGACTGGCTTCCGTTTGCCCCAGGACGCTGACCTTATGGTACATACCTACACAGGTTTCATTGTCGTGAGATTATCGTCCTGAGAGCGATAGACCGCTGTGAGGATTTAAGCCTTGCCAAGGGTGTGCTTACATACAAATAGCCTTGAGCACTGTGATAAAACACGCATAAAACACGGAGAAAAACAATCAGAATTTCACATGTCGTGTCGCTCTCCAGCTTTCGACAATGGATTTCTCGGGCTTTAATCAATGTTTTTGTCCTCCAACAAAAAAAGAAATGTCTCCAGAGATTCGTGCCCCCATTTAATTTCTGAAAAGAAAATCCATATCTTGAGGCTGGAAGTGAAAAAAAGTAAGGTTAAGTAGAAACACTAGTAAAATTCCGATAATCACTTTGAGAAGGATGAAAGAATAAAATTGCAAGTTTATGAATTCTACATTGGAATCCATACTTCTATTTTTAGTCCATTTTGTTTGAACACCTGTTTTCAGTTCTGCGTTTGTCGTTCAATACGTTATATTGATCAAGATGTGTTTTGTCTGCACTTGCACAATCTACTTGAACTAAATGGCTGTTTGCTTGGTTAATGAAGCCCTTAAAGCAATAGACATAAAATTCAGGTAATGCTAAATCTTCACCCTTTTAAAGATAAAATATTTGATCCATCACATGTTGTAATTCGGGTGTTGTGTGTTACCAGGATGGTTTTATTACCAGGGTGGTCTCTTTACCAAGATGGTTTTATTACCAGGGTGGTCATGCCACCTGGGTGCTCAGATCTGTTACCATGATTACCAGAATGGCATTATTAACAAGCTGGTCTTAATTCCTGTGGTAGCCTTTTACCAAGTTTGTTTTAACTAACCAAATGATCTGAATTACCAGCGTGGTTTTAATTCAAGCCTCAATTATATGGTACATCAAAAATGCACAGCGATTCATTTTATGCCTTATAATGTTATGACGTCAACTAGTGTCAAGTATTGACTTATCGAAGAGGATCCTGCAGCTGTCAGTATTTGAACAGGCCGCCTAGATGTAGGCGTCATGTAATATGTATGTACTTGAACACTGACCATATTCAATTTTATGTTAAAACATTTTACTTTTAATTTCCAGGATCTGCGTATGCCTTCGGTTTCCGCAGAGGTATGGTACGACTCAGGAAATGACCTCTGACCTTGTCAGCCTTCTATTGTCTTCAGTATGTTCAGTGAGCATCCAGTAAGAACCAAGAGTGAAAAGTAACCAGTTGAAACGGATACAACAGATCGTCAGAAACAAGCCATAACCGGGCAACCAGTATCCAAGAGCAACCATTTACCAGAAATGACCTGTAGCCAAGAGCAACCAGTTACCAGAAATGACCTGTAGCCAAGAGCAACCAGTTACCAGAAATGACCTGTAGCCAAGAGCAACCAGTTACCAGGGGAATAAGAGACCAGTAACCATGGTAACCAGGTGCAGCCACTAGCCAAAGGAGCCCAGTGACCAACCAGACATTATGGCGGTCTCAGCCGAGCACTGGGCAGCGTTCAGCGAGTGCCTATCAGTGACAAACAGTACGGAAGAGAACATATCCCCCTTGTGTTCCCAGTTGCTACAAGCTTTTGTTGACGAGAAAAAACGTCCTGACGGTGAGCGAGCTGAGGAGATGTATCACCGAGAACTCATCACGTACTATCTGATGGGTATTGGCGGTATGACGGTCTGCTGCCTCGGTCTTATCGGCAACATGCTGTCACTGGTCGTTCTGACGCATCGCTCCATGCGCTCGTCCACGTATTCCTACCTTTCAGCTCTGTGTATCTGCGATTCCCTGGGTCTCATCTTTACCGTGGTGATCCTCGTTAAAGACCTACGGACGCCTGTACTGGGGAAACCCCCCTGGCCATGGTACGAGGGGATTTATCCCTACTTGTTCCCCTATGTCCACCCAGCTGTCTACACTCTCCAGGTGACATCTATATGGCTGACGCTGGCTTTCACCGTGGATCGCTATATCATGATCTGTCATCCGTTTAAGGCAGAGCCTTTCTGCACAGTCAGCCGGGCTCGGAAGGTCATCGTGGGACTCGGCATCGGAAGCGTTCTATTCAACATCCCCAAGTTCTTTGAATATGAGACGCTCACTATCCCATACGGCAACTCGACTAAAATTGGCTGTGATCTCACGGACTTCGGCGAAAATGAGATATTCCGGAGGACGTATCACTCCTACTTCTATATTATTTTTATTTGCGGCATTCCGTTCTTGACTCTGGCTGTTCTGAACAGTTTCCTCATGCATGCGGTGCGGTTGTCCAGGCAGAAAGGCCGCGAGATCAACGTTGTGGAACGCAAACGTATGGATACCACTGTCATGCTGATCGGAGTCGTGGTCGTGTTCTTCATCTGTCAGATGCCGGCGCTCGTGTCGCGCGTCATCTGGGCATTTGAGGAAGACACCAAATCCCATAGCCAGATGTTACTGTTTGCACTGAATGAGATAGGAAATTTTATGATTGTCCTCAATTCTGCTATCAACATCGTTCCGTACTACTTCTTCGGCAAGAAATTCCGACACCACTTCTGGCTCGTTTTCTGCCAGTGTTTGCTGAAGTATGACCGATTTCGTTCATTGACTCACACGAACAGCATGACCGTGATCGAGCCAGATCGGAGGATCAGCAACGGTTCGTATCGCGCTGGGCAAGTGGACTTTAACCGCCAGCGCAGCAGCAACTCTACGCAGTACCAGTCGGAGATGTGGTACAGTAACCATGGCAACCAAGGCACTGGACTACAGCTGGACATGCCAATCTCCGAGCCGATCTGCACCGAGAGCAGCCTCATTCTGGAGAAAAAAGAACCAAAGGATGTAAACGCTTCGCAAACGAACGGTCGAGTAGACCGCACACATGGCCTCTTGCTTGGGAAGGAAGACACCAAGCCTAGCAGATGAGTTGTCATGTAGTTTCGTTTTTTCCCCGGTGGATGCACAGGTCATTAAACAAACTCAACAGCATCTGGTCAAACAAAGTCTACAGGAGTCATGCTTTGGTACTAAAGTGCTACACTCTGTACATATGTCTCTACTTAACATATATGTATTAAAAGCTTTGGCATTATTCTCTATTACTTATCTATTGTAAGCTGTGAAGCATGACCGATCATGTTGTAATACGAATCATATTCGCACTGCTATATAGTCCTTATACCGTGTATACTTTCCCCTAACGTACATA
>JAAUYG010215928.1_pt1 | contig 10075 bp, 1 predicted proteins | sample 7278091 | NCBI WGS metagenome assembly JAAUYG01 (sample SAMN14350201, study PRJNA611818) | marine sediment metagenome | isolation source: surface marine sediment (0.6m) | place: French Polynesia: Moorea | collected 2018-08
CACCGAATGACCCCAAACTGAACTTGAACACGTCGCAGTAATAAGTACCCTTTATACACTAAATACTTAACCCAGAAAAGCAATTTTGGTCTGTTTCACCCCACGACCAGTTCTTTTCAAGATACAAGGTTGCTGATAAGTGGAAATGCACCGAATGACCCCAAACTGAACTTGGACACTTAACAGTCAAAAGTACCCTGTATACACTAAAGACTTACCCATGTGGCCCAAATTTTGCCCCATTTCCCTCTACGACCAGCGGTTTCGAAGCTATTGCATATTTTATAATTCCCAATTGACTACCATGTTAAACAGCCAAGAAAAAAAGAACAAAAAAATTTGCCAAAAATCCAAAATTTCCAATTTCACTATTCTTTTAACAACTTCGGTAGAAAACCTCTCCAGAAATATACATGAATATTGGGGAGCAAATTTGGCGTGTTCTTTTAGCCGAGATGTTGTTTAAACCTTTTACTCCCATTTAGTACCATGTTAACGAAAATGAAAAAAAAATTGGCCAAAATCCGAAAAATTTGAAATTTCACAATTCTATGAACAACTTTGTTAGAGACCCTCCCTGTATGTAAGATTTTTTTGAGTGAATCTCATGTGTAATTTCAGAGGAGATGTTGTTTGAAATTTTTACTCCCATATGGTCCCATTTTAACAAAAACAAAAAAAAAATCTAAAAATTAAGCAGTAGCACAAAGCACAGATACAAAAAACGAGCTAAAAAATGCACCGTACAATATGACGTAATTTACAATTTTTAAAAGCAAATCAGTGATTTGCTATTGGTTGCCCAGCAAATCAGTGATTTGCTATTGGTTGCCCAGTTAATTGACAAAAGCTCAGATGTCATCCTTTTACATTTTGTACATCATGTACATGTACATGTATATTGTTCCTTGTATTCAGGGTCTGTGAACGTCGAATCCAGCGACCACTGTACAGTGGCCACTGGATTATAAAGACCGAAGAAAAGAAATTTGTGTTGAATTGCAGGTAGTTTTTATTGCAGGACTATCAAGTCTATACATTGGTCCCTCTCTTAAAGAACATTCTCTAGAAGGGACTTTCCTCTAGCGAGGACACAAATTCTTGGCAGCAAGTACTAGGAATGTACATGTATGTAATTACTGCCTATCACTAAAGGAGATGTGTCTAATTATGACAGAATTGTTTGGCAGAAGGGTACATGTACTGTACATGTATTATGTAAATCTACTACATCTACATTAATTGTGTATATGATCTTACTGAAGATATGTCAGTGACATCATTCAGTTGGTGCTCTAAACATGCTAAAAAGGTCTTAAAATAGGATGGCCTTAAATAAACAGGTACCTTAGCATCACATTCAAACAAGACTGAACGATGCATGCAATCAGACCATTGATAAGTCTGAGCATGTACACACTGGTAGATGCATTACAAGTGTTCTTGGAATATATATGATATAGGCTATCCCAGGCACCGTCAAAATCTTCGTCCTTAGCAAGTGATATATGACAATAATCACGGTGATGATTGTAGATTGCAGATTACTGATAATAATTATTTGCTATAAACCTTTGTCCTTGTGTACAGTGAAGGCGATTGCATTGACCTGGTAATGAAAACTTTAATGTAATATCACCGTTAGCAAGTAATTAAAATGTCTTCAATGTACATGATGTGCATGTATGCCTTCTATGATTATCACAGATTTGAGAAAATAAGTCAGAATAAAAATATTAATCGCACTGAGTTCAGAGCACTCCTTAAAAGGGATGAAGTTTCACAGTGTTGTACTGATAAGGCTAAGGTAGAAGTTGCTATAAGCGGTTTGATATAGCATTCAGGGGCCAGGTTCAAGCAGAAGGTTAAGCCTAAAACTGAACCATGAGTTTGCCAGGGTAGTTAACGAACTTAAGTTCATTCCAGACGTCAAGATAACTCAAGAAAGTCTTCCGTGAGTTACATACTGATAAATCTGTCATGTTCACGACGTCTGTGTCATTGGGGCCTATACGCACATACATGTATCATACAGAGACATCATATCATGGACACATACATGTAGCAGGGCATTTGTCTGCACATGGGATTGGAGTAGATTGTTAAAAGTTGCTTGTGTGGAATACACCACATATATCTGTGGCTTTGGTACGTACATTCCATATTGTTTACTCACAAAAAGATAATTTCAACTTAAGGTATTTAGATTATGGATTGTGAGTATCGTGAGTTGAGACATACAGTAGTCCCTCTATTTTACAACCCTCTATTTTAAGACCACTCTTGATTATAAGACCGCTTAATTTGGTCCCAAAGGGTAATTTTCTGTGTTAAATGACCTTTACTTTAAGACCACTTGTAATATAACACCACATTTTCTTGGTCCCATGGGTGGTCTGAAAATAGAGGGACCACTGTACATGTGTATGTATATCTTACCCTGAGAATTATACAAATGTGGCTTCACACCACAGGTGATATTAAAATGTTAAGTCTTGAATCTTAAAGAGATGGCTTTTCAATTACATGTTTGCAGGCATGGGGATGGGTGCTAATGATATGGATATATCTCTTAGTGGATCCGTGTTGAACTACTGATAGTAGATTGTGAGATTTTAATAGCATGTTGCACATGTTGCAACTTTAACATGTTTAAAACATGTAGATATTACTAGATAATGGTGGCTGTGATGGAATATATTACTTACCGGTATACCAGTACATCATGACTTCATGAGAATAGTCTCAGCACTTTTAAAACCTGATTCTGCATCTACTTAAACGTGTTAAAGTTGTTTATGTTTAATGGTGTCTGTACGTGAATATAACCTGCTACTCAACCACCTACTGATCACGCTGATTACCATAAGTAACTGCCAATAAATACCCGGTACATATGACAATATTGGACGTGACTCCCACATGACTACTCAACCAATTTAATTCCATGCTCTGTTTTGTGACACTTTTGTGGCTGAATGCTTGGTTTATAAGCCACGGCCGTTTCCTACAAAATCTTAAGTCTAGAAATAAACCGGTGTCTAGTATTCACACATTTGCAACCATTGCCTTTTTCTTGCATAAGATCAGTCTAAAATGTTTTTTTTTTTGTTCCAGTATCAGCTAAACAGGCTGAGGCATACACCACACCATAATGGATCAGAACGGAACAACGAACTTCTCCGTGGACGAGGGAGACATTGAGTTGGATGAGGATGATGAGTTTGAGTACCTGGCCATTCCGGATGAGGACTTCCTGGATGAGACTGACACAGACAGAAACCTGGTCCTGAATCGTATCCCTTTCAGCAAGATCCATGAACCTCCACTGCCGTTTGACTCAGACAAGCTGAAATGCTTTCTGCCTGGTCAGAAGATCAATGTACAGATCACCGATATAGAGCATGCGGAAGGTGGTATCTTCAATCCAAATATTTATGTGATAGTCGTAAACCATGGGGAGTTTACATGGACGATAAGAAGGCGTTACCGTCATTTCCGAGCATTGCACGACAGCTTGGTGATTTTGCGAGCCAAGAGCAAGATACCCGTTCCGATGCAGAGGTCTAAAGAGAGGCGAAAAAGCATAGCAGTGCGGAAGCAAAAAGTGCCTAAATTTCCAAATACCCCAGAGCCTCTTATACAAACAGAGAACTTAGATAAACGAAAACAGCAACTACAGGATTACCTGCAAGCGATCTTGCGGTTCTCCTTCTACCGGAACCACCATGACACCCTAGAGTTTCTGGAGGTCAGTCCCTTGTCCTTTGTCTTTGGGTTAGGGCCAAAACGAAGAGAGGGCATGATTCAGAAGCGTGCCGGTGGGCGCAGGATAAAGCTGACTACGTGTGGCTGCTTTCCAGTATGCCATTGTACAGCAACTTGGAACACACGCTGGCTGGTCCTCAAAGATACCTTTGTTGCCTATGTGAATCCCAGCAACGGGATAATCGGAGATGTTCTGCTGATGGACAGAGGGTTTGAAGTTCAGTGTGGGCTAATGACGACCGGCGTCAGTCACGGTCTGTTGATCACGAATCTGTCGCGCCATTTGCTCATGCAGTGTGAAACCCGTCGAGTGTCAGAAGAATGGCAGGACGATATAACCACAGCACTTAACACAACAGGGAAGGAGTTTCGCCAGGTGAATCGTTTCAGTTCTTTTGCTCCGATTCGACAAAACACATTTGCTCAGTGGTTTGTGGATGGTGCTAACTACATGGCTGCAGTGGCTGATGCCATGGAAGGTGCAAAGGAGGAGATTTTCATAACAGACTGGTGGCTGAGTCCGGAGCTTTACCTAAAACGACCAGTGACAGAGGGAGAAAAATGGCGTCTCGATATCGTGCTGAAAAGAAAAGCAGAGCAGGGGGTGAGAGTCTTTATACTCATATACAAAGAGCTGGAAATGGCGCTGGGCCTGAATAGCTTCTATACCAAGCAAACCTTGGTGAAGATGCACCCAGGAATCAAGGTGCTGAGGCACCCCGATGGGATCACCCTGTGGTCACATCATGAGAAAATGGTCGTTATTGACCAGAGAATTGCCTTCCTCGGTGGGGTAGACTTGTGCTATGGGCGTTGGGACACCAGTGCTCATCGGTTGACAGATGTGGGCACGCAGACCATGGCACATACCTTCACGGAACCACCGGCACTGGATGTTATTGTGGAAGATTCTGAGGATGACAGCATCATGGAACAGATGGGGTTAGCAGTAGAGAAGCATGGAAGAAATCGCCTTTCATCAAATACCGAATCCGTCAACGAAGGTGAGGAAAATCTGCCACCGCAGAGGAGGGCTAACAACATGAACACCAAGGTGCCAAAATCTGTACGGTACGATGACGATGAAACAGCTACCATCAGGGAAACAAACAGTTCCGATAGGCAAAGTAGCAAGATGAAGGACAATAGAGGTAGCTACCAGGAACAATCACGGCCTGCTCAGACAGCAAGGGAAATCAATGCCAATCATGTGGCCAACAGTGACAATGTGGATGAGACATCAAGGAAAGGTCGCCAGGTTGTTGTCGCTAAGGATGGTGCCTACTGGAAGCTGTACGATACTGAAGACATGGAGGATGTAAGGATATATGATGTGCCGAGAGCCTGGAGAGATAAGGCACAGCGATCGTCAGAAAAATCTAGACATGAAAACCAGAACAACAATGCCAAGACATCCGCTGGGGAGGACTCCAAGGTCTTAGACAAAGGAGCAGCAAAAGATGACTATGGGGCAACAGGTACTTCAAGCACATCCCCAACGCTTCCCTTTGGTGCCTATTTAAATGACATTTCACGGCAGGCAACAGTCGATACTGTGGATAGTGGCCCAAAACAAGAACGTCGAGAGTCGTCCGCCAACTTTCTGGGACGTCTCCTGCAACGTCAAGGATCTCAAGATGAGCGGGACAAAGACAAAGAGGACCACGAACGGTATGTCAACTTTGTCATGAAGCAGAGAGGAAACCATCCGCCACAAAAGAGGCCGCCCTTACTCCATTTCAAAATGAAGTACTTTGGTCGAGACAGCACATTTGATTCTGATGAAGACGATGACAGACAGGTGTCACCGTCACCACGGAGTGGCTATCCGACTCCTGCCACCAGCAGCGATCATCTGATCAATCAACAAAGGAAACCTGATGTTGGTCCTGTTACTCCGGTAACAGAGGCCGAAAAGCCAAGCACACCAAAGACTAACAAGATTAAAATGAAAGCATATCAATTGAAGGAACAGTTTCGTCGGAGCAAACAGATATCCATGGATGTGACGGATGACACTGTGCCAATGCCATCCAGACAGAAGATGGAGGCTCATGCAGGCCACAGGATGTTGGACCCCCATGAATACCTCGAACAGCAAGGAGAGGATGAAGACATCAAACTCTGGATCGGGAAGGATTATGTAAACTTCATCCACAAGGATTTCGTAGATTTAGACAAACCGTTTACAGATATGATCAACAGAAATGAGACGCCACGTATGCCGTGGCATGATATTGCATGTGTTGTCGCTGGTAAGGCGGCGAGAGATGTGGCAAGACACTTCATCCAGCGATGGAACTACACGAAGTTACAGAAGCAGAAGATGAACCATGATTATCCAATGATCCTGCCAAGGAGCTATGGGAAAGTCTCCCTGCCGCAGTGGATCATCAACGAATCTTACAGCACCAATTGCCAGATGGTACGCAGTGCCACCGAATGGTCTGTAGGAATTCAACATGTGGAATGTTCCATTCAACAAGCCTATGTGGAACTGATCGTCAATGCCAAGCATTTCATTTACATTGAGAACCAGTTTTTCGTAACTGTGATGGACGATCCTCTCATTGAGAATCAGATCTCGCGTGCTTTGTATGAGCGTATCGTTGAGGCCCATCGGAAACAACAGCCCTTCCGAGTGTACGTTGTCATGCCACTGTTGCCAGCATTTGAAGGTGAGCTCGGTACGACAACCGGAACTTCTATACAGGCCGTCACACACTACAATTACGCTTCTATCTGCCGAGGCGAAAAGTCCCTCCTTGCTCAGTTGACAAAAGTTGTCAATGATCCATTTGAGTACATCTCGTTCTTCGGACTGCGAACGCATGACATACTGGGGGACAGACTGGTTAGTGAATTGGTGTACGTCCATAGCAAACTGATGATAGTGGATGACATGAGTGTCATCATTGGCTCTGCTAACATCAATGACAGGAGCTTGATTGGCAAACGTGACAGCGAGATCGCCATGGTTATACAAGACACACGCACAGTTCCAACCAAGCTCAATGGCAAACCGTACCAGGCTGGAATTTTCGGCTCCAGCTTGCGCCAGAAGATATTCCGAGAACATTTGGGCCTGCCGCCTGATGCCGATGTGTCCGATCCCGTTTCGACCAGCTTTTATAAAGGAACTTGGTTACGACAGGCTTCCGTCAATACCTCAGTCTACGAACAAGTTTTCAACTGCATTCCGTCTGACAAGATTCATTCTTATCAAGAGCTTAGGAACATCCAGAAGGAGGCCACGCTAGCTCAGACCAATCCAGAAGAGGCACGGGTGCTTCTGGAGAAGGTTAAAGGTCACCTGGTACTCATGCCACTCTTGTTTCTATCGCATGAGAACCTAGGTGCATTGGCAGGCACAAAGGAGGGCCTGATGCCAAATTCCATTTGGACATGAGATTTGATAGCACAGTGTGTGATGAAGTGTCAAGTGATACACGTACATGTAAGTACCGTAATACATGTATTTAATATAAACGGCAAAACCCAGTACTACGTGCACTAGAAAAATATTTTGGGGTGGAATATGCCATAAGTTCATGTTCAATTCAGCGGCTCCATGTGATGAAGTACCCATACATTTCTATATTTAGTCAGTTATATCAAAACATTAGTTAAAAGATCTAAATGTAGTACATGTACATGTACAGAACTTCATTGTTACATTTAAAAGTTTGTTTTGCATAAATTGTTTTGCTTGTTTTACTTTGTTTTGAAAAGTACTAGCCAAAGTACATGTAGACTGTTGTAGTGCAATGTGTATCTGTGGCGTCCAACACTTTTATCATGTTTATAGGTGTGTACATCTGGTGAGTATATGCAAATTGAACATTTAACTTTTTAAAAAAGCACATGGTGTACAAGGTAGATCCCTCTGGTGCTGTGCCGGTATATATTGAATACATTGAATACATAATAAATTTTCCATATTATATTTGAAGAGTAACTTTTCTACCTGAGAGGAGTTGCATGTGGCCGGTATTTCATATGGAAAACACCAGCAATAGGAAAGCCAAGACTAATGTTAACAGGTTAAGGCATTGACATGTATGAAGTAGTACATGGAGGCTTGTTGTATACAATATGGCTATTAAAAACATTCCCATTATAATATCACAAATGTTAACCTTCTAAGACAAAACATGATGATATCACAAGTGGGTGTGCTGCTGTTGTCATGGTTGCTAGAGGTTGTATTGGAAACTAAGGTATACCCGGGACTCATAATTTGGTACATAATAATAACGAGGATCTACTAGTATAGTAAAAAGATTACATATAATTCTGCCATAAGCATGATAAGTCTGAATGGAATGACGTACATTATATGTAAATGAGCGTAGCATATATTCTAATTTCAGCTTTTTTGTGATGTTTCTTGGACCCAGCTTCAGCTATCTGTACAGCACAATCATGTGTATATGATGTATGTATTTGCTGTAAGCTTTGTATATATGTAACAACTGCTATGAAATGGCTATGATTGTGTTAAGACTTTACACTCCAAGTGTCTTCCATGGCCCTCACCACACACATGTAAATATAGTATATATGTGAAAAGTCCTGCAAAATTTGGTGCTGCCGATCTAGGTGTACAATATGTGTAATCATTCTATAATGTTAGAAAAGTTAGAATTTATTTTGTCTGTGCTTTCCAACTTTAAAAGCTGGGATTTTAATCGTCTTTTTATGGTGAAATTTGGCTAATTTTTTTTTAAAATCCTAACATTAATAACATCTTATGAAACTGTTTCGTTTTCTATTTGTACATAATATATATGTATAGTTCTTGCCATTTCCTATATTTTATCTTGAATGTTGAAGAGTGTGATATTGTTACCTAGAAATAGTAGAAATAGTAACAGACAAGCAAATTGTGTAGAACTGGTTATGATATTAGTCTGAAAGGAGAGTAACAAATCTAATTGTACAGTGTCCAGGATAACGAAATCTGTTGTCTGAGTTACGGGATGTTTAAGACCATGTCTGCTCAAGGATGCTCAAGCAGAAACTGTCTCAAAATTGATATTAATGGCCTCTTTAATCATGCTTATCGTGTCTATATTGAAAAATACATTGAAGTATGAGTGCTATCATTGGTTTGTTGATGGTTACCTTGAAATAGATTGTGGTCTTAAAATAAGGTGATCTTAAGATAAAGTGGTCTTGAAGAGATACCTGGTCTTAAATGCAATTCGAATTGCTGTCATGTACAGTATAGTCAATTGTTTCATATACCCTGGTCTATACTACACTTGCATTGACTTGTAGTAGTCTAATATGTTTCTTCTTGTGCAGATGCAGTCATGCGTGCAATAGTCATTACCCTAGTCTCTTGCAAAGGATATAAATTACATGTATATAAAATATATATTTTATTTTGATCTCAGTATCTGATACATATACTTGTATATTCCTTCTAGAACAGAAGATTTATATTATAAGAATGATCACAAATCGGCTTTCACACCGATTTACATGAATAGACAGGGTATTAAATTCAAATATGTGAGTTACATGTAGTTTCCACACCCAACAACCATATTGCAGTGAAAACTGGATATAAAAAAAAACACAAAGAAAAGGTGGTTCAATTCTGTTCAAAATACCGGTATGCATGGTTCAAGGTGGTTCAATTCTGTAGAAAATATACATGTTCCCTTTCTGGTTGAAAAGATTGGGTTTTTTGAAACACTCATAAACTTTATATTGAGGTGCTCTTTAGTGCAGGTTCACCTGTATTTAAGAAAATATTCAATTCCAGGATTAAAATAGCGTTCATTCTTCATCTAGTTTCAGTTCCAGATTTAACATTAGTTCCTGGTAGGCCACCTACATGCATGACATGTACAGGAACCACACCAGTTTTAGCTGAGCTACTATGTTACTGGCTATGCTATGAGTTTGCCCCGGCATCCCCTCTGTCAGCCTGTCAAGCTGATATCTCTGAAACTATTGGATTGAATTTGTTCAAATTTTATGCGTACATTGGTCTAGTCAATATGCCCAGATGTTTTCTGACTTTTGAAAAACAAGTTACTTTAAATCCTTTTCTTTTTCCTTAACATGGGACAATATGGGAAAGTCAATGACAAAACCTTATTTAGGCATCCCGTCCGTTGGACGCGATGTCTTATGCTTTCGTCCGACTTTATTTTTTTCTGTTTTTTTTTTTTTTTTTCTTCTTTTTTTTTTTTTTTATTCCGCCGGCACAAATTTGGGTGTGGCAGTGGCAAATTTTCATGGATTGTTTTCATATATGGAATAGGACTTCCCTAGGTCATAACACACGCTG